>ERZ1645192.2940-NODE-2940-length-14042-cov-5.861085_pt1 | contig 14042 bp, 12 predicted proteins | sample MGYA00575354_ERZ1645192 | MGnify/ENA primary metagenome ERZ1645192 (study PRJEB40844, sample SAMN11349763) | freshwater sediment metagenome | isolation source: river sediment | host: Sediment | place: India: Faizupur Khadar , New Delhi | collected 2017-02-21 ... | reverse complement strand
ACCGGCCTGATCTGCCCATTCAGGTCCACCTCCCCCCAGAAAACCGCCCCTTCGGGCAACGCACGGTCGTGCAATGAGGATAGGATGGCCGCCACGATGCCCAAGTCCAGGCCTGGATCCTTCATGCGCAACCCCCCACCAACCTTGGCATAGACATCCATTTGCCCGAAATTGACCTGCAGACGTTTCTCCATCACCGCGATGAGCAGGTGCAGACGATTGGCGTCAAAGCCAAGGGCGGTGCGCCGGGGAAAAGCCAGGAAGGTGCGGGTAACCAGGGCCTGCACCTCGACCACGAAAGGCCGCTGGGACTCCATGGACATGACCAGGGCTGTGCCGGACAGGGCCGTATCCCGGGCCTGCAGAAAAAAAGTGGAAGGGTCTTCGATGACCATCATGCCCTTCTCTTTCATCTCAAAAAGGAGGAGTTCATTGGATGGCCCGAAGCGGTTCTTGACCACGCGCAGGATGCGGAACAGATGCTCTTTGTCTCCCTCCAGATAGAGCACTGTATCCACCATATGTTCCAACAATTTCGGCCCCGCTATCTGCCCATCCTTGGTCACGTGACCCACAAGGATGACCGGGACTCCGGTCTGTTTGGCACGTTCCACCAGAGCTGTAGAGACGGCCCGAACCTGGCTGACGGAACCGGGCAGACCCTCTGCCTTGGATGAAGCCATGGTCTGGACGGAATCCACGACAAGAAGGTCCGGCCGGTCTTCCATGCAGTTCAAAATGTCGTCAACCTGATTCGTGGCCATGGCGGTCAGACTGCTGCCAAGCATGCCCAGGCGTTCCGCCCGGCTGCGGATCTGGGAGAGAGACTCCTCTCCTGACACATAGACGACGGCCTTGCCAGACTGCTCCATGGAGGAAGTCACCTGCAAGAGCAGCGTGGATTTTCCGATGCCCGGCTCACCGCCCAGCAGGATGACACCACCAGGAACAAAACCACTTCCCAGAATCCCATCAAGGCCTGAAAGCTCGGAGCCGATCCTGGTCTCCTGATGGGGGGGAAGATGGCGCAGGTCCACGGGTCGGTTGGAGGTCAGGCCTTGCAAAGGCGCCACATTCTGCGCCACGGCTTGCAGGGTGTTCCAGGACTGGCATTTGGCGCACTGCCCCTGCCAGCGTGGGGTCACCGCGCTGCAGGCAGAGCAGACGTACACGGTTTTTTGCTTCATAAAAAAGAATGGCAGGCTGGAGCCTGCCACATGCCTATTTTTGCGGAGAACTTGATTGGATCACCTCCAACCCGAATTCTTCGACTGAATCAGGGGCCTTGAAAAATACAACCATAAACGGGACTGAAGATCCGGGCTGGACATTGGTGTTGTTGGTCAAGATGCCGACCTTGGCCGCAAGGGCGGCCTCAATGTCCTGCCGGGTTGAGACCTGGAGCTGGTACAGGGAAACAACATTCCCGCACATAAATTCCTGCGCGGCAACCTCCACACCCTGCTTGTCAAAAAGCGAGGCCTTGAGACGAATCAGCTCTCTGGGCTCGGCAAAACGGTTCACGGCCTTGCCTTCGATGATGAAAAGCTGGCCTTCCTTGTCATTGGGCACAAAATACTGACGCACGTTTTCCAGGGCAATCTGGGCCACGCCCTCCTTTGTGGGGGCCTCTGGCTGGACCGGAGCTGTCGGGTCAGGAGTGGGCAGACCGATGAGGGACGGTTTCAGAAAATAGATTCCCGCTCCAGCTGCAAGCAGCAGCGCAAGGAGAACAAAAAGGACAGACCATACTTTGCCAGATTTGTTTTTTTGGGGCTGCTGGTCCTCATCAAGCCCATCGTGTTTGCCGGTGGATTCAATGAGCGGCTGCTGGAAAGCACCTTGCAGGTCGGCGAGCATTTTTTCGTCCACCGGCGCCTTGGCTGCAGGGGCCGGCTTTTTGTGCTCAAACATGGCAGCCAATTCGTCTTCGAAGGAATCGCTGATTGTGGATTTTGTGGACTGCGACGCAGCCTTGGGTTCATCCACGGGCATGCCGGGCTTGAAGGCCATGAACACATGCTGACACCGTGTGCATCGCACTTTGCTGCCGCCAGGGCCGAGCCTTTGTTCATCCAGATTATACTTGGTGTTGCACTCAGGGCATTGAACACGCATAGTTTTTCCTTATAGAATGGGAACTTGATCGAGAAGGTTAGGTCACGCCTTGGAAAACTGCAGATCGTAGATGCTGTCCAGTTCCCTGTACTGTTCGGCGTAGTCAAGCCCATAGCCGACGATATAGCCTTTATCCAGAGGAAAACCGACGAAATCCACGGCAATATCCACTTCGCGCCGCTCTGCCTTGTCGATCATGGCTGCGATTCTGATGGACCTGGGACCACGGATTTTCAGGACGTTGACCAAATACTGCATAGAGTGTCCCGTGTCGACGATATCTTCCACCACGAGGACGTGCTTGTCCTTGATGTCGATCTCCATATCCTTGGAAAAGACCGTCTTGGATTGGCGGGAAGTCTTGTCGGCATAGCTGGACAGGCGGACAAAATCGATGAAGGGATGAATGGTCAAATTGCGCATCAGGTCCGCAAAAAACGCATAGGCCCCTTTCAGCACGCAGACGCAGACCAGTGGTTCATCTCCATAGTGTTCGGAGATTTGACGCCCAAGCTCCCGGGTGCGGGCCTCGATCTGGGTGCGGTCAAAAAGCTTGATGAATTTCACGTGCTCTCCTCTCGTGTCATGAACCTAAAGTTCAATCATCATGGCGACCTCGTCGCATTCCGGAAACTGGGGACACTTGAGGCAGTCAGCCCAGACCTTTTGCGGCAAGACATCCTTGCTGACTTCGACAAAGCCAAGTTTCTGGAAAAAGGGGACCTGATATGTCAAGGTGAAAACCTTGTAAATGCCGAAGGTCAGGGCATCACTGACGCAGAACTCCACCAGCCGCCGTCCAAGCCCTTGACCCTGGAAGCTTTCGTCCACCACCAGGGAGCGGACCTCGGCCAGGGCCTCCCAGGTGATGGTCAGGGCGCAGCAACCGGCCACCACTCCCGTGTCACGGTCAACCGCCACGATGAAGTCACGCAGATGGGAATAGAGGTCATTGAAGGATCTGGGTAGAAGCAGACGTTTGGAAGCGCAGTCCATCAGGAGTTTGTGGATGGGTTTGACGTCGGCGATAGTCGCCTTTCTGAGTTCGAAATGAGCCATGAAAGTCCCCGGGTAATGTGGTTTGGTTCGCGCTCAGGAACGATGTCCGGCGACTTCGGAGCAGAGTTTCGTGGCCACGCGTACTGCGGCCACGGCATCGTCCGCATAACCGTGGGCTCCGATGAGATCCGCATAGGCCTGACTGACCACGGCCCCACCGACCATGATCCGACAGTCCAGCCCTTGCTCCCGGACAAGGCGCACCGTGTCTTCCATGTGCACCATGGTCGTGGTCATCAGGGCGGACAGGCCAATGACCGAGGCCTTATGCCTGACGGCTGCGTCGACGATGTCCGCGGCCCGTACGTCCTTGCCCAAGTCCACCACGGTATACCCGAAGTTTTTGAGCATGAGGCAGACAATGTTCTTGCCGATATCGTGGATATCCCCTTCCACCGTGGCCATGATAATGGTGTCCCTGGCATGGGCTCCATCGCGCTGGAGAAGATGCTTGATGGAGTCGAAGCCGACCTGCATGGTTTCGGCGCAAAGAAGCAGCTGCGGCAAAAAATATTCCCGCTTTTCGTATTTTTCGCCTACCTTGGCAATGGCCGGAATCATCTCCGTGTCAACCAGCGTGAACGGGTCAACTCCGGCATCCAGGCGCTCGCGCAACAGCTCTGCGATGCGGTCCTTGTGTCCCTTAATGACAGCCACGGCCACGGGGCCGCCTTCTTCATCACATTTTTGAACTGCTGGCAAATCCGGGCCGGCGTCCGGAGTCCATCCGGCATAGACTGAGATGAAATGCGCTGCCTGGCGGTCGCGCCCCAGAAGCACCTCGGCTGCGGCAAGGCTCTCCTGGATGCGCCCGGCGTTGGGGTTGGCGATGAACGTGGTTATTCCTGCGCCCATGGCCATGGCCAGAAAGGTCGAATTGACCAAATCGCGCGCGGGAAGTCCAAAGGAAATATTGGACAGACCTACAGTCGACGCAAGACCCCATTTATCACGGCAATGACGGATGACCTCCAGGCAGGCTCTGGCAGCCTCGGGCTTGGAGGAAACGGTCAGAGCCAGGGCGTCGACCAGAATGAGACGCCGGGGAATCCGCAGGCTCTCCGCCTTGATCAGCAGTTCCTCGATGATGGCCAGGCGCTCCGGCGCAGTGACCGGAAGGTTCCGCCCCTTGATGGGCAGCAGGATGAACGGGGCCCCATAATCACGACACAAAGCGCCCAGAAGGTCCATGCGCTCTGCCTCTCCGCTGATGGAATTGACCAGGGCCGATCCTGGATAGGCCTCCAGTCCCGCGCGAATGGCCTCGACACTGCTCGAATCGAGGCAGAGCGGTGTGGACAATGCGCGGGTCAAGGCCGTGACGGCCAACGGCAGCATGCGCGCCTCATCCACCATGGGTGCGCCGACATTGACATCCAGCAGATCTGCGCCCTGAACAACCTGCTCCTCGGCCAGACTGATGATTCTGCGCGTTTCGAAACGCTGTAGCTCTTCGGTCAACGCCGGTTTACCCGTGGGATTGATCCGTTCGCCGATGAGACGGCAGGGACTGTCAAAGCCAACTTCGACTGACATGGTCCGGGATGTGACCACCGGACAGGGTTTGCCCGGAGCTTCGCGACGGTACACAGACTTTCCCGAGCATGTGGCGGCCAGGGCGCGGATATGGTCCGGCGTGGTCCCGCAGCATCCCCCCAGGCAGGACACACCCTCGGCAGCCAGAACCGCCACTGCCGAGGCGAACGGGTCCGGAGGAAGGCGGAAGACAGTGGCTCCATCCACCAGTTCAGGCAAGCCGGCGTTGGGTTCGATCAAGACCGGGATGTCTGTCACACGCAGCATGGCCCGGGCCACCAGAACGAGCTCCTCAGGACCGGCACTGCAGTTGGATGCAAGCAGATCGATGCCCATGTTGCCCATGGTCAATGCAAAGACCTCGGGCGTGGTCCCGGTCAGGCTGAGCCCCCCCTCAAAGGTCATGCTGATGCCCACTGGCAGGTCGCAGACCTCCCGGGCAGCCACAACCACAGCCCGGGCTTCAGCCAAGTCGTAATGCGTCTCACCCAGGATCAGATCCACCCCGCCGCTGAGCAGACCCTTGATCTGTTCCTTGAAGACGTCGACCAATTCCCGGAATGAAACATCGCCCAGGGGGGCGACCATCCTGCCGGTGGGACCGACACTCCCGGCTACGAGCGCATTGCCCCCGGCGGCTTGGCGCGCGATGCGGGCCATGGTTTCGTTGGTCTCGAACACACCCAGATCCCGCGGCAGCTTGTAGCTGGTGGCGCCGAATGTATTGGTCGTAATCACCCGGGCTCCGGCCTGAATATATTCTTTATGAATGGTCGCCACGACTTCGGGATGTGTCATGCCGAATTGCTCTGGAGACTGACCGGGTTTCAATCCCCGGCGCTGAAGCAGGCTGCCCATTCCCCCGTCAAAAATCAGTATTGTCGCGTCCCTGAGCGTACGCCGAAAATCACGCATCTCGACCCCTTGCTTGTTCTCTCACCCTCATCGGTTTAACAAAATATCCTACTTAAAATCATTGAAAAAAACAAACAAAAACTCTATGAAGGAAATCTTCAGAATAACGGAATGACCCTGCTCCACCTCAAGCGCAGCAGCACCATTGTCACCACTTCCCCCGCATGTACGTGACATGCTGGACTGCTGCAGAGTACACACCATAATGAGTTTCAACCAGTCACCCGACGACGATACCCTGGACAGAGAAGATGTGGACACCACCCGGCCTGCAGAAGACGAGTCTGACAATGAACCGATGGATATTGCCCCGCTAGTTCTCTCCACCCCGGCCCGGCGCGAAGTCGGCACGCTTGATCCGCTCCATATTTATCTTCAGGAAATCAAGCGTTTTCGCTCCCTTGAGCCAGACGAGGAATTCGATCTGGCTCGGCGTTACCGGGATGACAAGGAGGAAGAGGCCGCTTTTGTTCTCATCACGTCCAATCTGCGCCTGGTTGTCAAGATAGCGATGGATTTCCAGCGCAGATGGATGAAGAATGTCCTGGACCTGATTCAGGAAGGCAATGTGGGGCTCATGAAGGCCGTACAGAAATTTGATCCGGACAAGGGCATCAAATTTTCCTATTATGCATCCTTCTGGATCAAGGCCTACATTCTCAAATTCATCATGGACAACTGGAGAATGGTCAAGATCGGCACTACCCAGGCCCAGCGGAAATTGTTTTACAACCTGGGCAAAGAGCGCCAGCGTCTGCAGGCCCAGGGGTACGACGCCGACACATCCACCCTGTCCAAAAACCTCCAGGTTTCGGAAAACGATATCGTGGAGATGGGCCAGCGCTTGGGCCAGCACGACGTTTCCCTGGACATGCAGATCAATGACGATTCGAGCTTCACACCCTTGGATTTTATTCCAGCCCTTGAATCCGGTATTGAAGAGCGCATGGCGGCCGATGAGATGAGCCTGCTCATCCACGACAACATTGATGCCATCCGGGCAGGCTTGAACGAAAAGGAGCTCGATATCCTGGAGCAGAGGCTTCTGGCGGACACGCCCATCACGCTGCGGGAAATTGGCGACAAATACGGCATCACCAGGGAACGGGTGCGCCAGATCGAAGCCCGGCTCCTGCAAAAAATCAAAAACCAGATGTCCAGCGCCATCCAAGATTTTTCCGAGGAATGGATAGAGCATGAAGGCTAGCATTCTACGACGCTTCAAGCAGGAGAGTGCCACGATCCTGCCTGGAGCAGTACCCAGCTTCTACGCCGTCATGGACGCTGAACTGGCCTTTGCCCGGGACTCCTTTTTCTCACATCCCTTGGTCCATCGATGCCGGGAGGATGTGCTCCCTTTTTTGAACGACGATTTCGGACATGGCATCGAACACGCCAAAAAGGTGGCCGTTGAGGCCTGCGCTCTGGTCCTCAGCGAGGCCAAACATCTGGAGTTTGAAAGGGCCAGACGGCTGAGCCTGCTGGCCATGCTTTCCGGATTGCTGCACGACACCTGTCGCCTTGAGGGCGAGCACGCCTCCCGCGGAGCGGAGTTGTCCCTGCTCATCCTGCAGGACTACCCATTGCATGACGAGGAAAAGGCAATGATAGCCGATGCCATCCGCTGTCACGAAGCTTTTTCAAAGCATGTCCGCTTTGAGCATGCAGCAACACAGATTTTGGCCGATTCCCTCTATGATGCCGACAAGTTTCGGTGGGGGCCGGACAATTTCGTCACCACCCTTTGGGAAATCTGCAACTACCACGACTGGACCCTGCAACAGATTTTGGACAGATTTCCAGCGGGACTTGAAGTCATCGCGTCGGTGCAGAACACCTTCCGCACTGCTGCAGGTAAAATTTATGGTCCTGAATTCATTGATATTGGCCTGACGATTGGTAAAAAGATCTACCAAAAAATTCAGTCATATTGCGCGCAGAATGACTGTTCGGGAAACAAAATCCTATGATGTTGACGCGCATGCTCCGTACTGTACTCGTTGGCGTTGTGATGCTGAGCCTGTCCTGTGCAGCTTCGGCTCCTCCTCCCCAGCCCACGCCCAATGAGCCCTCCAGGCCGGCAGAGTCTGCTGAAGCCCAGGCCATTTACGCCTATCTCGCCTACCGGGAATACTTGCAACAGCACAAAACCGATGAGGCTGCGCAGGCCATGGAACGGGCCATTGCCCTTGCACCCACACCTGAACTGTATCTTGAGCTGGGCAATCTGTATTGGCGGGCCTCACGCTTTTCGGATGCCCTGGTCGTTCTCAAACAGGGGCTTGACAAGTATCCTGAATCACGACTTTTGCTGAGTACCTTGGCCAAGACCTATGCGGCCCAGGGACGATTCGACGACGCCGTGCTGACCCTGGACGACTACCGCAAAGCCCATCCGGACGAGATCGATCTTGTCCACGAAACCGCCATATACCGCATGGAACAGCGACAGTTCGGCGATGCCGTTGACAGACTTGCGGCCATTCCCAAAGACAAAGCCACGACCACCACGACATTCCTCATGGGCAAGGCCTTTTTTGGCCTGGGTCTCACCGACAAGGCCATCATCTCGTTCCAACAGGTCGTCGCCGCTGAACCTGAATATTTCGACGCCTGGGTGGAACTGGGTCTGACCTACGAAGCACAGAAAAACTACATTGATGCCGAGCGGATTTTTGCCCAGCTTGTCGATTCGGGAGTTGAGAGCCAACAGATCATCTTTCGCCTGGTGGACCTCAATTTGAAGCTCAACAATCCGGACAAGGCCCTTTCGCATTTGCTGGAGTATCAGGAAGACGAGGCGTTGACCCTGGAAGCCGCCAACCTTTTCCTCACTCAGGGATTTTACGATCATGCAGCTCAACTGCTCGACCCGCTGGCCCAGGAGAATCCCGTACCTCTGAACGCACTCTATTACCTGGCCATTCTGGAATACGAGGGTCGAAACGAACCCGACAAGGCACTCAACTACCTGGGGTCAATCCCCGCAGGTCATCCCCACCATGAACGCAGTCTGGTCTTCCGCATCCATCTCCTCTATCAGGGAGGACAGAAGGACGAGGCGAAACAGTTGTGTCTTTCGGCCACGACCATGTTTCCCCGGCAGCCGGAATTCCGGATAGTTCTGGCCGAGATTTACGAACGGGAAGGGAACCATCAGGCCAGTCTGGACCTCCTGCTCAAAGCCAATGCGGAGTGGCCCCAGAACATGACCATCCTCTACCGTTTGGGTCTGCTCTATGATCGCATGAAAGACCAGGACCAGGCCATGGTCATCATGGAAAAAGTCATCGCCCAGAATCCCGAGCACGCCGAAGCCCTCAACTACCTGGGCTATACGCTGGCGGAGCTGGGCCGTGACCTGGAACGTGCCGAAATCCTGGTCAAAAACGCCCTGAAAACCAAACCCGACAACGGGTATTTCATCGATTCCCTGGCCTGGGTCTATCTCAAGCAAGGCCGCACGCGTCTCGCCTGGCAGGAGATCAAGCAGGCCGTGAACTTTGTCGACAATGACCCGATTATCTGGGAACACTACGGGGACATCGCCCGTGCCCTTGGCTTCAACGGAGAAGCCCACAAGGGGTACACCAAGGCACTGGAGCTCCAGGGAGAAAATGCCGAAGCCGTGAAAATCAAGATCAACAAGCTGGGATTCCGCCGATGATTCATGGAGCATTCTCCGTTATTCTGACCGCATTCCTGTTCCTGGTCGGTTGCGCCCCGAAAATACAGCTGCACAGCCCAGAGACTGTCGCCCACGTATGGTCGGCCCTGCATCCACAGGAAAGGAAGGATGAACGTATCACGGCCCACTTTTCCCTGCAGGTGGAGACCAAGGAGAGGACAGGCAGGTTGGTCGGGCAGCTGTGGGGATTTTCATCCTCGGTCCTCCGACTGGATCTCGCTTCCGGCACCGGAGCGTCGGTGGCCATGATCCGGGAGACTCCGGAGCTCTGGACAGCATATATCCCCTCGGAAAACAAGGCCTACCGCCATGCCAACGCGCAGGTTGGACTGGCCCTTTTCCAGATCCCTGTGCCATTCAACTCCAAGCAAATAAGCAATCTCATCATCGGAAACCTCGATGCTGTGCTGGGCCAGACATACACATCTGTGCACGGGACCCGGGACGGCAGGATACGATTCAACTTTGCTGCAGGGGATATTTCTGCTGTTGAAGCCAGCGAAGACCTTGAATCCCTGGTTCTGCACGGTCAGAAAGGGTGGACCCTCGTTTGTGAAAAACCCTACGAGTCCCAGGCCTTTGCCGGGCACAGACTGTTTGAAAAATTCACCTTTTCCTCCCCTGAGGAAGGCAAGGCCGTGCTCCGGGTCAAATCGCTGGAGCCAGGGGGGGAATGGCAATTCTCGGATCTGGATCTGAATCTGCCCCACGACGTCCAATGGATGCGCATTATCTCAGGTCCTCACTACAACTGACCACAAAACCAGGGGATGAACATGCTGCAAAATGCACTGAAGCCAGTTCTCAACGGATTCAAGCTGATGGCCAGCGAGGCCAAATGGGTTGTCATCAAATGCCTCCGTTCCTGGGAGATCCGACAGCTGCGCAAACGCCTGGGCGAGGAACTCCAGACCCTGGGCAAGGCGTTCGCCGATGCACAAAGCAGGGCCGAACTCTTTGATCCCACGACAAGCGACAACGATCTTATCCTGAAACAGATCAGCTTCCTGCAGCAAGAAATCGATCATCTGGAAAAGGAACTCGCCGCCACCAGGGCGGAATATGTCCACAATCGCTCGGGCGACAGCGAGGCGTGAAACCATGGGAGTCATCATCTTCGGTGCCGACCATGCCGGATTGGGCCTCAAACGCATCCTCATGGACCATGTGTCCGGACAATTCGAAGTCGTGGACGCAGGCACCCATTCCCAAGAAAGCTGCGACTATCCCCGCATCGCTGAGAAACTCGTCGCCGAAGTGCTGTCCCGCAACAGCAGAGGCGTCCTCATCTGCGGCTCAGGAATTGGGATGTCCATGGCAGCCAACCGTTTTGCAGGCATCCGCGCCGCCCTGTGCACCAATGAATATATGGCCCGCATGAGCCGCATGCACAACAACGCCAACGTACTGTGCCTGGGCGAGCGCATCATCGGTGTGGATTTGGCCAAGGCCATCCTGGACGCCTTCCTGACCGCTGAGTTCCAGGAAGGCCGCCATCAGCGCCGGGTGGACCTCATGGACTCGCTGCTCCCCGTCACACATCAACCCTAGCGCCTTCAATTCTGTCATACTGCGAGAATCACCATGACCACTACTGCTTCTTCTCTCGACCAAAAATCGGTTCACGTCATCAAGGGTCTGATCATGGACACTGTCCGGGCCGCCAACTCCGGTCATCCCGGAGGAGCCATGTCCTCGGCCGACTTCGCCTATGTCCTGTTCAAAGATTTTCTGAACTTCGATCCGGCTGACTCCAAATGGTTCAAGCGGGACCGTTTTGTGCTTTCCGCAGGTCACGAATCCGCCCTGCTGTATGTCCTGCTGACCATGCGCGGCATCCTGACCTTCGACGACCTGAAGGCCTTCCGCCAGTTCGGCAGCAAGACCCCAGGCCACCCTGAGCAGGACATGACCGATGGAGTGGAGGCCACCACAGGCCCCCTGGGCCAGGGCTTTGCCATGGCCGGCGGCATGGCTGCAGCAGAAAGCTTCCTGTCCGCTTACCTGGATGACGCCACAGCCGGACATTTCACCTATGTCCTGGCCTCGGACGGAGACATCCAGGAGCCCATCTGTCTGGGCAGTGCAGCCCTTTTTGGGCAATGGGGGCTGGACAGGCTTATCGTGTACTATGACAGCAACAAGATCCAGCTGGCCGGTCCCACCTGTCGGGTCGACAATGTCAACCACAGGGCACTTTTCGAAAGCATGCACTGGCACGTGCTGGAGATCGACGGGCATGATCACGAACAGATCCGGGCAGCCATCAAAGCTGCACACGCCGAGACAGGCAGACCCACGCTGATCATCGGGCACACAACCATGGCCAAGGGTGCAGCCACCCTGGAAGGCAGCGAAGCCACCCACGGTTCGCCCTTGCCTCCCGAGGAAATCCTGGCCACCAAGACCAAACTGGGGCTGCCGGACCAGGGATTCTACCTGCCTGAGGACGTGATCCGCCATTTTCAGGGCCGCTTTGCCTCCTTGAGCGCGGCTCGTGCGTCCTGGGATCAGGCCCTGGCCGCCCGGCTGGCCGATCCTGTCTTCGCAGCCAGGTGGAAAAACGCCACGCAGCCGGTCTGCGAGCGCAGCCTGACCTGGCCCGGGTTCGAGACCGGGTCCGGCGTGGCCACACGCAAGGCCTTCGGCGCCTGCCTGAACGCCATGATGGAGCAGCTGCCGACCCTCATGGGCGGCTCGGCCGACCTCGACCCGTCCAACCAGACCGAGAAGTTCCGCGTCACCGCCGGCATCTTCAACGCCACCACCAACCCCACGGGCCGCAACCTCTGCTTCGGCGTGCGCGAGTTCCCCATGGGCGCCATCCTGAACGGCCTGGCCCTGCACGGCGGCATCGTTCCCTTCGGCGCGACCTTCCTGGTCTTCTCGGACTACGAACGCAACGCCATCCGCATGTCGGCCCTGCAGCACCTGCCCGTCCTGCACGTCTTCACCCACGACTCCTTCTTCGTCGGCGAGGACGGCCCGACCCATCAGCCCATCGAACACGTCAGCTCCCTGCGTCTCATCCCGAACCTCCTTGTTCTGCGTCCGGCCGACGCCCGGGAGAGCGCTGCCTGCATGGCCGTGGCCCTGAAGCAGAAGTCCAGGCCTTCGGTGCTCGTGTTCACCAGGCAGGGACTGCCCGTGCTTGATCTGCCGCAACCCCTGGAGGCGCACGTAGCCAAAGGCGCTTATGTGGTCCGCGACCCCGAAGACGGAGCCCCGGAGATGCTTCTCCTGGCCTCTGGCTCTGAGGTGCATTTGGCCCTGGAGGCTGCCAAGGCCATGCCGGAGAGAAAAATCCGCGTCGTGTCCGTGCCCAGCATGGAGCTCTTCGACGAGCAAAGTGCTGAATACCGCGATTCCGTCCTGCCCCGGACCATTGTACAGCGCGTGGCCATCGAGGCCGGACGCAGCGACATCTGGTACAAATACGTCGGCCTGGACGGCAAAGTCTGGGGCATCGACCATTTCGGCGCGTCGGCGCCGGCCGCTGTGCTCAAGGAAAAATACGGATTCACCTCGGCCAACCTGATCAATTTCATCAAGGGGTAGTATGGAAGCTCCACAACGCAATCTGGCCTTGGATCTGGTCCGGGTCACGGAAGCAGCGGCCCTGGCTTCGGCACGCTGGCTGGGCAAGGGGGCCAAGAACGAAGGGGACGGTGCAGCCGTGGACGCCATGCGCCTGTCCTTCAACACCCTGGATATCGATGGACGTATCGTGATTGGCGAAGGGGAAAAGGACGAGGCCCCCATGCTCTACAACGGCGAACGGGTGGGCACGGGCCGGGGAGCGGCCGTGGACGTGGCCGTCGATCCGGTGGAGGGAACAAATCTCCTGGCCTACGGACGGCCCAACGCCATCGCCGTGGTTGGGCTGGCCCCGGCCGGGACCATGTTCAACCCAGGGCCCAGCTATTACATGAAAAAACTGGTTGTTCCCGCACCAGCAAGGGGCGTGGTGGATATCAATGCGCCTGTGGCCCACAATCTGAAGGCCACAGCCACGGCCTTGGGCAAGAAGGTCGAGGATCTGGTTGTCTTTGTGCTGGACAAAACCCGGCACAAGGATCTCATCGCGCAGATCCGCGTCGCCGGGGCGCGCATCCAGCTGCACACAGATGGCGACGTGGCCGGGGCTCTCATGGCCGTGGACCCTTCCTCATCCGTGGATATGATGCTGGGCACTGGCGGAACCCCGGAGGGAGTTCTCGCGGCCTGCGCCATCAAGGCTTTGGGTGGGGAGATCCTGGCCAAGTTCGATCCGCAGTCAGACGAAGAACGCAAACGGGTGCTCGATTTTGGCCTGGATCTGGATGAGGTGCTGAGTACGGACACCCTGGTCCGAGATGAAAACGTCTTTTTCGCGGCCACGGGCATCTCCGGGGGCACCTTCCTGGGGGGCGTCGAATACACCGGCACTGGAGCCACCACCCATTCCCTGGTCCTGCGGGGGAAGACCGGGACCATCCGCCGCATCACGTCCACCCACCAATGGAACAAACTGTTGCGTTTCTCCTCCATCAAGTACTGATCCCCAGCAGAATCCCACAAAAGCGCCTCGACCCAGGCATATGGGCGGAGGCGTTTTTGTTTCCAAAGCCTGCGGCGCACCCTGCCATCGCTGGGCACAGGTCCGGCATTGTGGACCAGCCAACGCTTGCACCGTAAGCGCTCACCTGTCCGCATCTATCCATAAATTTTTCATGTGAGATAATGG
>ERZ1645192.2937-NODE-2937-length-14046-cov-10.754557_pt1 | contig 14046 bp, 9 predicted proteins | sample MGYA00575354_ERZ1645192 | MGnify/ENA primary metagenome ERZ1645192 (study PRJEB40844, sample SAMN11349763) | freshwater sediment metagenome | isolation source: river sediment | host: Sediment | place: India: Faizupur Khadar , New Delhi | collected 2017-02-21 ... | reverse complement strand
GGTTCTTTTCTTTGGGCAGGCAAAGAAAAGAACGCCTCCCGGCGAGGGGACGAGGCCATCCGGGTGACGCTGGAGCGTCAGGATGGCGTTCCCACGCTGGAGCGTGGGAACGATCAAGGTCGTGCTGTTGAGCGGTTTTTTGGACCTGGGGAGCCTGCCGCTTGTCGGATGCATTTCGCGGGCATGGCCCGCTCCTACTACACTACCAGCCAGCCGGGGGTGAAGGGTGGGAGGGGGCCAGGCCCGCGAGAAACTGCGGAGAAAACAAAGCGGCCCGGCCAGCCGACACGCGCTGGGCCGGGCCGTTTTACGCTTACGCCGCGCAGATGCCGAAGCCGGGCAGCAGGTCGTAGATCACCGAGAAGCGGTGGGCCTGGAGGGCGTCGTGGAAGTTTTTCCAGTCGCTGGTCATGAAGGCCGCGTCCCAGCGGTAGCGCATCTTGTCCGCGTCGCTGCCCAGGGCTTGGGCCTTCCACGATCCCGGCCCCTTGACCACGTAGCTGATCCGCTCCGGGCCGAAGCTGAACGGCTCCTCCTCGATGGCCCGAATCCAGGCCGCGTGCCGCCGCTCGCCCTCCTTGTCGATCAGCCGGGTGAACAGGTCCTGGATGCGGTTCATGTCCGCGCTCGGGATGCCGGGCACGTCGGCAAAGGGGTCGCGCGCCAGGTAGCGGCGCATGGCCCGGCACATCCACTCCGCCGCCTGGCAGAACTGGTCGGTGTTGTCGCGCTCCACCGTCTCCCGGCGGCCGTTGCGGTACTTCCACTTGAGAAAGGGCATGTCCGGCAGGATGTGGGCGCGGCCGTGGCCGAGCGGCGGGATGGCGCCGTCGAGGATGTCGTTCAGGAAGGAGCTGATGCCCTTGGTGAACACCCCGGAGCTGCCCGTTTCCTTGGCGTTCTCGACCTCGTTGACCTTGTGGAGCACGCCGGCGAACCCCTGGTGGGCCCAGGTGTCGGCATAGACGTGCATGACCACGCCCAGGCGGTGCAGGCCGTAGGGCCGGTCCTGGTCGATGATCGCCTGGCGCACCATCTTGCGGGCCACCGGGCTGTCCGGCCGGCAGACGAGCTTGTCGATGAAGCTGCCGATGGGGTTGAGCCCCTCGGCCAGGCCGTCGTTGCCCGGCAGGAAATGGAACGGCAGCCAGACCAGGTGGTTGGCCAGGGCGTCAGCGTTCTTCGGGTCCACCATCTTGTGGGCCGAGCAGATGCGGCTGTACAGGGCGCCGTTGTCGAAGCGGATCATGCCGGCGCAGGTGGCGTCGTCCACGTACTGGCTGGCGTGGGCCACGGTGGCGGCCTGGGGTTGCGGAAAACCGGCCAGGCGGGCGACCACGTAGGTGGTGGCGTGGTGAAAATCGATCTGCATGCTGGGCCTCCTTGGCTGCGGGGAAAGGGGGAAAAGGGTTCAGGCCGGAACAAGGGTGCAGCCGGCGAACAGACGGCGGCAGGCTTCCTGGCTCGCCTGGTCCATGGGCTGCGGCGGCAGGCCCGGGGGCACGGCGCGGCCGACCCGGGCCGCCTTGTCGAGGCCGTAAGGATGGTAGGGCAACAGCGACACCCGGCGCACACCCAACTCCCGCAGGTGCGCGGCGATCCCGCCCAGGTTGGCCGCGTCCGCGGTCCAACCGGGGATGAGCGGCACGCGCACGACCACGTCCTGCGGCCGTAGGGCCTGCAGGCGGGCCAGGTTGGCGAGGATCAGCTCGTTGCCCGCCCCGACCGCCCGCCAGTGCCGGAGCGGATCGATCAGCTTGAGGTCGAACAGCACCAGGTCAAGGTGCGGCAGGCAGGTGGTGGCGAACGCCTCCCAGGCGAACTGGCCGTTGGTTTCCAGGGCGGTGTGCACGTGGGCGCGCTTGAGCCGCGCCAGCAGTTCGCCGCAGAAGGCCAGCTGCAGGGTGGGTTCGCCGCCGGAGAGCGTCACCCCGCCGCCCGAGACCTCGTAGAAGCGCCGGTCGCGCAGGAGCAGCTCGACCAGTTCCGACGGAGTGAACTCCCGCCCCACCAGCTCCAGTGCCCTGGTCGGACAGACCTCGACGCATCCGCCGCAGCCGGTGCAGCGGCCCCGATCGAGCCGCACCGTACCGTCAACAACCGCAAGCGCCCCTTCGGGACAACAATCGACACACTCACCGCAGCCGATGCAGCGCTCACCTCGCAGGGCCAACTCCACCCGGGGATCGATGAACTCCGGGTTGTGGCACCAGGGGCAGTGCAGCGGGCAGCCCTTGCAGAACACCGTGGTGCGGATGCCCGGGCCGTCGTGCAGGGCGTAGCGGCCGATGTCGCCGATCAGCCCACGGGTCACGGCCGGGGCAGCATGCGCTGCAGCTGTTTGGCCATGTAGGCGAACTTGTTCAGGTAGTTCAGGTTGCCGCGGGTCTGCACGTCGTGGCGGAGCATGGCCCCGAGGATGTCCTGGCGGGGGGTGAGGAGGAAGTTGATCAGGGTCTGGCCGTCGCGGAAGGTGACGGTGATGTGCGGGTCGGCGATACGCCGCTCGACCACCTCCATCCGCCCCTCCCTGAACACCGCCGCCATGGTCAGCCGGCCGTCCTTGCTGAGAAACTGGTAGCGACCGGTGAACCCCTTGATGTTGCGCCGGTAGTCCCGGTTGACCACAAAGACGATGCTCATCAGGGTGAGCAAAGTTTTGAGGAACTCCTCGGCCAGCTCGCCGCTCAGGCAGCGGGCGAGGCGCTGCCCCAGTTCGCGCTGGGCGGTCTCGGTGAACAGGTCGGGCATGGCGTCCTCCTCAGCGCAGCGGCGGACAGGGCACCATCCGCCCGTCGCTGAGATCGTACATGGCGCGGGTGATCAGCTCGTCCTGCATGAGGCTGTTCAGATCCTTGAAGTAGGCCGAGTAGCCGGACACCCGCACCATCAGCTCCGGGTAGTTTTCCGGGTGTTTCTTGGCGTCGATGAGCATGGCGTAGTCCATGATGTTGAACTGCACCTGCTGGCCGCCGGCGCGGAAATAGGCCTCGATCACCTGGGCGAACCGCTCGCTCATGGCCGCGGCGTCGTCCTCGGGCCGGTACTTGATGTTCAGCGCCCAGCAGCCCGGCACCTCCTCGCCGCCCAGTTCGGCCACCGCGTTCAGGCAGGCGGTCAGCTCGGGCGCGGCCCCGGAGACCGGGGTGATGCCGCTGGCGAACAGCTCGCCGGTGCGCCGGCCGCTGGGCAGGGCGCCGGTGATGCCGCCCAGGCCGGCATGGTTGGTCATGGTCCAGTAGGCCGGCCGGTACGGGCCGCCGCGGTAGTTGGTGTGCGCCTGGTAGACGTCGAACAGGTGGCGGACGAGGCGGCGGGCGTTGGCCCGGGCCACCGGGTGCTCGGTGCCGTACTTGGGCGCCCGGTTTTTGAGGAAAAGGCGCATGCTCTCCTCGCCGGGCCCGGTGAAGTTGCTGCGCACGGCCGCGACCACCTGGGCCAGGGTGTATTTGCGGTCGATGAACACGGTCTGCTCGATGGCACAGAGCGAGTCGACCACGTCGGCGAAGCCGATGTGGGTGGCACCGGAGGAGTTGTACACCGAGCCGCCGCGCACCAGGTCGCGGCCCTTGTCCAGGGGCCCCTCGAACAGGGCGGAGAGCAGCGGCGAGGGCATCATCTCCTGGTGCACCGCGCCCATGTGCTCGTTGAGTTCGATGGCCTGACCGATGAGCCAGTCAAGCTGGGTGGTGAACACCTGAAAGAACTGCTCGTAGCTGGTCAGCCCGGCCGGGTCCGGGGTGACCGGGCCGACCTGGTCGTCGCCGGTGATCGGCCGCTTGCCCTGGAACAGGGCCATTTCCATGGGCGCGGCGAGGTTGAGCATGATCGAACTCGAGGCCGGGTAGTCGCGACCACTGCTCGCCAGCTCGACACAGCCGACCACCGCGTAGTCGCGGGCGTGCTCGATGGCCTCGCCCTGGCCGACCAGGGCGCGGATGTTGGTTTGGTCGTTGAACAGGGCCGGCACCGCCCGGGTGCTGAGCACCACCTCGGCCACCCGGCGGCAGTAGGCACGGCTGTTGGCCTGATAGTCGTAGCGGGCGTTGACGTTGGGGTCGCGGATGCGCAGCAGCTCGGTGACCCGCAGCATCAGGTAGGTCAGGTCGTTGACCGCGTCCCCGCCGTTCTGGTCCACCCCGCCCAGGGTGATGGCCGGCACCGTGCCGGCGCCGCCGAACATCTGCTCCGAGGCCTCGGGCACCATGGTGACGTTGTCGGCGATCTTCAGCCACAGACAGCCGATCAGCTCCATGGCCCGGCCGAGGTCGAGCCGCCCCGCGGCCAGGTCGCGCTCGTAGTAGGGCGCGAGCACCTGGTCGAGACGGCCCGGGCTCATGGCCATGTTGATGTTCTCGGCGTGGATGCCCACCTGGCAGAGCCAGATGGCGTTGATCGCCTCGCGGAAGGTGGTGGCCGGTTGGGCCGGCACCCGCCGGCAGACCGCGGCCAGGTCGAGAAATTCCTGGCGCATGACCGGGTCAGGGTCGGCATCGGCCCGGCGCTGGGCCTCGGCGGCCAGGTGGTCGGCATAGGTGATCACGCCATCGAGCGCGATCTGCACCGCCCGGTAGAAATCGGCCTGGCCACGGCTGGCCGCATCACCGCGGGCGCGGGCCGCCGCCTCCCGTTCGGCCGCGCGCCCGATCAGCCCGTTCAGACCGAGTTCGAGCATGGGCCGGTACGAGGGCACGCAGTGGGAGATGCAGCCGGCCTTGCTGGCGATGAAGAACACCAGGCTCTCGAACAGGTTGAGGCAGGTGGCGTCGCCGATGCGCTGGCGGGTGCGTTCGAGCACGGTGCGGTCCAGCCAGTAGGGGAATATCTCCAGGTTGAGTTCCCGGGCCTCGGCCGCGGTGAGCCGCTGCGGGTTCTGGGCGCGGTCGCTGACCGTGTCCAGCTCGGGCCACAGGTAGAGGGCGAAGAACTCCGGGAACAGGGGCGCGCCCAGGGGTTTGCTGGTGGTGGAGCCGGCGATCAGGTTGCGGTCGTGGAACAGTGGCTGCCGCTCCCGCAGGTAGTGGCGCACCTTTTTCGCCTGGCGCACCTCGGGCGCGTCGGCCGGGTCGTCCAGGTCGCGCAGGTAGCGGGTGACGTGGCGGGCACGTTCGATGCAGATCTCCGGGGTGCGACTGAAGGAAAGCGCGCGCAGTTCTTTCAGCCGCGGCAAAGTGTCGAGGGTGTGGTTCTTGAGGCCGATGTCGTGCAGGGTGAGCATTGGAATCTCCTTGCAGGTGGGTCGGGGTCCCTCACCGCCGCCAGACATCCAGGCCGATGGCCTGGCGGTGGTATTCCCAGGCGTCGTCCAGGAGCAGGAAGTACCCGAACAGCTGGTAGTTGTAGGCCGCCGGGTCGAGCGCGGAGTGGAACGGCACGTCCAGGGCGGTGGCGTAGATCAGCTGGCCGAGGAACAGGCCGTCGGCGATCTCCACCAGTTCGTCCAGGCAGAGACCGATGGGCGCCGGCCCGCCGATGAGCGGATAGCGGTAGTGGAACTGGAACACGGTTTTGCGGCGGTCGCCGTGGTTGTTGACGGCCAGGGCTGACTGGCGCCCGGAGACGCCGAGGAAGCAGTACCCCTGGCGGACAAAGGGCGACGGCCCGGTTGCGGACAGGGCCTGCAGCGCCGGGTCCGGCACCCGGTAGTTGAGGTCGATGGCGCGCATGAGCGCATCCATGCTGAGGATGCGCTCGTCCTGGATGTTGTTGCCGTCCACCCAATGGGCGGCCGCCTCCTGCTCCCACCAGGCCCGGTCCACCGCGCTCATGGCCCCGTCCCAGGGACCGGCGGCGAGGTGCGGCGCATGGACGCCCGGGGGCGTGTCGCCGCGGGCCGCCCGCCGCACCAGGCGGTAATGCGGCCGGCTCGCCAGGCGCGACTGCAGCTCGCTGACCCGCTCCGGGTAGCGCTCGGCCAGGTCCGGGCTCTCGTCGAGCAGCATGCTCAGCTTGCGGCCGCTGATCCGCTCGAACGACTTGCCGGCCCAGGGGAAGAGGTAGCGGCCGATGGCCCGCCAGACGAGGTCCAGCCGGTTCCTGTCCGGGAGGGCGGCGTCGGTGAGCAGGGTGGCCAGGGCGCCCGGGTAGAAGAGCCCCTCCTCCGCCCCGGCCGCGGCCCGCAGGCCGTCGCCGAGACCGCCGTGCAGCACCAGGGTGGCGCCGTGGTAGAAATCGAAGCTGCGGGCGACCTCGGCCCGGCCGTACCAGGGCCGCGGCTCGCTGCCGTCGACGCGACAGTTATAGCCCGGCCGGCCGTGGCCCTGGAACGAGCCGTCCACCACCCGCGGGGCGATGCCGCAGCGGAACAGCCGGTGCAGCGGGGCAAAGCGCTCGAGCTGGTCGTCGACAGCGGTGGCCGCGCTGATCTCGCCGCCGAGCCGCTGGAGCATCTGCAGAATCGACTCGTCCCCGTGGCGCAAGGCTGTCAGCCCGTCGTTGTCCTCGGGCCGGGGTGACGGTTCGCTGAGCAGGGTGGTGAATTTCGCGTGCAGGGCCGCATCCTCCCGCCAGCTGCTGACCCAGTCGCGCACCGCCGGCCAGCGTCCGTGCGCCGCGGCCGGCGGCGCGCTCCGCCGGGTCGGCGCGGCCAGGACGCCGGCTTGCGCAAAGCCGGACTCCCCGGGCCGCGGTCGCAGCCACGGAAAGGCGGTGTCCGCGTAAATCAGTTCCGCGTGCACCGGGTCGAGCATGAGGAAGAAGCCGTTGTTCTGGTAGCCGTAGTCGATGCCCGGGGCCGGGGAGAAGTCGGCGAACAGGCCGCCGGCCGTGCGGTCCGCAGATCCGGCCGCCGGTGCCAGGTCCAGCCGGCCGAGACTGTAGTGGCGGGTGGCGAACACCAGCTGGCCCAGGTAGATGCCGTCGCCGATCTGCACGAGTTCGTCGATCAGCCGGGTCATGGGATAGGCCGGTTCGAGCAGCGGCCAGCGGTAGTTGAGCTGAAAGACGGGCTTGCCGCGCATCTCCGGCACCACCGACACCCCGGGCTCGGCGAGGAACACGCCGCCGGTCATGGTGTAGGGGATGGCCCGTTCGCGCTCGAGATGGGCGGCCAGCAGCCGGCCGCCGAACAGCTCCGCCCCGGTGGTCAGCGGCCGGGGCTTGAGACGCCACAGGCGGGTGAGCACCGGCAGGCCGAGCGCCTGCACCGGGGACGGGTCCGCCACCGGGCGGAAGAAGTTGCGGCCGATGCGAAAGGTTGTTTCGTCGTACCCGGCCAGGGTGGCCGGGTCGTTTGCGGTGCGCTCGGCCACCACCGCGCGGCTGACCGGCTCGAAGGTCTTGCCCATCCACAGGCCGGTGTCGGCAAAGGTCAGGTTCCAGGCGGTGGCCATCCACTCCACCGCGGCCGCCAGCGACCGCTCCCGGCCGAGCAGGCGGGCCGTCTCGCGGAAGTAGTCGCTGTCGCGGATGGACAGCGAAACCCCGATCATCGGCCCGTCGACCACGGCCGTGCGGCCGCAGCGGAACAGGGTCGCCAGTTTGCGGTGCAGCTCCGGCCATTGGCGGCGCTTGCGGTTGTCGGCGAGCACCCGCTGCCAGCCCGCGAGCATGGCGTAGAGGTCGCCGCGATAGTCCGCGGCGAGCAGGTGTTCCAGGTCTTCGGCCAGTTGCGCGGCCGCGGCCGGGGATGAGTTGGGAAAATGGTCGCTGTGCAGGTACGGGGTGGTCATGGTGCGCTCCCTGGGCAAAGGTCGGAGGACGGCGTCGTGTTGGCCGCTCCGCTCTGCATGCACTATGAAACGGCGAACCGCAAAAGACAATGCAGGGAAAAGGGAGGAGAAATGGGTAGGTTATTTATCCGGCACAACACCGCGGGATGCAGGTGATTGCTTGGCCGTGGTCGGGGATGGCATCTTCCGGTCGCACGGTTTTTTGCACCCGCTGACGCGGGAGCGTCAGGATCCCGTTCCCACGCTGGAGCGTTGGAACGATCAAAAGGATCAAGCGCCTGGGGCAAGGTCGCGGCAACGCCATCGCGGGCATGGCCCGCTCCTACTACGCTACCGGCCGACCCGCTGGTGAAGGGTGCAAGCGGGCAACGCCAGCGATTCGCGTGGGAACGATCACGCGGTCGGATATCGGGGGAAGGATGGCAACCGGCTACTGCCCGGCCACCGGCTCGGCGGCGGGCGCCACCGGGGTGATGAGGATCCTGTCGATGCGGGTGCTGTCCATATCGACCACCTCGAAGCGGAAGCCCTGTTCCTCGAAATACTCGGCTTCCTGGGGGATGCGGCCGAGCACGTGGATGACGAAGCCGCCCAGGGTGTGGTAGGCGCGGGCCCGTTCGCCGGGCAGGTCCCGGCGCAGGGCGAGCAGCAGCCGCACCCGCTCGATGGCCACGCCGCCGTCAACCAGCCAGGAACCGTCCTCCCGACGGACGATCTCCCGGTCGTCCGTGCCCCGGGCGGTGGGCACCTCGCCGACAATGGCGGTGAGTACGTCGGTCAGGGTGGCGAGCCCCTGGATGTCGCCGTACTCGTCGACGATCAGGGCGCACTGCAGCTGGGCCTTGCGGAAATTCTCGAGCAGCTGGGTGGTGGTCAGGTATTCGGGCAGGTAGAGCGGCGGGCGCAGGTGGCGGCCGATCTCAAGCGGCGCATCGGCCAGGGCGGCGGGCAGCAGGTCGGCGGTGCGCAGCAGGCCGGCCACCTCGTCGAGCCCGCCGCGGCAGGCGATGATGCGCGAATAGGGGCAGCGGCCGAGCGTCTCGCGCTGTTCCTCCTGCGACCGGTTCAGGTCCAGGGTGTAGATATCCTTGCGGTGGGTCATGATCGCCTTCACCGGCTGCTGGTCGAGTCGGAGCACGTTGGCGACCAGCACCTGTTCACTGCGGTGGAACACGCCGGCCTCCGCGCCCTGGGCCATGAGCAGGCGGATCTCCTCGTCGGAGATACCGGTCTCGGGCCGGCGATGCGCGCCGATGAGCCGCAGGATCAGGCCGGACGAGGTGCTCAACAGCCAGACCAGCGGCCGGCCGATGCGGGCCAGGGAGCGCATCGGCCGGGCGACCAGGGTGGCGGCCCGCTCCGGCTGGAGCAGGCCGAGCTGCTTGGGCACCAGTTCGCCCACCACCACCGACACCCAGGTGAGGCCAATGACCACCACGGCCAGGGCGAGCAGGTCGGCATGCGGCGCCAGCACCGGCACCGTGCTCAGCCATCGGCCCAGCGGCTCCACCAGGGCGGTCTCGCCGATGGCGCCGCTGAGGATGCCCACCATGGTGATGCCGATCTGGATGGTGGAGAGAAAGACGGTCGGATTGCGTTTCAGGCCGAGCGCCGAGCCCGCGCCGGGTCGTCCCTGGTCGGCCAGGGCGCGCAGGCGGGCCTCGCGCGCCGAGAGCACGGCGATCTCCGACAGGGCGAACACGCCGTTGATCAGGATGAGCAGGGGGAGCAGGAGCAGTTCCATGCGGGTCTCGTGATCGGTCGCCGGGGCAGTCCCGGCATCCGGCTATTCCTCGGCCTGCTCCGGGGTGTCGCCCAGGGAGGCGGCCCGGTCGATGATCCCCTTGCACAGATCGGCGAACACGAAATGGTGGAAGGGCAGCACCGCGTACCAGTAGAGCCGGCCGAGCAGGCCGTGCGGGATGAAGTGGGCGGTCTGAGTGAGGGTCTCGCCCTGCAGGTCGAACTCCAGCCAGGCCTTGCCGGGCAGCTTCATCTGGGCGAGCAGCAAGAGGCGCTTGTTCGGGACGATGTCCGCCACTTTCCAGAAATCCAGGGCATCGCCCACCCGCAGGGTGTTGCCCACCCGCCGGCCGCGGTTCAGGCCGTAGCCGCCCACCAGCTTGTCCATGAGGCCGCGCACCCGCCAGAGGAAGTTGTGCGCGAACCAGCCGTTTTCACCGCCCAGGCTGACCATGGCCGCAAACACCCGTTCCGCCGGCAGGCCGGCAAACGATCGCTGCCGCTGGTCGCGGAACACGGTGCGGCCCGGCTCGGACTGCTCCGGGATGTCGCAGGCGATACCCGCGCTCGAGTCGCACCAGCGGCTGATCACCAGGTCGTTCTCGAGTTCGTCCATGGCCCGGCGCACGCTCTCGTCAAAGGGAGCCGGGGTGATTTCCGGGAAATACCGGCGGGCATGGTCGTTCTGCACCAGGGTCTCGGACTTGAGCCCCTCCACCAGGGCCGCGCCCACCTTGTAGGGCACCGGGGTCATCAGGGTCAGCCAGTAGGAACTGAGCCGCGGGCTGAGCAGCGGCACCGGCACGATCAGCCGGCGCAGGCCGAGCACGCGCGCGGTCTGGCGGAGCATGTCGAGGAAGCTCATGGCCGGCGCGCCGATGTCGATCACCAGGTCTTCGGCCGCCTCCAGGCGGAGCGCGGCGGCCAGGTAGGCGATGACGTCGTCGATGCCGATGGGCTGGGTGAGGGTCTTCACCCAGCGGGGGGTGATCATCAGCGGCAGCTTCTCCACCAGGTGGCGGACCATCTCGAAGCTGGTGCTGCCCGCACCGATGATCACCCCGGCGCGGAACCACAGGGTGCGGATCCGGTCGGGCCGGCCGGAGAGGATCTCGCCGGTCTCGATGCGGCTGGCCAGGTGCTTGGAGGCGGACTCGCGCAGCCCCAGGCCGCCGAGGTAGATGATCTTTTTGACGCCGCGGGCGATGGCCGCGTTGCGGAAGTTCTCCGCGCTCACCCGGTCAAGCCGGCTGAAATCGCTGCCCGTGCCCATGGAGTGGATGAGGTAGTAGGCGGTGTCGACCCCTTCCAGGGCGCGGTCGAGCGCCTCGTGGTTGAAGGTGTCGCCTTCGACCACCTCGGCGCAGCTGCGGGTTTTGGCGGTGAGTTTGCGGGCGTTGCGCACCAGCAGGCGGAGCTGCACGTCCGGCTGTTCGCGCAGGATCTTCTCCAGGCGGCGGCCGATGTAGCCGGTGGCTCCTGTCAAGAGGACGGTGGGCATGAGCTGTCTCCTTCCGGTTGAAGGTGGGGGCGTGTTTTCCCAACTATAGACGCTCGGGCCGAATGCACAAGACCAAAGCCCGGGCCGCATCGGCCCGGGCGGTGATTGGGGCTGGCGGGTGCAGCCGGGATGCTTTATCGTCACTGGTATTCATTTTCGGCGACCCCGCCCTCCGGCCGGCGCATCGGTCGGACCCGCCACGGGACGCCGCCCCACCGGAGAACTGCATGGACCATCGCCGCCTGCATGCCGCCAACGAAGACCTCGATTCCGCCGGTCCGGTACTCCACTGGATGCACCGCGAGTTTCGCGCCCAGGACAACTGGGGCCTGATCCACGCCCGCGAGGAGGCCCTGCGCCGGGGTGTGCCCGTGGCCGTGGTCTTCTGCCTGCGGCCCGATTTTCTCGACGCCACCCTGCGTTCGTACGACTTTCTCCTGGGTGGGCTGGAGGCCACCTTCGCGGCCCTGCGGGCGGACAACATCCCGGTGCTGATCCGCTGCGGCGACCCGGAGGTGGAAATCCCCCGACTGTGCCGGGCGATCCGCCCCGGGCTGGTGGTCACCGACTTCGACCCCCTGCGCATCAAGCGCCGGTGGCTGCGCGCCCTGGTGGCGGCGCGGATCGCGCCGGTGCACGAGGTGGACGCGCGCAACGTCGTGCCCTGCCGCATCGCCTCGGACCACCGCGAGTTCTCGGCCCGCACCCTGCGGCCCAAGATCCACCGGCTGCTCGAGGGGTTCTGCACCCCCTTCCCGACCCTGCCGCCGCACCCCCATTCCTGGCCGGAACCGGTGGACCCGCCGAATTTCTCCGCCCTGCGCGCCGGGCTGCGGGTCGACACCCGCGTTTCCCCGGTGGACTGGCTCACGCCTGGCGAAGCCGCGGCCCGGGCCACCCTGGAGCGGTTCCTTGCCGAGCGGCTGGTGGCCTACGGTGAGCGCAACGACCCGAACACCCGGGTCTGTTCGGATCTCTCGCCCTATCTCCATTTCGGCATGATCAGCGCCCAGCGGGTGCTGCTCGAGCTGCGCGAGGGCGGCTTCCGGGGCGAGCAGGCGGAGGCCTTCACCGAGGAACTGGTGGTGCGCCGCGAACTGGCCGACAACTTCGTGCTGCACACCGAGGCCTACGACCGGGTGGCCGGTTTTCCCGCCTGGGCCCAACAGACCCTGGCCGACCACGCCCGCGACCCGCGGCCGCATCTGTACGACGAGGAACAGCTGGAGCGGGCCGCCACCCGCGATCCGCTGTGGAACGCGGCCCAGCTGCAGATGGTGCGCACCGGCAAGATGCACAGCTACCTGCGCATGTACTGGGCCAAGAAGATCCTCGAGTGGTCGCCGGACGCGGCCACGGCCCTGGGCATCGCCATCCGCCAGAACGACCGCTACTCGCTCGACGGCCGCGACAGCAACGGCTACACCGGCATCGCCTGGTCGATCGGCGGGGTGCATGACCGGGGCTGGACCGAACGGCCGGTGTTCGGCAAGATCCGCTACATGAACGACCGCGGCGCGGCCCGCAAGTTCGACGTCAAACTCTACATCCGGACCTGGGCGCCGGCGCAGGGGACACTCTTCCCCGCCGCCGGAGAACGGTCCGGGAAAACCGAGGGAAAAAAACCATGAATACCATTGATCGCACCAGCCGACTGGCGGTTGAATACACCCTTTCCTGGTCCAGCGGGACCATGACCCATCTGGAACGCTATTTTGCCGAGCCGGTGAGCGTGTGGCGGGACGTGCTGCCGGACGGCCTTTCGGCCGCACTGCTCGGTCAGGGTGAAGGCGCGCGCGCCGAGGTGGCCGTCCCGGCCGACCGGTTCCACGCGCCCCGGGACGAACGGCGGGTGGTGCGGGTGCGGCCGGCCCAGTTCCAGGGCCGGGACCGCGCGGGCAGGCCGCTCTTGCCGCGGGTGGGACGCTACTATCCCCAGGGCCTGCTCCACGGCGTGGGCGGGGTGTACAGCCAGTCCACCAGCCCCTGCCGGTTCCTCGGCCGGGAGGGCGACAATCTGGTGTTCGACCTCAACCACCCGCTCGCCGGCCGCGACCTGCACCTGCGGGCCGAGGTGCTGCGGGTGCATCCGCCGCACAAGGAACGCGGCGGCCGCTGCGAGGACTGGCTCGACCAGATCAGTGCGGGGGGCCCGGGCATGCAGGCCCCGCCCGCGGACGGGGTGGTGGATTTTTTCGATCCGGAGGGTTTCAGGCGCGACGACGACCGGCCGGATCACCTCTTTTACGAGCAGCCGCGGCTGGTACAGCACCTGGACAGCACCTGCCGGGCGGAGATCGAACACCAGTACGGCCGGCTGATTGCCCCCGGCGCCGAGGTGCTCGACCTCATGGGCAGTTGGACCTCCCACCTGCCGCAGGAGTTGCCGCTGGGCGGCCTGACCGTGCTCGGCCTGAACAACGAGGAACTGCGCGCCAACCCGCGGGCCACGGCCGCCGTGATCCACGACCTGAACCGGGAGCCGGTGCTGCCCTTTGCGGACGGGAGTTTCGACGCGGTCCTCTGCACCGCCTCGATGGAGTACCTGCTCGACCCGCGGCAGGCGGCCCGGGAGATCGGCCGGGTGCTCCGACCGGGCGGGGTGGCGGCGCTGAGTTTTTCCAACCGCTGGTTCCCGCCCAAAGCGGTGCGACTGTGGGCGGACCTGCACGAGTTCGAGCGGCTCGGCCTGGCCGCGGCCCTGCTCGCCGGGGCCGGCTGCTTTGACGGCATCACCACCCTGAGCCGGCGGGGCGCGCCCCGACCGCCGGACGACCCGCACTGGCAGCTGCCGTTCAGCGACCCGCTCTACCTGGTCTGGGCGCGGAAAAACGGAATCGGCCAGTGAAACAAGCCGGAATCGGCCGAGTCTTCGACACCACGACCAGCCCTTTCACAACCCGCCCTGGCGGGAAAACAAGGAGGAACCTATGGAACTGAAAGGAAAGAAGGCGATCGTCCTCGTGGAGGACATGTACAACGATTACGAGTTCATCTACCCCTACTACCGGCTGCTCGAGGCCGGCGCGGAAGTGCAGGTGGTCGGGCCAGAGGCGGGCCGGGTGTACCATGGCAAGGCCGGCACCACCGCCCGGAGCACGGCCGCGGCAGGTGAGGTGCGGCCCGGGGATT
>ERZ1645192.2936-NODE-2936-length-14050-cov-7.847160_pt1 | contig 14050 bp, 9 predicted proteins | sample MGYA00575354_ERZ1645192 | MGnify/ENA primary metagenome ERZ1645192 (study PRJEB40844, sample SAMN11349763) | freshwater sediment metagenome | isolation source: river sediment | host: Sediment | place: India: Faizupur Khadar , New Delhi | collected 2017-02-21 ... | reverse complement strand
CAGGCGCCAGCCGGTCTGCACCTGGTAGACCTGGCCCTGTTCCGGCAGCAGGCCGCCGGAGCCGCCGGTGGCAAGCACGCTGAAGCGGGCGATGGCCTCGCGCTCGCCGCGCAGTTCCACCGTCACCGGGCCGAGCCGCGCGCCGATCTCGCGATGGCGCAGGAACACGGCCGCCGCGAGTTGCTTCGCGCCGCGCCGGTCCATCCCCTCGTTGCCGATGAAGTCCTCGGCCAGCAGGTCCTCCACTGCGCCGGCGTCGCGGGCATCGATGGCCTGCTGCAGGGCCTCCACTTGCGCACGCACGGCCTGCTCGGGGTCGCTGCGCGAACAGGCGGACACGACCAGCAGCAGGCCGATGCAGCCCAGCCTGCCGATGCCCGGGAACCCGCGGAATTGCTGCATTGCGGCATGCCTCGACCATGCGGCGGATCGCCTTGTCAGTCATTGGAGCCTATGCTCAAATCGGGTGCAATCCATACGCCGCCGCATTCGCGCGGCGCCACGCACGCAGGGGAAATGCGCATGAGTTCCGAACGTCCTTGGTTGGCCCACTACCCCGCCGGCGTGCCTGCCGAGATCGACCTCAACGAGTTCTCCGCCATCCCCGATGTGTTCGATGCCGCGCTGGCGAAGTTCGCCGGCAAGACCGCGTTCTCGAACATGGGCAAGTCGATCACCTACAGCGACCTGGACCGGATGAGCCGCGACTTCGCCGGCTACCTGCTGGGCGAGCTCAAGCTCAAGAAGGGCGATCGGGTCGCGATCATGATGCCCAACTGCTTGCAGTACCCGATCGCGATCCTGGGCGTGCTGCGCGCCGGCCTGACCGTGGTCAACACCAACCCGATGTACACCGCCCGCGAGCTCAAGCACCAGCTGGCGGACTCCGGCGCCAGCGTGCTGCTGGTGATGGACAACTTCGGCAACGTGGCGCAGGACGTGCTGGCGCAGATGCCGGGCGTGCGCGCGATCACCACCGGCCTGGGCGACCTGCTGGGCTTCCCCAAGGGGGCGATCGTCAACTTCGTGCTGAAGCACGTGAAGAAGATGGTGCCCGACTACGACATCCCGGGCGCGGTGCGCTTCCGCGACACCCTGACCCTCGGCCGCATGCACACCTTGCCGAAGGTCGCCATCGGCCCCGAGGACCTGGCCTTCCTGCAATACACCGGCGGCACCACCGGCGTGTCCAAGGGCGCGATGCTGACCCACCGCAACCTGATCGCCAACATGCAGCAGGCCGCGGCCTGGGTGGGCGGCAACGCGAAGATGGGCGAGGAAGTCATCATCACCGCGCTGCCGCTCTACCACATCTTCGCGCTCACCGCGAACTGCCTGGTGTTCATGAAGTTCGGCGCGCACAACCACCTGATCACCAACCCGCGCGACATGCCGGGCTTCGTGAAGGAACTGAAGTCGGTGCCGTTCACCGCCATCACCGGCGTCAACACGCTGTTCAACGGCCTGCTCAACACGCCCGGCTTCGACCAGGTGGATTTCTCCAGGCTGCACCTCACCCTCGGCGGCGGCATGGCGGTGCAACGCGCCGTGGCCGACAAGTGGAAGCAGGTCACCGGCTGCACCCTGGCCGAGGCCTACGGCCTGACCGAGACCTCGCCCGCGGTCTGCATCAATCCGCTGGACCTGCGCGAGTACAACGGCTCGATCGGCCTGCCGGTGCCGTCCACCGAGGTCTGCATCAAGGACGACGACGGCCACCTGGTCGCGGGCGGCGAGGTCGGCGAGCTGTGCGTGCGCGGCCCGCAGGTGATGCGCGGTTACTGGCAGCGCCCGGAGGAGACCGCCAAGGTCATCGATGCCGACGGCTGGCTGCACACCGGCGACATGGCGCGGGTCGATGCGCAGGGCTACTTCTACATCGTCGACCGCAAGAAGGACATGATCCTGGTGTCGGGCTTCAACGTGTACCCGAACGAGGTCGAGGACGTGATCGCGATGATGCCGGGCGTGCTCGAAGTGGCCGCGATCGGCGTGCCCGACGACAAGTCCGGCGAGGCGGTGAAGGTGTTCGTGGTCAAGAAGGACCCGGCGCTGTCCGCGGATGCGATCAAGGCCTTCTGCCGCGAGAACATGACCGGCTACAAGCAACCCAAGCACGTCGAGTTCCGCGACGAACTGCCGAAGAGCAACGTCGGCAAGATCCTGCGCAAGGAATTGCGGGACCCGCCCAAGGCGGCGTGATCGCGGCGTGAGGGCCGCGTGACCCAGGGCGCCGGGCGCGGGACGGACCGCTCCCGGCGCCTTGCGCTTTGGGCGTTTTGGGCGCATACAGGCCCGCACGGGTCCTTGTCCCCTGTCCTATGACCGCCGGCAGGCCCGGGCCGGCGGCTATCGCCCGGAGCGCTGCCATGGTCACCATCGAGAAACTGTCCCCCGTCCCCCGCTATACCACCCTGCGTGTCACCGAGAACGCGGACGCCAGCGTGCACTGGTGTCACATGCACGCCGACCTGGCGCGTGCGCCGGGGCGTGCCTGCTTCAAGCCGGCGCTGGTCAACGAAATCCTGCAGTACCAGTGGAGCCTGGCCGACCGCCTGCGCCGCGAACGCAGCAACGGCGACGACCCCCTGCGCCACGTGGTGCTGGCCTCCGACTGCGATGCCTTCAACCTGGGCGGCGACCTCGAATACTTCTGCGATGCGATCCGCCGCCAGGACCGCCACGCGCTGCTGACCTACGCGCGCCAGTGCGTGCGCGGCGTGCATGCCTTCCACACCGGGCTGGATGCCGGCGCGCACAGCATCGCGCTGGTCCAGGGCGACGCGCTGGGCGGCGGCTTCGAGGCCGCGCTGAGCTGCCACACCATCGTGGCCGAGGAAGGCGTTGGCATGGGCCTGCCCGAAGTGCTGTTCGACCTGTTCCCGGGCATGGGCGCCTACTCTTTCCTGTGCAAGCGCATCCCGCCGCACCAGGCCGAGAAGATGATGCTCAGCGGCGACGTCTATGCCAGCGAAGACCTCTACAAGATGGGCCTGGTGGACGTGCTCGCCCCGCGCGGCCAGGGCCAGCAGGCGGTCGACGAGGTGATCCGCGCCAACCGCCGCATTCCGCATGCACGCGCGGCCATGCACCGCGTGCGCGCGATGTCGCAGCCGGTGACCCTGGAGGAGATGATGGGCATCACCGAGGTCTGGGTGGACACCGCGATGCAGCTGGGCGAGAAGCCGCTGCGCACGATGGAACGCCTGGTGCGCGCGCAGTACAAGCGCCACGCCGAGCCGAACGCCGCGACCGCCTGATCGCGGCTCAGTTGCGCTCCTCGCGCGCGGGCTGCCAGCGGCCGCGCGCCGCGAGCGCCTGCTCGCCGGCGCGCAGGCGCTCGGCCAGCGTATCCGCGTGGCGGGCCCAGTCCCGCCCGAGTTCCAGCCCGGTCATCTTCATCAGCATGCCGCTGTGCGCGGCCAGCTGGACCAGGCCCATGTTGCCGGCGATGCCCTTGAGCGCATGCGCCTGCTCGCGCAGTTGCTCCCAGTCGGACGCGCCTGCCGCGATCCGCAGCCGCTGGACCGCGACCCGTGCATCGGCCACGCACTGGCCGACGAACTCGGCTTCGAACTCGGCCCCCATGCCCAGCGAGGCGAATTCGTCCAGCACCGCGGGATCCAGGATCTCGCTGGTGGGCGGGATGGCGGGATGCGTGCGCGCATCCTCCACCATCGGCAAGGTGCTGGTGCCGGCGGCGATGGCGGCGATGCCGTCGAGCAGGCGCGCCACCACGAACGGCTTGGTGAGGAAGGCACGCGCGCCGGCGGTGGTGCAGGACTGGACCGCCTCGGGCGTGGCATCGGCGCTGAGCACCACCACCGGGGTGCGGCGCGGGCTGCCTGCCTCCATCACCCGCAACTGGCGGATCAGGTCGACGCCGCTGAGCCCGGGCATGTGCAGGTCGACCAGTGCCAGGTCGAACTCGCTGGCGGCCAGCGCATCGAGCGCGGCCTCGCCGTCGTCGGCGACGAACACGCGGTGCCCGGCCTTCTGCAGCACGCCCTGCAACACCATCCGGTTGGCCGCGTGGTCGTCGGCGACCAGGGTGCGCAACGGGCGGACCCGTGCGCGATGGCGCAGGAACGGATCGCTGAAGGCGATGACATTGCGCGCGGCCTCGCTTGGCGGCATCGGCTCGAGCCGGGATGCGCCCTGCTCCGCGGGCACGCTGGCCGAGACCTCGGCGGCCACGAGCTCGAACGGCAGCTCCACCCAGAACCGGCTGCCCGCGTGTTCCCGGCTTTCGAATCCGATCGAGCCGCCCATCGCCTCGGTCAGGCCCTTGGCGATGGTCGTCCCCAGGCCGCTGCCCGCGTGCTTGCGCGACAGGCTGTTGTCGGCCTGCTCGAAGGCCTCGAACAACTTCGCCCGCGCCGAGGCCGGGATGCCGACGCCGGTATCGGTCACGGTGAAGCGCAACCGCTGGCTGCCCCCTTGCGGGCTGCCGTTGGCGGCGATCTCCAGCCGCACTTCGCCGGTCGGGGTGAACTTGATCGCATTGCTCAGCAGGTTCACCAGCACCTGCCGCAAATGGCCGGCGTCGCCGCGCAGCCGGTCCGGGACCGCGGCATCGACCTCGACCACGTAGTCGAGCTGCTTGGCCCGCGCCTGCGGGCGCATCACCAGGTCGATCTCGGCCAGCAGGTCGCGCAGCGCGAATGCCTCCTGCTTGAGCTTGAGCTTGCCGGCCTCGATCGCGGAGATGTCCAGCACGTCCTCGACCAGCGACAGCAGCGAACGCGATGCCGCCTGCAGGGTCTCGACGTAACCGCGCTGTTCGGGATCCAGGCGCGTGCTGGCGAGGAGCTCCGACATGCCGGACAGGCCGTTGAGCGGCGTGCGGAATTCGTGGCTCATGTTGGCGAGGAACCGGCTCTTGGCCAGGTTCGCGCGGCGCGCATCCTCGATCGCGTGGGTCAAGGCCTTCAGCAGCGAGGCGAAGTACAACGGCACCGCGATGAGGCCCAGCAGCAGGCCCCAGGACAGGTAGGGGTTCTGCAGCCAGTACGGCGTGGTCCGCATCATCAGCGCGAACGACAGCGCCGCCAACAAGGTGCCGCTATACAGGTAGCGCGGCCCGTAGCGCATGCCGTTGCCGATGGTCACCCAGAGGTAAACCGCGTACAGCGGCGAGGCGGATTCGCCCTGCAGGTACATCACCCCGCCCATGGCGCTGTAGTCGAGCAGCATGCCGATCCAGCGACGGACGTCGGACGGTGCCGGCGATGCCAGGATCGCGCCCAGCAGGCCGAGCGCGCCCGCCAGCTCGCCGATCAGGATCAGCCAGGTCGCGAACAGCGCCGGGTTGTGGTTGCCGTCGCTGACCTCCCACCCGAGGTAGGCCGAGAACAGCGCGGTGATCGCGATGCGGACGAAGACCTGCGCGTGTTCGCTGTCCGCGCGGCCGCGCAGGCGCGAACGAAGCCAATGCAGCCCCCGCATCACCGGCTCAACGCCACTCGGGGTGCGCGGCCACGTGCGAGTAGCGGTCGCAGATGTCGTAGACGCGCGGCAGGTTGTCCATCAGCGCGGCCACGCAGCGCGGGTCCAGCATCCGCCCGCTCTGCTCGCCGATGTATTCGACCGCGCGACCGATGCTCCAGGCTTCCTTGTACGGACGCGGCGAGATCAACGCATCGAAGATGTCGGCGACGGTGACGATCCGCGCCTCCAGCGGGATGTCCTCGCCGGCCAGGCCATCCGGGTAACCCAGGCCGTCGTAGCGTTCATGGTGGCGCAGCGCGATCTGCGCGCCGACCTGGATGAAGCGGTTCTGGCTGTCCTGCAGCAACTGGTAGCCGATCCGCGGGTGCTGCTTCATCCGTTCGCGTTCCTGCTCGTCCAGCGGGCCGGGCTTCATCAGCAACGAGTCGGGGATGGCGATCTTGCCGATGTCGTGGAGCGGCGCGGCCAGTTCGATGGTGCGGACCTGGTCCTCGGGCAGGCCCATCGCCTCGGCGATGAGGCCGGCGATATGCGACATGCGCTCGAGGTAGGCGCTGGTGCCGGCGTCGCGGAACTCGATCGCGCGGGCCAGCCGCGACAGGGTCTCGCGCTCGCGCTCCTCGACCTCGTGCATGCTGGCCAGCAGGCGTTGCTCCAGCGACAGCGCCCGCTGCTTGACCGACTCCGACTGCTGGCGCAGCTGCAGCAGGTTGCGGCAACGCGCGCGCAGTTCGCGCGGGCGGATCGGCTTGACCAGGAAATCGATGACGCCGGCATCCAGCGCGGCCTGCCGCACCGGCTCGTCGCCGACGACGGTGACCAGCACGATCGGCACGTCGCGGTTGCGCAACGGCTGGCGGAAGGCCTTGGCGAGCTCCAGCCCGTCCATGCCCGGCATCCGGTAATCGAGCAGCAGCAGGTCGGGCCGGTTGTCGTTGCACCAATCCAGCGCGACGCCCGGGTCGCCGAATTCGTGCACGTCCAGTTGCGGTCCGATGTCCTGCACGATGTGCCGCAGCATCGTGCGCGCGGATGCCTGGTCGTCGACGATCACGATATCCATGCGTCGTTCCCCCTGTCCGACCCTCTGAGCAGGCCACCTGTCGGGGCATCCTGTGCGCAAAGCGCCATCATGGCAAGTACCGTCGGCATGGCGGGCGTCGCATGCCGCACGTCGTGCCGTTCATCCCCGGAACGCAGGCCAGCGCAAGAAGAGGCCACCCGCCTCAGCCCGCGTGCGCGGGCCGCATGTACGGGAACAGCAGCACGTCGCGGATCGACGACGACCCGGTCAGCAGCATCACCAGGCGGTCGATGCCGACACCGAGGCCGCCGGTCGGCGGCAGCCCGACCTCGAGCGCGCGGATGTAGTCGGCGTCGAAGTGCATGGCCTCGTCGTCGCCGCCCTCCTTCGCCTCGACCTGGGCGCGGAAGCGCGCGGCCTGGTCCTCGGGGTCGTTGAGCTCGGAGAAGCCGTTGGCCAGCTCCTTGCCGCCGATGAACAGCTCGAAGCGGTCGGTGATGCCGGGCTCGCTGTCGGACTCGCGCGCCAGCGGGCTGACTTCCACCGGGTAGTGGGTGATGAAGGTCGGCTGGATGAGCCCGGTCTCGACGGTCTTCTCGAAGATTTCCAGCAGCAGTTTGCCCCAGCCGTAGCCCGGCTTGACCGGGACCTTCAGGCGCGCGCAGTGCGCGGCCAGCGCGGCGCGGTCGCGGCAGTCGGCCACCGAAATCTCAGGGTTCAGCGCACGCACCGCTTCCTCCAGCTTCCAGCGGCGGAACGCGGGCGCCAGGTCGATCGCCTCGCCGTCCCATTCGAAGCGGGTGCGGCCCATCGCAGCGAGGGCGACGTCGCGGATCAGCCCCTCGGTCAGGTCCATGACGTCGGTGTACGTGGCGTAGGCCTCGTACAGCTCGAGCATGGTGAATTCGGGGTTGTGGCGGGTGGAGACGCCTTCGTTGCGGAAGTTGCGGTTGATCTCGTAGACGCGCTCCATGCCGCCGACCACCAGCCGCTTGAGGTACAGCTCGGGCGCGACGCGCAGGAACAGGTCGAGGTCCAGTGCGTTGTGATGGGTGGTGAACGGGCGCGCGGTGGCGCCGCCGGCGATGTAATGCATCATCGGCGTCTCCACTTCCAGGAAGCGGCGGCCGTCCAGCCAGCCGCGGATCGCGGAGACGATGCGCGAGCGCGCGATGAACACCTCGCGCGCCTCGGGGGTGACGATCAGGTCGACGTAGCGCTGGCGGTAGCGCTGCTCGACGTCGGCCAGGCCGTGGAACTTGTCCGGCAAGGGCCGCAGCGACTTCACCAGCAGGCGCAGCGAGGCCACCTTGACCGACAGTTCGCCGGTGCGGGTGCGCATCAGCGTGCCCTGCGCGGCCACTATGTCGCCGACGTCCCAGCCCTTGAAGGCTTCGTAGGTGTCGCCCAGCGCGTTCGACTGCAGGAACAGCTGGATGCGCCCGCTCATGTCCTGCACGGTGGCGAACGCGGCCTTGCCCATCACCCGCTTGGCGAGCAGGCGGCCGGCGATCGCGACGCTGCGGCCGGAGGCTTCCAGCGCTTCGCCGGTCCACGCGTCGGCGTCGGCGTATTCGTCCTGCAGGTCGCCGGCGTAGTCGCTGCGGCGCGCGTCGTTCGGGAAGGCGATGCCCTCCGTGCGCAGGGCCGCAAGCTTGGCACGGCGCTCGGCGACCAGGAAGTTCTCGTCGGGCGGCAGGAGGGTGTCGTCGCTCATTGGCTTTGCTCGTCGTTCCGGCGAAAGCCGGGATCCAGGTGTGTGTCGGACGGATCGGGAAGGCTGGCTCCCGGCTTGCGCCGGGATGGCAGCATCAGGCCGCGTCGCTGCGTTTCGCGCCCGCCTCCAGCCCCGATTTCAGGCTGGCTTCCACGAACTCGTCGAGGTCGCCGTCCAGCACCTTCTGGGTGTCGGAGCGCTCGATCCCGGTGCGCAGGTCCTTGATCCGCGACTGGTCGAGCACGTAGTTGCGGATCTGGCTGCCCCAGCCGATGTCGGACTTGGTGGCTTCCAGCGCGTCGCGCTCGGCGTTGCGCTTCTGGATCTCCATCTCGTACAGCTTGGCCTTCAGCATCTTCATCGCGGTGTCGCGGTTCTGGTGCTGGCTGCGGCCGTTCTGGCAGGCCACCACGATCCCGCTGGGCACGTGGGTGATGCGCACCGCCGATTCGGTCTTGTTGACGTGTTGGCCGCCCGCGCCCGAGGACCGGTAGACGTCGGTCTTGAGGTCGGCCGGGTTGATCTCGATGTCGATGTCGTCCTCGACTTCCGGCGACACGAACACGCTGGTGAAGCTGGTGTGGCGGCGGTTGTCGGAGTCGAACGGCGACTTGCGCACCAGCCGGTGCACGCCGATCTCGGTCTTCAGCCAGCCGTAGGCGTAGTCGCCTTCCACCCGGAACGTGGCCGACTTGATGCCGGCGACGTCGCCGCCGCTGACTTCCATCAGCTCGGTCTTCCACCCGCGCGATTCCGCCCAGCGCAGGTACATGCGCAGCAGCATCTCGGCCCAGTCCTGCGCCTCGGTGCCGCCGGCGCCGGCCTGGATGTCGACGAAGGCGTTGGCGCCGTCCATCTTGCCGGAGAACATCCGCTGGAACTCGATCTGGCCGACGCCCTTGTCGAAGCGGTCGACGTCGGCGACCACCGCCAGCGCGGTTTCCTCGTCGTCCTCCATTTCGGCGAGTTCCAGCAGTTCCAGCGCGCCGGACAGGCCGTCCTTCAGGTCGCGGATGCCGTTGACGGTCTTGTCCAGCATCGACCGTTCGCGCCCCAGCGCCTGCGCGCGCTCGGGGTTGTTCCAGACATCGGGGTGTTCCAGTTCTCGTTCGACTTCTTCCAGGCGCTCGCGCTTGGCGTCGTAGTCAAAGAAACCCCCGGAGCGCATCGAGCCGGCCGGTCAGGTCGGCGATGCGGGCTCGGATGGGATTGAGCTCGATCATGAGGGAAAGTACGGCGGAAAAGGCCGTGGAGTTTAGCAGTTGCGCTCGCTTCAGGCGTCGCCGCCGAAGCGTTGCTTCAACCCGCTGCGGTAGGTCCGGCTGCATGGCAGGTTGGCGCCGTCCTTCATGTGCACGCGGGCGTCGCCGGTGTCCAGCGGCTCGATCGAGGCCACGTGGTCGAGGTTGGCGATGTAGCTGCGCTGGATCCGCACGAAGCGGGCGGGGTCGAGCTTGTCCCCGATCCCGCCAATGGTGCTGCGCAGGGGGTAGTCGTGGCCGCGCACGCGCAGGTTGACGTAGTTGCCCGCGGCCTGCAGCCACTCGATGTCGTGGGCGGCGACCAGGAATTCGCGTCCCAGCTTGCGGACCAGGAAGCGCCCGGGGCGGTCCAATGGCTCGACCGGCGGGCCTGCATCGGGGGCCGACAGCAGGCTGGCCTCGCCCTGCAGCCGGCGCATGACGAAGCGATAGCCTTCGATGACCAGCACCACGCCGGCGTAGGAGCGCACGTCCTTCAGGTATTCGTAGCCGAACTCCCGCCACCACGGGCCGAAGTCGTAGTCCAGTCCCTGGCTTGCGTAGGCCAGCTTGCGCAGGGCCACCATCCCCGCCACGTGCAGCAAGGCCCAGGCGATGCTGGCCAGCAGGTGGACCGGCAGCATGCGCCGCCAGTTGTCCAGGTGGATCGGCCAGCGCCGGGTGAACCACGCCACCGCCGGCACCAGCGCCAGCGCGACGATCGCGCTGCTGGCTTCCCACGCGACCGGTTGCCAGGCCGCGAAGCCCAGGTGCAGCCGGCGCACGTCCATGTTGACGGTGAGGCTGTTGGCGACCGCGCTGAACAGGTAGCTGCCCACCCAGAACCCGATTTCCAGGGAACGCCGCAGGGGCTGGTAGCGCTGCAGGAAGGTCGGTTTGGCGGAATCCATCCGCGCATTGTAGGGGCGCGGCCAGCGCCACCTTCCCCGGCTCGTCCCCTGCTCCCGCGGCCCATCCCGGCCCCGCATCGCGCGGTCACTCCGGGCTCGCAGCGACATCACCGGGCACACAGGCTGTCGACAACTTCCGTGCCGGAACCGACCGCCATGCCACGCCGCTTCGACCTCGATTGGGTACGCGTCCTCGCGTTCGCCCTGCTCGTCCCGTACCACGTCGGCATGTATTACGTGAGCTGGGACTGGCACGTGAAAAGCCCGACGCCGGTCACAGCGATCGAGCCACTGATGATCCTCAGTGCCCCGTGGCGACTGTCGCTGCTGTTCCTGGTCTCGGGGGTGGCCACTCGCTACCTCAGCGACAAGCTGCCGGTGGGCTTCCTGCGCCAGCGTTCCTGGCGCCTGCTGCTGCCGCTGCTGTTCGGCATGTACGTGGTGGTCCCGCCGCAGGCTTACCTGGAACTGGTCGAGAAGGTTCCCGGGGGCTACCACGCCGGCTACCTGGACTTCCTGTCGGGCTACATGCGGGGTGGCGACCTGTATTGCATGGCGCCGGGCGATTGCATCGACGGACCTACCTGGAACCACCTGTGGTTCGTCGCCTATCTCTGGGTGTACACCGTCCTGCTCTGGGCGGGCGGCCAGCTGTTGCCGCAGTCCCTGCGCGACCGGGCCGGCCACCTTGTCCGACGCGCGTGCAGCGGTTTCGGCATCATCGGCTGGCCCATGCTGTTGCTGGTGCTGGCACGGGTCTTAGTCTCGCCGCATTTCCCCTCGACCCATGACTTGGTGGACGATTACTACAACCACCTGCAATACGGCCTGGCGTTCGCCCTCGGCTATTTGTTGGCGAAGGCGGATGCACCCTGGATGCAGCTACGTCGCTGCCGCCACTGGATGCTGGCGCTGGCCCTGGGCAGCTATGCGCTGATGATCGCCGGCTACCTGCGATTCGACGATGTCGACGCGATCCCCGCCGGTCCCATCGCCGCCTTGCGCACGCTGTGGGGGGTCATGGAATGGAGCGCGATCGCCGCCATCCTAGGGTATGCGCGGGCCTGGAACCCCGGGGACAGCCCGTTGCTGCGCTATCTCACCGCTGCGGTATTCCCCTTCTACATCCTCCACCAAACGGTGATCGTGGCCTTGGCGCACAACCTCAAACCGCTGCAGATTCCGCCTGCCATCGAGGGCCCCCTCCTGGTCGTGGCGACCTATACGCTGTGCCTGCTCGGTCACGAAGCCATCCGCAGGATCGGCTGGCTACGCCCACTGTTCGGGCTCAAGCGGGCGCGTCGGCCGATGCCGGTTCCAGGTGCACGATCACCAGCTGGATAGCCTCGCCGCCGCGGTAGTCGTCCGGTGCCAGCCGATACGCGATGCGCACCCGTGGCGGCGGCGCGCCGGCCCAGCCGCCGAAGTGGATCGCGTCGAGGCGCATGCCGCCGACGCCCGGACCCGACGGGGCGAGTTCCAGCTTGAGGTGGCGTTCGCCGATCTTGCGCCAGCGCAGTACGTCGAACATGCCGTCGAACAAGGGCTCCGGATAGGCCTGGCCCCAGTGGCCGCCATCGCGCAGGGCGATCGCCGTGCCGATGGCGAACTCGTGGGCCTGCAACGCGCCGTCGCTGAGCAGCTCCTGTTGCAGCAGGGCCGGGTCCAGCATGGCTTCGGTCGCGGCGCGCACGGCGATGTCGAACGCGGGCAGGCGCTCGCGGGCCAGGGTGAGCCCGGCCGCCATCGCATGCCCGCCGAAGCGCAGGACCAGCCCCGGATGCGCGGCATCGACCCGCGCGATGAGGTCGCGGATGTGCAGGCCGGGGATCGAGCGTGCGGAGCCGCGCAGCTCGTCGCTGCCGGGTTGCGCCGGGGCGAACACGAAGGCCGGGCGATGCACGCGTTGCGCAATGCGCGAGGCCACCAGGCCGACCACGCCGGCATGCCAGGTAGGGTCATGGAGGACCAGCACCGGCGGCAGGATCTCCGGCGAGGGCAGACGGGCGAGCACGGCTTCGGCTTCGTCGGTGGTCTGTTGCTGCAGCTCGCGACGTTCGCGGTTGATCGCGTCCAGCGTCGCGGCGAGCACGCGGGCGCGGCCGATGTCGTCCTCCAGCAGGCAGGCGATGCCCAGCGCCATGTCTTCCAGCCGCCCGGCTGCATTGATCCGCGGGCCGATGCCGAAGCCGATGTCGCTGGTGGTCAGCGTCGCCTCGTGGCGACCGGCGACCTCGACCAGCGCGCGCAGGCCGGCGCAGCCCTGCCCCGCGCGCAGGCGGCGCAGGCCGGCACCGACCAGGGCGCGGTTGGCGGCGTCCAGCGGCACCAGGTCGGCCACGGTGCCGACCGCGACCAGGTCGAGCAGCTGGCCGAGGTCCGGGGCGCCAGCCGGGAAGCGCCCGGCCTCGCGCAGGTCGCGGCGCAGCGCCAGCAGGAGATAGAACACCACCCCGACGCCGGCCAGCGCTCGGCTGCCGAACGCATGCCCGGGCAGGTTCGGGTTCACGATGGCATCGGCATCCGGCAGGGTGTCGCCGGGCAGGTGGTGGTCGGTGACCAGGACCTGCCAGCCGCGCGCCTTCGCCGCGGCGATCCCGGCGTGGCAGGCGATGCCGTGGTCGACGGTGACCAGCACCTCCGGCCGCAGCGCGTCGAGTTCCTCGACCAGCCCCGGGGTCAGGCCGTAGCCATGCACCGCGCGATTCGGCACCGCGTGCGCCACGTCCGCTGCACCGAGCATGCGCAGCCCGCGCACGCCCACCGCGCAGGCGGTGGCGCCATCGCAATCGAAGTCGGCGACCACCACGATCCGGCGGCCTTCGGCGATCGCGCCAGCGAGGATGGACACGCCCGCTTCGATGCCCGGCATCGCGTCGGGCGCAGGCAGGTCGGCCAGGCGCGGGAGCGCCTCCGCCGGGCCGGTCGCGCCGCGTGCCGCATGCAGGCGCCGCAGCAAGGGGGGATAGTCGGCCGGCCACGTGCCCTCGGGCCCCGGCGCGCGCTGGCGGATGCGCAGCGCGGCGGTCACGTCGGCAAGGCGGCCAGCGGTCGACGCCACACACGCCAGCGCTGGCCGTGGCGCAGGTGGATCACGTGCCCATCGGCGAAATCGAGGACGAGGTCGCAGGCGGGCACGCGCGCGACCGCCGACGCAAGCCACGTGCCGACCAGGCGCGCGGGATCGCGCTCGCCACGCAGGTCGACCAGCGCATCGGTGGCAGTGGCGGGATCGCAGCGGGACAGGGCCATGGCGTCCACTTTGGCGATCCGGGCGATGCCGTGCAGCAGGACATCGTCCGAATACAGGGTCGGGGATGCGCTGGCGATGGCGTCGGGCAACACCGCGGGGGCATCGGTGCCCCCGCCCCAGAACCACAGCGCGTTGATCGCCGGCAGGCCCGCGGCGATGCGTGCGGCATTGCGCGGATGGTTGTGCAGGGTCACCTGCGCCTCGCTGGCCAGCAGGCGCCAGTGGCGGGCCTCGGCGCCGCCCGGGATGTGCTCGAACAGGTCGTCGCCCAGCGCGTCGTCCGGTGCGGCGAAGGCCGGCAAAACAGTCCCGGCGGGCAGTCGCAGGTACCAGCGCGCCGGATGCGGTGCGTCCAGGTGCAGACCGTGTTCGGCGAACAGCGGTTGCAGCGCGGGCAAGAGCGCATCAACGTCGGCCTGGCTTGGCTGCAGCTGTCCGCCGATCCCGAGCAGG
>ERZ1645192.2935-NODE-2935-length-14057-cov-5.924225_pt1 | contig 14057 bp, 16 predicted proteins | sample MGYA00575354_ERZ1645192 | MGnify/ENA primary metagenome ERZ1645192 (study PRJEB40844, sample SAMN11349763) | freshwater sediment metagenome | isolation source: river sediment | host: Sediment | place: India: Faizupur Khadar , New Delhi | collected 2017-02-21 ... | reverse complement strand
GGTCTTGCTCCTTCACGGATTTATGCGAAGATGGCGTCCGAACAGCAAAAACCGGACGGGCTCACGATTGTCCCTCCCGGATCTCTCCTGTCATTTTTAACGCCGCTTCCTGTGGGATCAATCCCCGGCATCGGGAAAAAATCTGCGCAGGTTCTCATGAGTGCCGGAATACTGACCATTGGAGATATTGCCCGTTGTGATATCCAGACGTTACAGGATATGTTTGGTTCCCATGCAGTCAGGCTCCATCAGATTGCCCGGGGACTGGACCGGGAGGGTCTTCGTGAATCTGGAAAAAGGAAATCGATCAGTCGTGAACACACCTTCTTAAAGGACTCAACCTCTCCTGATGAGATCCTGGGCTCCATGCATGCGATGATTCTCTCGTTATGCCAGGAACTTGCGGAACGGAATATATACTCGCGCACCATCGGCGTAAGGATCCGGTTTACCGGTTTTATCACCAGAACAAAATCAGTTACCCTGATGCAGCCGACCCGTGAGGTCAGGATTATTGAAAACGCTGTAGATGGTCTGTTTGCAGAGATGTGGGATATGACTCCGGTCCGGCTGATTGGGGTCAGATTTTCCGGACTTGTGCATCCTGATCCGGTTCAGAGATCCCTTTCTGATTTTTGACCTGCCGGCAGGAAAACAGAATGTGCTAACACAAGGATTGATAAATTCACTAAAGAGACATAGTAATATGGGAGAATCAGGGGGACATTTTGATAAGGGAAGATGGGTTGAGGACGCTGCTCCTGAACCATCTTCTGAAGATAATCAGGAAGATCTTGAAATCAGGCTCCGTTCTGCGGCAGGTCAGATTGGCCGTGGTATTGATGAATTACTGGCAGCGGGGAGCGATCTCATCGGCACCCAGGAAGGAAGACAACACCTGGGCAAAAAACTTGACCAGATAACCGGAGACGTACTGCAGGTCTGTGATGATATCAGGCGTGAGGGTATAGAGTTTATTAATCAGGCACGAGATCGTATTATGAAATGACGTTTCTGCGAGAGAGCAGAAGAGGCGCATTCCTTTTCCCTGATAGTCGGATCCATATATGCCCAAATGGCTTGATGTCGGAACCCAGGTAATAAACCTGGACTATATTCAGAAATTCCTGGTCGTCGAAGTAACGAAGGATAGGAAAGGGCAGGTTGTTGTTGAGAAAGCTATTCTCCGTGCCCACCTCAAAGATGGCGAGCAGGTAAATATTGCGGCATTTAAAAATAAACTTGATGCCATGACGTGGATCCGGACACGGCTTCGAAACAGCGAAGAAAAGGTGATTCAGGTCAGATAACCGGATTTTGCTATCCCTCTTTTTATCACCTGTCCTGCCCCTTCAAAGGAATGTTTATCTGTCCAAAAAGTGAGAGAAATGGCATGAGCAAAGGCTTTGCTGTTCCTCTGGACGTACCAAAAAGTGAGCAGGACACGTATATTCGTAATCTGAAGACGATAACTCACGATTCCGGTCGGCTGATGCTTTTTGCCGGTGACCAGAAGATTGAGCATCTGAATGATGACTTCTATGGCGAGGGGATTCATCCTGATGACCATGATCCTGAGCACCTCTTCAGAATTGCAGCGAAGGCAAAAATCGGATGCTTTGCAACACAACTGGGGCTTATTGCAAAATATGGTGCTGACTATCCAAAGATACCGTACCTCATTAAGATCAATTCCAAGACGCACCTGGTCCCCACATCACAGCACGAACCCTTCTCAAATCTTATCACTACCATCGACCAGGTTGTTGCATTCAGAAAGAGCAGTAAGCTCAATATCCTCGGTATCGGCTACACCATTTACCTGGGCTCTGAATATGAGTCTGCAATGCTCAGCGCAGCTGCACAGGCCATCTTTGAAGCACATCAGAATGGTCTTGTCACGGTCCTCTGGATCTATCCCCGTGGGAAAGCGGTTGGGAACGAGAAAGACGCCCATCTGATCGCCGGAGCAGCCGGAGTTGCCGCATGTCTTGGATCAGACTTTGTGAAAGTCAACCCGCCCAAGGGAGAGGGGGCATCATCAGCAGAACTTATCAAAGAAGCAACGCTTGCCGCAGGACGGACCAAGGTTGTCTGTGCAGGCGGGTCCAGTGTTGATGGTGCAACATTCCTGACCCAGCTCTGGGAACAGATCCATGTCGGTGGATGCAGCGGGAATGCAACCGGCAGAAATATCCATCAGAAACCACTTGATGAAGCGGTTCGGATGTGCAATGCCATCTACGCTATCACCGTGGATGGGGCCAGTGTAGAAGATGCGGTCAAGATTTATCATGGCTGATACTCCTGGAAAAATTAAAACAATCGGAATTCTGACCGGCGGTGGCGACTGTCCTGGTCTGAATGCGGTCATTCGTGCAGTGGTCAAGACTGCACATCTCTATGATTATTCGGTGATCGGGATTCGCAACGGATGGAAGGGTATTGTTGATGGGGAAGTAGAGCCCCTGACCGAATTTTCCGTCACCGGTATTCTGCCAAAAGGCGGGACTATTCTTGGGACATCACGGACCAACCCTCTGAAAAGTCAGGAGCAGACCCAGCAGATGCTCTCAAATTTGAAGCGGTTCGGGATTGATGCGGTTGTTGCCGTGGGCGGGGATGACACGCTCAGTGTTGCAACAAAGCTCCATCAGATGAATATCCCGGTTGTCGGTATCCCGAAGACAATTGATAATGATCTCTCCGGAACCGACTACACCTTTGGGTTTGATACCGCGGTGTCAATTGTGACCGATGCCATTGACCGGCTTCATACCACGGCTGAATCACATCACCGGATCATGGTGCTTGAAGTGATGGGACGGCATGCCGGTTGGATAGCAACGATTGCCGGGATAGCGGGTGGTGCAGACCAGATCCTGATTCCTGAAGTGCCCTTTGACATTAACGATGTCTGTGAAGGTCTGAAGAAACGCCGGGACCGGGGGAAGAAGTTCTCCATCGTGGTCATTGCCGAGGGAGCAAAACCAACCGATATGGCTGACTTTGCCACCACCTCTTCAAAAGTGGACGAGTTCGGGCATGAACAGCTGGGCGGTATCGGTCACCTGCTCGGCCGTGCGATTGAGGAGCGTGTCGGTTCAGAGACCCGGGTCACTGTTCTTGGCCATGTGCAGCGGGGTGGATCACCAACGGCCCATGACCGGGTACTTGCAACCAGGTACGGGGTCAAGGCGGTCCAGCAGATCCATGAAGGGAATTATGGAGTGATGGTCGCTCTCCATGGTGATAAGATAGTCCCGATTCCACTGAGCGATGCCATCACCCAGAAAAAGGTGGATCCCGATCTCTACGAGATGGCCAGGATCTTTTACTAAATCACTTTCCAATTTTTACCAAAATCTCTTCCAGAGACGGGTACTTGGATTCGATTCGTTCAACCGTGCCACCGCCCGAGCTGATGGTGCTCGTAATCTCATTGAGCGCCTCGATGGAGTGGGCAACAGACATCCAGAGATTTCCTGCCTGGTCGGCCTCTATGGGAGGCTTTGAATCTTCCGGCCAGATGTACCAGATCTCGTACCTGATGGATCCGAACTGTTCGCGCAGTTCTGGCATGGTGCCAAATACCACCACTTTCCCCCGCTTTAGGATCATGACATGGTCGCAGATCTCTTCCACCTGAGCCAGGTTATGGGCGGAGAGGATGATGGTCTTGCCCTGCATTCTGAGTTGCTTTAAATATTCGATGATAAACCGGGTGGTCATCGGGTCAAGGCCTGATCCCGGTTCGTCATAGATGAGAATCGACGGGTCATGTATCAGGGATCGGGCAATGGCGACCTTTCGTTTCATCCCCTTCGAGAGGTTTCCTATCTGTTTCCCGTCCGGCTGGAGGGATAACTGGGCAAGCAGGAGATCAGCCCGTGCCTGGATGGTTATCCGGTCAAGCCCGTAGATCTCTCCAAAGAAACGGAGATAATCAGGGACGAGCATCGTTTCATACAGGCGTGACTCTTCAGGCAGGTATCCTATCTGTGATCGCACCTGCATGGGATCCTGGACAAGATCCAGATTTCCAATTACAAGCGAGCCTGATGTCGGAAGAATAAGTCCTGACAGGATCTTCAGAAGTGTTGTCTTCCCTGCCCCGTTGTGGCCGATAATGCCGAATATTTCCCCCTCTCTGCAGGTGAATGAAACATCGGAGAGGGCGGCAACATCCCCGTATAACTTGGATAAGGACGATGCTTCAATCATAGTGATGTATCCTCCTCTTGTTTTTCACTACGTTAAAGTGTTACGGTAAGCTTTGATATACCATCCCGGCGAACTATCACCCAATGGAGGCTCTTTCACAGCTTCTTACCATTGCGATATGGGAAATCAGACGCTTTCAGGGAACCATGACCCGGGACCTTTTACCGGTTGCCATTGTGCTTCTCATTCTTCTGGTGGGCGTCAGCGGGTTTACGGCACAGAAGGGTATTCATCTGCAGGACGGTATCTACCGGGTCGGGGTGGATAGTCAGATCTACCTGGATGTTATCGGGAGCGATCCCCGGTATGTTGTCTACTCCCTTCCGTCAGATGTGACCAATATCAGGTCACTGGGGCTTGATCTTGCCATCCGTGCGGGGTCGCTTCTCCGGGCAAACGGGGAGAAAGGTGCGGCAGCCCAGAAGAGTTTTGAGCGGGATTTCCAGGCGTACCAGGATTACATCTATCGACAACAGACCGACCTGTTTGCGGCTTATCCGGTCTGGATAGATAGTGAGTATATCGTCAGTGAACTTGACTTTCTTGCAACCCAGAGCGGTCAGCAGGTAGCAGCACCACGAACGGCCTCCCCGGTTCCTCCTGAACCTGAAAATGTAGAGGCGGATGTCATTCCACCTTCCGGTATCATCCCGGCAGATATGGAAGAACTTCGCCTTCAGCTTGAGGAAGAGGCGGCACGGGGTGCAGATCAGCTGGGCCGGTATACTGACCTCTTATCCCAGCAGGAGGCACTCGGAGAACTTCGAATCCCCTCCATGCTCTCTCCGCCTCTGCCCTTTGACACCATCATCTTCATCTTCGTATTCATATTCCCGCTCTACTTCACATCCCAGTTTTTTATGATGAGTATCATGAATGAGCGGACTCTTCGGCAGGGTGAAGCCCTTATAGCATCACCGGTCAGGCCTCTCATTCTGGTGCTTGGGAAGATGCTCCCCTATGCCGTCGGGATGATCCTGGTGGTTGTTGCAATTCTCTTCACGGTGAAGGCCGATGTTCTGGCAATCCTGCCTCTCATTCCCGTGATCCTCTTCTTTTTGTCATTTGCACTCTTCATCGGGATGGTGGCCAGAAGTTATAAGGAACTCTCGTTTATATCCATCTTCTTCTCAACCATCGCGACATCTTACCTCTTCTTCCCAAGTATTTTTGCAAACGTCCACATCGTCAGTCTCCTCTCCCCGGTAACATTGGTGGTTCATGTGATAGACGGGACCGGATACACCCTGACCGATTATATCTACTCAACCACCCTCTTTTATCTGACCAGTTTTATCCTCTTCGGAGTATGTATTCGGAACTTTCATGAGGAGCAGCTCTTTACCGAGAAAGGCCTTCTTGATGCCCTTGCCCTCTACCTTGGTGCTCTGGTGTCAAGCAGGTACTGGTATCTCTCCCTTATCCTCATCTCGGTGATGACGATCCCCTTCGTCTTCATGGCCCAGATGATGTACCTGGTGCTCTTTTTCAACCTCCCGATGCCATATTCACTCATCCTCATCATGGTGCTTGCAGCGATGACAGAGGAACTGGTGAAAGCAGCAGGCTTTGTCGGACTTATTTCACATCGGTATCCTCCCCTGACCTGGAAGATTGTCATCCTTGCATCACTCCTTATCGGGTTTGGCTTTTTACTTGGTGAGAAGCTGCTCCTCTTTGTGACCATCTCACAGATTGCTGACTCTATCTTCGGAGCAGCCCTTTTTATGTCTCTGGGCCTCCTCTGGATGCCGTTTCTCCTGCATGCAGGGACCGTATTCTGCACCGGGGCAGTAGTGAAGATCTGGGGGAAGAATGCTTTTCCAATCGGGATTACCATTGCAACCATCGTGCATACGATCTATAATCTGTACATGCTTCGGGGGTGGGTATGGTGAATCAGCGACTTGTTACTGCCATTGCGCGAAAAGAGATCCGTGGGCTGACATCAGAGAAGACTATCATCCTTGCCATTCTGCTTCAGCTCTTCATCGCCATGTTCTCGTCATTCCTGATGGTCGGACTGTCTGCGATGTATGACCCCTCGGTATACGGGCGGATTACCGGTGTCCAGTACGGGATTGGATTTGCCGGGAATGACACCGTCCTGTTTGACCTCTTCAGCCGTGACCCGTCATTTGTTCCCTACCAGATGGACCCTGGTGTGGCCCTTGGTGCACTCAAAGAACGCCAGCTTGCTGCAGTTGTCTGGCCTTCTGAGGTCCCCCCGGATGGTGAAGATCCGGTGACGGTCACGCTGTATACTATCAGTAATGATATCCAGTCCACGGTCATCGAGGTGAAGATAAAAGACATCCTGCTTGAGTATGAAGAGATACTGCGTGATATCAGAAAAGACCGGCTTGATTTCAGACCGGTGACTGTCACGCCTTCAAGGCCGGTGGCCCAGAACTCCTTTTACGAGTTCATCTACGGGCTTCTTATTCCTATGCTTCTCTTCATGCCGGCTATTATCTCTGCAGGTCTTGTGATTGACCTGATAACGGAAGAGTACCAGGAACAGACCCTTGATACCCTGCGTACAACCCCGGCGACCCTGGAAGATATCGTCTGCGGGAAGATCCTTGCATGTATCCTGATAATCCCGGTGCAGGTGGCTTTATGGCTGGTCCTGCTAACAATAAATGGCATCCGGATTGCATCGCTGATTGAGATCCTGCTTCATGTTGTCTTTGCATCAACGGCTCTCATCCTCATCGCTGCAACCATCGCCGTGTACTACCGGGACCGGACAAAGGCCCAGTTCATCTTCTCCACAGCGGTTATCATCGTGCTCCTGCTGATCCTGGCCTTTCCCTCAAACCCGATAAACCTCATCGTGCAACTGGCAGTCGGGACAGCACCGCTCTATCACTGGGCGGTTATGGCCGCATCAATCGCTGGCTGCGCTATCCTTGTGGTTCTCGTAAAAAATATGATCAGGAAAGTTGAATACTCCTGATACCCTTTTTTTGTCTCTGCTCTACTCGAGTATCTCACGCCTGGCAGAGGCAAGTTTTGGCTCAAGTCGTGCTGCTGTAGATATGGCAAGATCAGCACGATCTGAAAGCCCCCCGGCCTGCATGATGATACCTGCATTAAACCAGACTTTCGGCATGGTCGGGAAGAGAGAGAGCGCTTTTTCTATCGCTAGAAGTGCTGCATCATAGTCTCCGGTTTTATAATACAGCACCGAGAGGTAATGCCACCTGATGGAAAAATCCGGGTGATCCGGAGGAACAACGGTCAGATCACGAATTGCTCCCTGAATATCCCCGGTCTTATACCTGATAAAGCCCCGGCGGAAGATGTATTCGATGTTATCCGGATACTGTCTGATTAGCACCTCAAAATCAGTCAGTGCCTCTGCATACCGCCCTGCATCAAGATGGCACATGCCCCGGTAGTAGAGGATATCAAAATCGGTTATACCTCCGGCGATTGCGCTCGTGAAATAGCCGCAGGCCTCCTTCATATCGCCGTCACGGTATCGTTTGAGGCCCTCGATATATGCCTTCTTGGCCGGATCTTCTGCCCGGTTCTCAGTCCGGCTGTCCATAGTGTACATGTTGCCGATTCCTCTATTTCAAGTCATCAGAAGATCCCGGGGGATCCCATTGGATTTGTGATGGTGAGTTGTTCAAAGACATGATCCCAGGAAAATTGACCGGGAAATGAGAGCAGATGGGAATGCAATTACATAATAAAGCGTTCCGAAACAACAAACCTATTATCTCCAGCCTCCTAATATCCTCATTATGCAAAGGTCTATGGGTCTTCTGCTGGTATTGGGGATAATTCTCATCTGCGGGGTATTTGTTATCGCTGATAGTCTGAGTGTGGTGAAAAAAGAGGGGGGAAGCATGGAAACAACCCAGACAGGGGAAGTTGTGGATGGTTCAATGCAGGGTGAAATCCTGGTCCGGTTTAATCCTGAACTCTGGAATATGACCGCTCTTCAGTCTGCAGCCAATGCTTCTCATGCATATATAGGAGCAACGGTGAAGACTGATTATGACGAACTCGGCCTTCCCGGACTCCAGCTGGTCCAGCTTCCGCCAGGTATGACTCTGGAAGAGAGCATCGCATATTACCAGAGTCTTCCGTATGTGAAATATGCAGAGCGGAATGTCGTCTATTCAATTGAGAGCGAGCCCGGTTCAAAAGATGGTGTGAATGGAACTCCTGACACAGGTGCTCTGACACAAAATGGCACTTCACAAAGCCCGGTCCGTCTGCTTGTCCAGTTCGATGTAAAGGCATTTTCTGATGCAGCGAACCTTTCCGCGTATGCAAACCAGACACATGCATCACTGAATGCAACGCTGCTGAAGGATTTCACGAATGATGGTCTGTCCGGGCTGCATCTTGTTGAACTTTCCGCGAATATGACAGCTTCTGAAGGAGTCCAGGCATATAAAAATCAGACATCAGTCATATATGCAGAGCCTGATTATGAGATCAGACTGAGCGAACCGGTGTAAAAATAAATTTGATCACAGGGGGGGCATCCGGAATGTCCCTTCCCTGATATCGCCAACCCATTTTTGAAACATTCTTATACCTTCAATCATCCGCTCTCCATATTTTTCAAAGAATGCCTCTTCCTCTTCAGGGGCAGGTGGCTTTTCCAGGTATTCAAGAAGGGCTGATTCTCCGTCAAAATCAGTGCAGGCAAACCTGATGAAAAAATCACCATAGGGGGCCATCATTGCCTCACCGGTGACGGTTGCGATATGATACGGATGTGCGATCAACGCAGGAGCCAGATCATTTGAATACAAGATCCCTGCTTTCTGAAGTGCATCTGTGAGCGGATTCATATCAACCATGAAGTAAAATCCTGCCCTGGGAACCGTGACCCTGATGCCCTCAATGGCCCCGCACATGTGTGCAAGCCTGCTGGTCATGATCCGGAGAATATTTCTGACCGCTTCAAGGTACTGGTCCATCTCTTCTCCGGACCGGTATGCAGCAATCCCTGCTTCCTGAAGTGGTGCGGCAGAACTCGTGTAGATGGTTGCAGCAATCTTTGCTACATCACGAATGGTTGAGGGGCTGCTTCCTTCTGGCATAATGCAGCTTCCAAGCCGGAATCCCCCTGCTCCCATACCCGCAGACAGGCTGTGAATGACAAACGTGCCCTCCGGGTATATCTTCCCCATGCTCACAAATGAGCCGGGATCATAGGTCAGGAGGCTGTATACCTCATCAGAGAGGATGAAGGTGTTGTATTTTCTGCAAACATTCGCAATATCGTTCAGCTCCTCTTTACTGTACAGTGCCCCGGTCGGGTTACCAGGATTATTCAGGATAAGCAGGTGCTGGGTCTTGACCAGCCCTTTGAGCATCGCCTCAAGGGTTTGCGGGCGAATCTTAAAGTTACCTGCACCATGGGTATAGAGCCGGTAATAGGGGACGTTCAGAATCCGGAGCTGTGGCAGGTATCCAAGCCATCCGGGAGAAGGAATGATGACTGACCCGGTCACCAGCGTAAAGATAGAAAAGATAAGTCCCTTTGCACCATGACCGGTTATCACCCGGTATGGCTCAACTTCCAGGTCAAATCGTGTTTTGTAAAAGGATGCAACCGCTTCACGTATCTCACTGTTCCCAATCGGGTCAGCGTATGATCCCATACCGCTGTGAAGGGAGAGCGCTTTTTGGAGAGGTGCCGGAACCGGAAAGGGAGATTGTCCAAGGCCGAACTTAAAAACCTCTCCCTGACATCCTTTCTCCGCACACCGCTCCTGTTGCTCTTCAATTAATCGAAAATATCGAAGGTTTTCCGGAACCTGGATCCGGTCAACCTTGGCATCGATAATAATGCCGGCCATGTGAGAGAGTCTCACAGAGACAGCAATTAAACTTTCTCTTCCTCGTAGATACTGATCGGTGACGGGAGTATCCCCGGCCGTTCATCGGTCATAAATGAGGTATACGAGAGGATATGGACATAATACTCCAGATACCCCTGGATAAAATCTGAAAGGCCCCGTGATCTACGGCCAAGGATAAGAACGACCAGAAACTGGATGAGCATGCAGATACCTGCGATAAATCCGTAGATCATCAGAACAATCCCGATGACGAAAGAGTAAATTATCCTGATGAATAGTTCAATCCGCCCTGCCTTTTCTTCATATGCAAATATCTGCTTCATGTATCTCTCCTACCGTGTTGCCGGAATCATAGGACTTGGACCGGCTCCGGATATCACGATACTTGCAGTCTTACTCACCGGATCATACCGCCCGTTTCTGTCATCATCGATGATGACCGGCTCGACACTCAGGGTTGCATAGCCGGCGGTCAGGGCATGAATGTTCACTTTCGCAAGATTTGATATGGATAGTGCAGGTTCAACCTGGTTCCCAAGGTCAGCCCCCTGAATCAGGATGGTGCTGCTGTTAATATGCTCAACCTTATTCATGGACACCCATGATGGGAAGCTGATCTCGCCAAATGACGCGACGTAGGGGTTATCAAGGGTAAGGTACAGGGCATATCCTGAAATTCCTGCATCACATCCTTCCATGATGAGATCTATTGCCGGCTGCTCACCCGGGTTGGACTCGACAACCGACGGATTAAAGAAGAGGAGTGAGTATGCTGATACCGGTGCAATAAGGCCGGTAATCAGGATCAGAACACCAAGCACTCCGATAATATATGTCTGTTTCATCTGCATCACCTACACCATCTGGTATAATTTCACGACATCGCCAAATCCAATAAACCCGCTTTTATCAAAGTCGAACTGACCGATCGGTTCTTCTTTCATCGCAAAGAGGATCTGATCAAAGAGGAGTTTTGGATCTTCATATTCAAGCCATCCGTTTCCGTTAATATCTTCAAAGAGTCCGTCATCATCCGCGTCGGTCGGGTCAGGATAAAATCCGCCATCCTTGTTTGGGAATGCCTTCACCGGCTGATACGGGGGTTTTACATGGATGAAATTCTCTTTCTCTGCAACTGAGCTGAGACCTTCCTTGGATATTGTCAGAGTGATTGAATATTTCCCTGGTTTCATGTACAGGTGTGTCGGATTCTGCAGGGTTGATTCAAATCCGTCACCAAATGTCCAGTGCCAGGTTTCAGGTTCGCCTGATGACATATCGACAAACTGAACGTTGAGCGGTATAGTGCCGGTTGCCGGTTCTGCCTTAAATTCAGCATTCAATGGGAGAACCAGACTGAGCGGCTTATATGCATTGAGTCTTCCTCCGGTCACACAGGTGGTATTCAGCCAGAATTTCTGGTCAACGGAGTTGAGAATCAGGTTCTTTATCTGACCTGCATCATAACCGGGCTTTTCACTCTTGATAAGTGCCGCTGTACCTGATACGAACGGAACAGACATGGATGTACCATCCATGAATCCATAATCTCCGGGAAGGGTGCTGTAGATATCTTCGCCTGGTGCAAGAAGGTCAACAGAAACTGCACCATAATTGGAGAACCAGGTGAGCATGTCAAACTCATCACTTGCTCCGACTGATATGATATTGGCTGAGTTGTATCCTGCCGGATAATAGGGAATTTCATCGTTATCATACCCGTCATTACCTGCAGAACAGACAAAGAGTGCATTTGTGCTGTCAATTGTTTCCTTCAGGGCTTCACTGTAGATATGAGATCCCCATGAACAGGAGATGATATCTGCCCCCTGTTCCTCGGCATATACAATTCCCATGATCTCAAGAGCAGTGTTACTGACACCGGTGGCATCAAAGACTTTTACCGGTAAAATCTTTGAATTCCAGCTGACTCCGGCAATTCCGATTGAATTGTCCGTAACTGCACTAATGGTTCCCGCACAATGGGTTCCATGACCATTGTCATCCATGGGATCTTCATCAAAGTTGACAAAATCAAACCCGCTCAGACAGTTTTCTGCAAGATCCTCATGGTTATAGTCAACTCCTGAGTCGATGACTGCCACAATGACATCTGATGAGCCGGTTGATATGTTCCATGCCTCCGGAGCACTGATATCCGCCCGGCCTGCACTACTGTTCAGTGTATTATAAAGCCCCCACTGGATATCAAAATCAGGATCATTCGGAATTGTCATCCCTGGTGTTTCACTATCCAGTCCCTGTACGGTATTCTCAGAATTACCTAATGGTGCTGGCAGATTTGTCACATAGTTCGGTTCAGCATAGACGACATGTTCATTTGACTTGAAAAATTGTACTGCATCCGGCACCGATGTTGTATCAGGGACCTTGACTACCTGCATCCCTTTTACACCCATAACCTCATCGGTATAGATGGTCTCTGCACCAATTTCAGCGTTCAATGAAGAAGCAACAGATGCAACCGCTGTTCCTGATCCGATGTCTGCATATTTGACAATGACCTCACCAGGTACATATGTTTCAGATCCTTGTTCGGCTTGTGCTCCCCCCCATACTGCTGCAATGAGCATGAAGAGCAGACAAGCTCTAAAAATCCACGATACACTCACTCGTTCCATCCCTCATCCCTCTGTATACAGAAAAATCTGGCAATTGCCTATAATCTATTTTTTATATATCGTTATTGTATAAATAATTAGCAGATGTATCCCTGCATCCACCGAATAGCCAGATTAGGTTCCCTCACACAGTTTTCCAAGAATTGATCTGAGATTTTCACCACAACCCGCTCAAGTGCTCTGTAGCAAACGGTGAACTGGATTATGTCACCTATGCGGGACAAGGTATCGGTCACCAGTTATGAGTCAGATGCGGTTCTTACCACTATCGAGACCTGGGCATATACCATCCCGGTACTTACTTGAGTGAGTGGAATTCCGAATAAAAAAAAGCTGAATGGCGCCGCTCCTCTCCTCTGGTGTCAGAATTGCACAGCGAATGGTTTTTCTCTCCGCCCTTGATATGTATGTGTAACGGAATGTGTGGGAGATTGTGTAGATATGGCATCAAACCTGGCATTAGATGATGATTTAATCAAGGAAGCACAGCGGATCGGGGGAGTAAAAACTAAAAAAGGGGTTATTACCGAAGCACTTATTGAATATATTCAAAGAAGAAAACAGATCGAAATAATCTCCCAATTTGGGACCGTCGATTATGATGGAGACTACGATTATAAAAAATATCGAAACATAAATGAAAATTCTTGTTGATACTTCTGTCTGGTCTCTCGCTTTGAGAAGGGCAGGTTCTCACACCCAAAAAGAACTACAACTTATTCACAATCTTACTGAGTTAATACATGATGGAAGAGTTGTGATGATTGGACCAATAAGACAGGAATTATTATCCGGAATTTCATCAGCAGCACAGTTTGAAAAATTAAAAAATCATCTGTCGCATTATCCAGATCTGCCATTAAAAATAGAGGTTTATGAAAAAGCAGCAGAATATTTTAATATATGTAGGAAGGCAGGAGTTCAGGGCTCACATACCGATTTTTTAATTTGTGCTGTTGCAACTGAAGCAGACCTTGCAATATTTACATTGGACAATGATTTCTCGTATTATGCGAACCATATCCCAATAAAACTCTATATTTCAGGAGCAACATAAGTTCAATCTCGGTTTATTTCCTGAAAGGAAGAATTCGGGAAGTTTGATGGGAACCGGGGCGACTATCAAAGAGTTGTAAAAACGACCATATCTCAAATCCGTTCTGAAAAGGTATTACAACTCAACTAGGAGTTACGCAGATTGAGTAATTTGTTAATTTATCTAAATGTTTTTCTCATATAGTTACTATGATCTAATTTCCAAACATTTAAGTCAAGTTACCGGTTGCGTAAGTCCTATCTTATTGCTCTGGGATTTGCCTATCTGATGGCATATCAGAAAGGTAGTACTTCT
>ERZ1645192.2933-NODE-2933-length-14059-cov-17.071480_pt1 | contig 14059 bp, 18 predicted proteins | sample MGYA00575354_ERZ1645192 | MGnify/ENA primary metagenome ERZ1645192 (study PRJEB40844, sample SAMN11349763) | freshwater sediment metagenome | isolation source: river sediment | host: Sediment | place: India: Faizupur Khadar , New Delhi | collected 2017-02-21 ... | reverse complement strand
CGGGCGAGCTGACGCCCGAGCTGGCGCAGACCTTCGGCGTCAAGGCCGAGCAGGGGGTGATCATCACCGGCGTGCTGGGCAACGGCCCGGCGGCCAGCGCCGGCATCCGGCCGGGCGATGTCATCACCCAGGTGGGCGGTCAGCCCACGCGCACCGTGGCCGAACTGCTGACGCGCATAGCCGCACTGGTGCCCGGCGAAGCGGTGCCGTTCACGCTGGAGCGCCGCGGCGAGGCGGTGCAGGCATCCGTCACCCCGGCCCAGCGCCCGCGGCCACGGCAGCCCGCGCTGCCACGATGAATCAAAAACGATAGCTGACGGCGCTTGCCTGACAAGCGCTGGAGGTCGATTTGCCCCTTGTCCGGCTGGGTCGCGCTTCAGGGCCCGGCGGCGGGTGCGGCATCTTCGGGTGCGGTGGTGTGCTTGATGAACAGGCGCGCGGCCCAGATGCCGACCTCGTACAGCAGACACATCGGAATGGCCAGCGCCAGCTGCGACACCACGTCGGGCGGCGTGACGATGGCCGCAATGATGAAGGCCAGCACGATGAAATAACCGCGAAAGCTCTTGAGCTGCTCGATGCTCACCACCCCCAGGCGGGCCAGCACCACGACGGCGATCGGCACCTCGAACGCCAGCCCGAAAGCCAGGAACATGGTGAGCACGAAGCTCAGGTAGGCCTCGATGTCGGGCGCCGCCGTGATCGACTTGGGCGCGAAGCTCTGGATGAAGGTGAACACCTTGCCGAACACCAGAAAGTAGCAGAACGCCACGCCGGCGAAGAACAGCACCGTGCTCGAGATCACCAGCGGCAGCACCATCCGCTTTTCATGCGAATACAGGCCCGGCGCCACGAAGGCCCACACCTGGTAGAGCACCACCGGCAGCGCCACCAGAAAGGCCGCCATCAGCAGGATCTTCAGCGGCACCATGAAGGGCGAGATGACCGAGGTGGCGATCATGGTCGCCCCCTGCGGCAGGTGCGCCACCAGCGGCGCCGCCAGCAGGTCGTACAGCGCGCCCGGCCCCGGATAGAGCGCCAGCGCCCCCGCCACCACAGCCACCGCCACCATCGACTTGATCAGCCGATCGCGCAGCTCCATCAGGTGGACGACGAATGGCTGCTCGGTGCCGGCCAGTTCGTCTTCGGGGTCGGGCGTGGGGTTGGACATGGTGGTAGGGGTGTCATGACGAGCGACTGTGCCGCCGGGGGCGGCTTCAACGATGCATGGCCGATGCCGGCCTGGCGTCATCGATGCCGCGCTGCGGCAGGGTCAACGGTCATGGGTCATGGACTCTTGGGGCGATAGCGCGCCACGCGCGCCGCGCCCGACTGCACCTGCCGGCGCACGCCGTGGCGCTGCTTGTACCACTGCGGCGTGGCGCCGCGCTTGAGGCGCCAGTTCTTGTCGGGGCGTCGGTATTGCGGCGGCGCCGGCTCCCAGGACGGGATCGGGGCGTCCTCGCCCGTGCCGGTACCGCCCAGCCCGGCGGTGGCCTCGTTCCAGTCCTTCTCGAACGCCGACTGGGTGGCATGGATGCTCTGCTCGACTTCGCGGCCGGCGGATTCCACCGACTCCTTCATCTTCTTGAGCTCGTCGAGGTCCATCGCACGATTGACCTCGGACTTGACGTCAGCCACGTAGCGCTGGGCCTTGCCCAGCAACGTGCCCACCGTGCGTGCCACGCGCGGCAACTTTTCGGGGCCGATGACGATCAGCGCCACGGCGCCGATCAGCGCCATCTTGGAAATACCGAGATCGAGCATCTGAAGGGTTCAGCCTCGCGGGCAGCCAGCGTCGGGCGTGTCGGCCACGCCCCGCGCGCACGCGGCGGGCCGGCTCAGCTCTTTTCCTTGGCCTGCACGTCGATGGTGTCCTTGGCCGCGGCGGCGTTGGTCACCTGACCGGCCGGCGGCGCGTCGGCCTCGGCGGCGCCATCCTTCATGCCGTCCTTGAAGCCCTTGACGGCGCCGCCCAGGTCGGAGCCGATGTTCTTGAGCTTCTTGGTGCCGAAGATCATGACCACGATCAGCAGCACGATCAGCCAGTGCCAGATCGAAAAAGTACCCATGTTGCAACTCCTTGCGCCGACCGATGAACGGGCGCGAATCAGAATGATTTTAGACGTCCGGGGATGGGCCCGGTTCCAGCGCGATCATGCCCGTTGCCGGCCACGACCGGTACACCCCGGCGCGGGCTTGCGCCGCCACTCGCCGGCGGCCGCTTCACCCGCGCGCCCACGGGCGCGGCCCGCCCATCACGTGCACGTGCAGATGATGCACTTCCTGGCCACCCTGAGCCCCGGTATTGACCACGATGCGAAACCCGCCGTCAGGGTACGGCTGGCAGCCCTGTTCCAGCGCCAGCTTGGGCGCCAGCGCCATGATGCGGCCCAGCAGCGCTTCGTGCTCCGGCCCCACATGGGCCATGGAGGCGACGTGCAGCTTGGGCACCATCAGGAAGTGCACCGGCGCCCAGGGGTGGATGTCGTGAAAGGCAAACAGCTCGTCGTCCTCGTACACCTTGCGCGATGGAATCTGTCCGGCAACGATCTTGCAGAAGATGCAGTGGGGGTCGGCGTGAGCGCTCATGGAAGACATCGGTGACAGTGGGTTGGCAATGGCAGAACCCCCGGCGGTGCGACGGCGCGGGGACACGCCCTGACGGATGATGAACGGCCCGTCTGCGCCCGGATGGCCGTGCGCGCTGCGGTCGTGCCGGAGCCGGTGGCCAGGGTCATCAAGTGGTACGCCATGCGGGTTCGATGGGCGTGACACAGGCGCGCCGTTCGGGCGGCGCGCTTACGCCTCGACCGGGCGCCCGGCGTTCATGCGCACCATGCCCAGCACGATGCGGTAGAGGAACCAGATCGAGATCACCACCCAGGCGATCGCCCCCGGCAGGTAGAACAGCAGGAACAGCGGGAAGGTGACCAGGTACAGCACGCCGGCCCACAGCACGGAGCGGATGCGCCAGCTGAAGTGGCTGGCCTGCCAGGTGCCGGCGGCATCGTCCTTCTTCACCAGGTCCAGCACCAGCGCGATGATCAGCAGCGCAATGCTGACCTGCGCACCCGGCACCACCGCCGCCACCGCCACGATCAGGTGCAGCAGGTAGCTGACCCAGCCCCAGGTCTTGAGCGAGTCGTCGCGTGCGCTGCCCACGGGTTCCACGTCAATGATGTCGTTGCGGCTCATGTTCCAGCTCCTTCGCGTGAAGCGTCATCGATGTCGCGCTGGCGCGCCTTGCGCAGCGCCTTTTCTTCCAGGCCTGAGAGTCCCTCGCGGCGCGCCAGTTCCGCCACCACGTCGGCGGCGGAAAACCCGTAGTGCGCCAGCGCCACCATGCCGTGAAACCACAGGTCGGCCATCTCGCTGACCACCTTGTGGCGCGGCCCGCCGTGGTCGGCGTCCTTGGCGGCCATCACCACCTCGGTGGCTTCTTCGCCGATCTTCTTGAGGAAGGCGTCGGGCCCCTTGGCCAGCAGGCGCGCGACGTAGCTGGTGTCGGGGTCGCCGCCGGCCGCCGGCTTGCGGCTTTCGATCACGGCGGTCAGATGGGCCAGAAGCTCGGCGTGCGACATGGGGCCTTATTTATAGATGGACTCGGGGTCTTTCAAGACCGGCTCGACGGCCTGCCAGGCGCCGTCCTTCAGCACGCTGAAGAAGCAGCTGTGGCGCCCGGTGTGGCAGGCAATGCCGGGCCTGTGGCCCTGCTGCGTCACCTTGAGCAGCACCACGTCATTGTCGCAGTCGATGCGGATTTCATGCACCTGCTGCACATGGCCGGACTCCTCGCCCTTGAACCACAACCTGCCGCGCGAACGGCTGAAATACACCGCCCGGCCGAGTTCGGCCGTCCTGGCCAGTGCTTCGCGGTTCATCCAGGCGAACATCAGCACGTCGCCCGTGTCCGCTTCCTGCGCGATCGCCGGCACCAGGCCCTGCGCGTCCCAGGCGACTTGATCCAACCAGTTGCTCATGCCGCGATTGTCGGGCATTCGCCTGGTGGCCGCAGAAACTACAAAGTTGATAGCTGTTGGCGCTTGATGGGCAAGCGCCAGAGGCCGATTTGCCTTGAGCCCAGGTTGAACTCCGATGGTGCCGGTGATGCCCGGCGCCGACACGATGTCCGACCTGCCCCTGATCCAGGCGCCGCGCGGTCACCCGGCATGCGTCATCGGGCACGCGGCCGGAGCCCTCGGCCTCGGGCGACGCCCCTTGAGGGCGCAGGCGCGCCGCGCCAGGAGGTGGTCAGCAGACGCCCTGCGCCAGCATGGCGTCGGCGATCTTTACGAAGCCGGCCACGTTGGCACCTTCGACGTAGTTGACGGTGCCGTCCTTGCGCTCGCCGTGGCGCACGCAGTTGCCGTGGATGTCCTTCATGATCTCGTGCAGGCGCAGATCGACCTCGCTGTGGGTCCAGGACAGGCGCATGGCGTTCTGGCTCATCTCCAGGCCCGAGGTGGCCACGCCGCCGGCGTTGCTGGCCTTGCCCGGCGCGTACAGGGTGCCGGCGGCCAGGAAATGCTCGACCGCTTCCAGCGTGCTGGGCATGTTGGCGCCTTCGGCCACGCACACCACGCCGTTGGCGATCAGGTGCTTGGCGTCGGCCGCATCGAGTTCGTTCTGGGTGGCGCAGGGCAGCGCGATGTCCACCGGCACATGCCAGGGGCGCTTGCCGGCCTCGAACTTGAGCTTGTGCTGCTTGCAGAAGTCCTTCAAGCGGCCCCGCTGCACGTTCTTGAATTCCATCAGGTCCTGCAGCATGCCGTGCGTCAGGCCGCCCTCGCACACCAGGGTGCCGTCGGAATCGGACAGGGTGACCACTTTGGCGCCCAGCTCCATCGCCTTGTCGGCGGCGTACTGCGCCACGTTGCCGGAGCCGGAGATGCTGACGCGCCGGTCTTCGAAGCCCATCTGCTTGCGGCGCAGCATTTCCTGGGCGAAGTAGACCGTGCCATAGCCGGTGGCCTCGGGCCGCATCAGGCTGCCGCCGTAGGCGATGCCCTTGCCGGTGAACACGCTGCCGGCGTTGTTGGACAGCTTTTTCATCATGCCGGCCATGAAGCCGACTTCGCGCGCACCGACGCCGATGTCACCGGCCGGCACGTCGGTGTCGGCGCCCAGGTGGCGGTACAGCTCGCTCATCAGGGCCTGGCAAAAGCGCATCACCTCACCGTCGCTCTTGCCCTTGGGGTCGAAGTCGCTGCCGCCCTTGCCGCCGCCCATGGGCAGGGTGGTGAGGGCGTTCTTGAAGGTCTGCTCGAAGCCGAGGAACTTCAGGATCGACAGGTTGACGCTGGGGTGAAAGCGCATGCCGCCCTTGTAGGGGCCGATGGCCATGTTGTGCTGCACGCGGAAGGCCCGGTTGACCTGGGTCTGCCCCTTGTCATCGACCCAGGCGACGCGGAACTGGATCACGCGGTCGGGCTCGCACAGGCGCTCCAGCAAGCCGTGTTCGCGGTACCGGGGGTGTTTCTCCAGGAACGGCCAGAGCGACATCATGACCTCGCGCACCGCCTGCAGGAACTCTGGTTGCTGGGGGTCGCGCTGTTCGATACGGCGCAGAAAGTCGTTCAGGCTCGCGGCGGTGCTCAACATGGGCTCCTTGGATGGGATGGGTGGGTGCGTCGAACCGGCGTTCGATCGCGGCCCGCGTCCGCCTTGGGCATGCCGGGGCATGCGCGGACCGTGGGCCGTGGATCATAACGGCTGCCAGCGGCGGTTTCCTGACGCACGGCAAAGGTGTTCATCGGCGGTGTTCGCAAGCGCCCGCGGGCGTCACAGGCGCACCGGAATGCCGCGCGCCGCCAGGTGCTGCTTGGCCTGGGCGACGGTGAATTCGCCGTAGTGAAAGATGCTGGCCGCCAGCACGGCGTCGGCGCCGCCGAGCTGCACGCCGTCGGCCAGGTGTTCGAGGCTGCCGACGCCGCCGGAAGCGATCACCGGCACCGGCACCGCGTCGCTCACCGCGCGGGTCAGTTCCAGGTCGAAGCCGCTTCTGGTGCCGTCGCGGTCCATGCTGGTGAGCAGGATTTCGCCGGCGCCCCAGTCGGCCATCTGGCGTGCCCAGGCGATGGCGTCCAGCCCGGTGTTCCTGCGCCCGCCGTGGCTGAACACGTCCCAGCCGGGACCACGCGCGGCCAGCTCGTCGCCGCTGCGCCGGCGCGCGTCGATGGCGACCACGATGCACTGCGCGCCGTACTTGCCCGAGGCGTCGCGGATCACCTGCGGGTTGGCGATGGCGGCCGAGTTGAAGCTGACCTTGTCGGCGCCGGCGTTGAGCAGGCGGCGCACGTCGTCCACCGTGCGCACGCCGCCGCCGACGGTGAGCGGAATGAACACCTGGCTGGCCACCGCTTCGATGATCGGCAGGATCAGGTCGCGCCCGTCGCTGGTGGCGGTGATGTCGAGGAAGGTGAGCTCGTCGGCGCCCTGCTCGTTGTAGCGCGCGGCGATCTCGACCGGGTCGCCGGCATCGCGCAGTTCGACGAAATTGACGCCCTTGACGACGCGACCGCCGGTCACGTCCAGGCAGGGAATGATGCGCTTGGCCAGCATGGAATGGGGTCAGCCGTTCAGCGCGTCGGCACGCGCCTGCGCGGCCGCGAAGTCGAGATCGCCGGAATAGATGGCGCGACCGGCGATGACGCCTTCGATGCCTTCGCTCTCGACCGCGCACAGCTGCTCGATGTCGGCCATGGTGGACAGCCCGCCGGAGGCGATGACCGGGATGGTGAGCGCCTGCGCCAGCTTGACGGTGGCTTCGATGTTGATGCCGCTGAGCATGCCGTCGCGGCCGATGTCGGTGTAGATGATGCTTTCCACGCCCCAGTCCTGGAACTTGCGCGCCAGGTCGATCACCTCGTGGCCGGTGAGCTTGCTCCAGCCGTCGGTGGCGACCTTGCCGTCCTTGGCGTCCAGGCCGACGATGATGTGGCCGCCAAAGGCGCTGCAGGCATCCTTCAGAAAACCCGGGTTCTTGACCGCCGCCGTGCCGATGATGACGTAGCGGATGCCGGCGTCGATGTAGCGCTCGATGGTGTCGAGGTCGCGGATGCCCCCGCCCAGCTGCACCGGGATTTCGTCATCGACCTGCCGCAGGATCGCCTTGATGGCCGCCAGGTTCTGCGGCTTGCCGGCAAAGGCGCCGTTCAGGTCCACCAGATGCAGGCGGCGCGCGCCCTGGCCCAGCCAGTACGCCGCCATCTCGGCCGGGGCCTCGCTGAAAACCGTGGCCTGGTCCATGTCGCCCTGCTTCAGGCGCACGCAATGGCCGTCCTTGAGATCGATGGCTGGGATCAGCAACATGTTCGGGACAGATGGAACGAATGAACGATGAAGAAGTCGATCGGCCGGGCCGGGCGGTGCGTGCAGAACGCGTCGCGCACAACGCCGCGCCAGGTTCAGGGCCGCCAGTTCAGGAAGTTGCGGTACAGGGTAAGGCCCTGGTCGGCACTCTTTTCCGGGTGGAACTGGGTAGCAAAAATATTATCGCGCGCCACGGCGCTGGCAAAACGTGCGCCGTACTCGGTTTCGCCCACGGCATGGGTCGGCGTGTGCGGGCGGGCAAAGTAGCTGTGCACGAAATAGAACCAGGCGCCGTCGGCCACGCCCTGCCACAGCGGGTGCGGGCGGCTCTGGAACACCCGGTTCCAGCCCATGTGCGGCACCTTGTAGCGGCTGCCGTCGGGCGCCTGGCGACCGGCCAGATCGAAGCGCAGCACCTCGCCCGGGATCAGGCCCAGACCGGGTGTGCCGGCCGCGGTGTGGCCCTCGGCGCTGTGCGTCAGCAGCATCTGCATGCCGATGCAGACGCCGAACAGCGGCTTGCCGTCGGCGGCCTCCAGCACCGATTCGAGCAGGCCGCAGGCATGCAGCTGGTGCATGCAGTCGCCCATCGCGCCCTGCCCCGGCAGCACCACGCGGTGCGCCGCGCGCACGCGCGCCGGATCGTCGGTGACCACCACCTCCACGCGCGTGTCCTGCGCGGCGTGCATCACCGCCTGCGCCACCGAGCGCAGGTTGCCCATGCCGTAGTCGACCACGGCGACCGTTTGATTTGCTATCGATAACATAGCTGTTGGCGCTTATCTGTCAAGCGCTGGAGGCCGATTTGACTTAGAGCGTGCCCTTGGTCGAGGGCACCTGACCGGCGGCGCGCGCATCCGGCGTGAGCGCCATGCGCAGCGCACGGCCAAAGGCCTTGAAGATGGTTTCGACCTGGTGGTGCGCGTTCACGCCCTTCAGGTTGTCGATGTGCAGCGTGACCTGGGCGTGGTTGACGAAGCCCTGAAAGAATTCATGCACCAGTTGGGTGTCGAAGCCGCCGATCATGGCGCTGGCAAAGCGCGCGTCCAGCACCAGGCCGGGGCGACCCGAAAAATCGATCACCACGCGCGACAGCGCTTCGTCCAGCGGGACGTAGCTGTGGCCGTAGCGGGTGATGCCGCGCTTGTCGCCCACCGCCTGGCGCACCGCCTGGCCGATGGCGATGCCCACGTCCTCCACCGTGTGGTGGCCGTCGATGTGCAGATCGCCCTGACACTGCACGTCCAGATCGATCAGGCCGTGGCGCGCGATCTGGTCGAGCATGTGGTCGAAAAAGCCGATGCCGGTGGCCAGCGTGGCCTGGCCGCTGCCGTCCAGGTTCAGGTGCACACGGATGCGGGTTTCGGCGGTGTCGCGCGCGACGTCGGCGCTGCGTGCAGTGGTGGTCATAGCGAGGCTTGCAGGGCCGCCAGCATCTGCGCGTTCTCGTCGGCGGTACCGACCGTCAGGCGCACGCAGTTCGCCAGCAGCGCGTGCATTGTAGAAACGTTCTTGATCAGCACACCGCGCGCGCGCATGCCGGCAAACACGCGCGCCGCATCGGGCACGCGCGCCAGCACCATGTTGGCCTGGCTGGCAAACGGCGTGACACCCGGCAGCGCCGCCAGCGCCTGCAGCAGCTGCGCGCGCTGCGCGCGGATGTCGGCCGCCTGCGCGGCAAACACGTCGGCGTGTTCGAGCGCGAACAGCGCGCACTCGGCGTTGAGCACGCTGACGTTGTAGGGCGGGCGCACCTTGTCGATTTCGGCCAGCAGCGTCGCCTCGCCCATCAGGTAGCCGATGCGCACGCCGGCCAGCCCGAACTTGGACAGCGTGCGCATGATCAGCACGTGGCGGTGCGGCTCGGGGGCGGCGCGCACCACCTCGATCCAGCTGTGCGCGGCAAAGGGCTGGTAGGCCTCGTCCATCACCACCAACCCGCCCTGGCGGCCCTGGGCGGCAATCAGACGGGCGATGCTGCCGGCGTCCCACAAGGTGCCGGTGGGGTTGTTGGGGTAGGCCAGGTACAGGATGGCCGGGCGGTGGCGCTCGATGGCGGCCAGCATGGCGGCCTCGTCGAGCGCGAAGTCGGGCGTCAGCGGCACACCGTGAAACGCCAGGCCCTGCAGGCGCGCACTCATGGCATACATCACGAAGCCGGGCAGCGGCGCCAGGATAGACGCTCCCGGCACGTCGCAGGCCATGGCCAGCAGGCTGATCAGCTCGTCCGAGCCGTTGCCCAGCATCAGCGACCAACCCGCCGGCGGCGCAGCGTGGGCGTGCAGCGCGGCGCCCAGCTCGGCCACGCGCGCGCCGGGATAGCGGTTGATGGCCACCCGGCCCAGGCGGCGACCCAGCTCGGCCTGCAGGGCGTCCGGCAGGCGATGGGGGTTTTCCATCGCGTCCAGTTTCAGCAGGCCGGCCGAGTCCTGCACCGCGTAGGCGTGCATGGACTGCACGTCCTGGCGGATACGGGCCAGCGGGCTGGGGGTCGAGGTGTCAGTGCTCATCGGCAAGGGGCAGTTCGTCGGGACGGACCCGGAAGGGGTTGATCACCTGCACGCTCTCGAAGCGCTGCTGATGCGGCAGGTCCTCGCACAGCAGGTACTGACAGCCTTGCTGTTGGGCCGAGGCGACGATCAGCGCATCCCAGTAGCCCAGCGCATGGCGATCCTGCAGCGCCCAGGCGCCGTCGATGGTGAAGGTATCCAGGTGCGGCGGCTGCCACTGACGCAGGTTGCGCACCTGCGCGCGCGCCTGCTGCACCGGCATGCGGGCGCGAAAGCGCGTGATGGCGTTGTGGTAGAGCTCGTTGAGCACCTGGGTGCTGATGCGGCCGCTGCGCTGGCTCCAGCACCAGCGCACCCATTCGCGCGCCAGCGCCTGCTTGCGCCCATCGCGCTCGTCGGCTGCGTACAGGAACACCGGCGTGTCGACGAACACCAGGGGCGGCATCATTCGACCTCGCTCAGCCGCAGGTACGGCCCGTCGCTGGCGCCCCAGGACTCGAAGCGCAGCGCGCTGCGCATGGCCTGGGCGTAGGCGTCTTCCTGACGCATCTTCTCGGCCAGCATCTCACCCACCATGCGCGAAACGCTGGAGCCGCGCCGCGCCGCCTCCACCCGCGCCCATTCGAGCACGGCTTCGTCGACGGTGATGGTGACGTTCTTCATGTCGGGCAGTGTACACGAATTTCGTGCAACACGAACTTCGTGTCATCCGCACCGGTGCCGCCGCACGCCCGCCGCAGCCGCGCGCCTGCTATGCTGCCGCGCTGACCATGAGAGCCAGAACCCTTGCCCTGCTCGGGGTCGGCGCCTATGCGCTGTACCGCCTGAGCCAGCAGACCGGTCTGCCGCCCGGCGTGCACCCGGTGACGCCGTTCAGGCTGGAACGCTGGCTCGGCCGCTGGTACGAAATCGCGCGCATCGACCCGCCGCAGGACCGTGGGCTGACCGACGGTGTGGTGCACCACAGCCTGCTGCCCGATGGCACGCTGCAGATCGCCCGGCGCGGCTTCGACACGCGCCTGGGGCGCTGGCGCACCACCACGGCACGCGCGCGCCCGGCGCACCCGTCGCGCGAGGCGCACCTGCACCTCAGCCTGGTCTGGCCGGTGCGCACCAGCCGCGCCGTGTTCGACATCGACGACGCCGACCAGCACGCCCTGGTCTGCGGCCCCACGCACGACCAGCTGTGGCTGCTGGCGCGCAGCCCGACGATGCGTGCCGCCACGCGGGCCCGCCTGCTCGATCGCGCGCGTGCCGCCGGCTTCGACGTCGGGCGCCTGACCTGGGTCGATCACCGCCGCAGCGTGGCCGTGGTCGGCCGTGGCTCGTCCAGCACCCATTGAAGCCAGCAAGGGGGCGCCTTGCATGGCGTGAACCGGCCCTAGCGCAGAAACGGCAACTGCGTGAAGATTTGCAGCACCGTGGCGTTCACCAGGTCGACGAAGAAGGCCCCCACCAGCGGCACCACCAGATAGGCCTTGTACGACGGGCCAAAGCGATCGGTGATGGCCTGCATGTTGGCGATCGCCGTCGGCGTGGCGCCCAGGCCGAAGCCACAGTGGCCGGCCGCCACCACGGCGGCGTCGTAGTCGGCCCCCATGAAGCGGTAGGTCACGAACGACGCCCAGGCCATCATCACCAGCACCTGCACCGCCAGGATGATGGCCACCGGACCGGCCAGATCGGCCAGCTCCCACAGGCGCAGGCTGAGCAAGGCCATGGCCAGAAACAGCGACAGCGAGGCGTTGCCGAACACGTCGATGGCGCGGTCGAACATCTCGAAGCGGAACGCATGGGTCAGCACGTTGCGAATCACCACGCCACTGGCCAGCGCCCAGATGAAGGTGGGCAGCTCGATGGCGCTGCCCTTGGTCCAGCCGCTCACCAGGTCGGCCGCGGTCAGGCAGGCGGCAAACATGGCCAGTGTCTCGATGGCGCTGTAGGCGGTGATCAGGCGCGGCTCGTCGAGCATGTCGAAGGTCAGGCGCCTGTCACGGACGCTGCTGTCGGTTTCGCCATGACGCGGTTTGCCGGAGATGGTATCGATCGAGTCGCGCACGCCGGCCTCCGGCATGGGTTGCCTGTGCTGCTGGCGGATCAGGTAGCGCGCCACCGGACCGCCGATCAGCCCGCCGAACACCAGGCCGAAGGTGGCCGTGGCGATGCCCAGCGTGGTGGCGCCGGCGATGCCGTAGTTCTGCTCCAGCACCGGACCCCAGGCCCCCGCGGTGCCGTGGCCGCCGGTGAGCGTGATGGAGCCGACCACCAGGCCGAGCAGCGGTTTCAGTCCCAGCGCCGCAGCCAGACCGACGCCGATCAGGTTCTGCACCACGATAAAGCAGGAGACGATGACCAGCAGCACCACCAGGGGCTTGCCGCCCTCCTTCAGTCGCGTGAAATCGGCGCTCAGCCCGATGGACGAGAAGAACATCAGCATGAAGCTGGTCTGCAGTTCGGTGCTGAACTTGAACCGGACGCCCAGCGCGACGTTCAGGGCATAGACGATCGCCGCCGCCAGCAGCCCTCCAGCCACAGGCTCCGGGATGTTGAAGGCCGACAGCAACCGGATGCGAAACACCAGCCAGTGCCCGACCAGCATGACCAGTGCCGCCAGGATCAGGGTGTGGTAGCCGTTCAGCGTGATTTCCACCGTGCGCTCCTCTCCGGCCCACAGGCCGCCCGCCGCCGCGGCACCTGCCTGGGCGGCGCGCCGCTGCATGCAACGCATGATGCCACCACCGCGCGCGGCGGTCGATGGCCGGTGGGGCCTGTCAGCGTGTCGCTGCCGCCGGGTCGCGCAACTCGGCCGCGCGCGCGTGCGCCTGCAGGCCCTCGCCGCGCGCCAGCACGCTGGCGATGCGGCCCAGCCGGCGCGCGCCTTCGGCGCTGACCTCGATCAGGCTGCTGCGCTTCTGGAAGTCGTACACCGACAGCGGCGAAGAAAAGCGCGCCGTGCCGCTGGTGGGCAGCACGTGGTTGGGGCCGGCGCAGTAGTCGCCCAGACTCTCGCTGGTCCAGGCCCCCAGAAAGATGGCGCCGGCGTGGCGCAGCCGCGGCTCCCAGCGCTGCGGCTCGCGGCTGCTGACTTCCAGGTGCTCGGGCGCGATGCGGTTGGCGATGTCGCAGGCCTCTTCCATGCTGCGGGTGTGGATCAGCGCACCGCGCCCGGTCAGGCTCCTGGCGATGATCTCGGCGCGCGGCATGGTGGGCAGCAGGCGCTCGATGGCCGCCTGCACGGCGTCGATATAGGCGGCGTCGGGGCTGAGCAGGATGCTTTGTGCCAGCTCGTCGTGTTCGGCCTGGCTGAACAGGTCCATCGCCACCCAGTCGGCCGGCGTGCTGCCGTCGGCCAGCACCAGAATCTCTGACGGGCCGGCGATCATGTCGATGCCGACCTGGCCGAACACGTGCTTCTTGGCGCTGGCCACATAGGCGTTGCCGGGGCCGGTGATCTTGTCCACCCGAGGCACGGTGGCCGTGCCATAGGCCAGCGCCGCCACGGCCTGCGCGCCGCCCAGCGTGAAGGCACGCGTGACGCCGGCCACGTGCGCGGCGGCCAGCACCAGCGGGTTCCTCTCGCCACGCGGGGTCGGCACCACCATGACGATTTCGCCCACGCCGGCCACATGGGCCGGGATGGCGTTCATCAGCACGCTGCTGGGGTAGGCCGCCTTGCCGCCGGGCACGTAGATGCCCACGCGGTCCAGCGGTGTCACCTTCTGACCCAGCAGGGTGCCGTCTTCGTCGCGGTAGGTGGCGGTTTCGCCGCCCTGCTGCTTCTGCCATTCGTGGTAACGGCGGATGCGCGCGGCAGCCTGCGTCAGCGCCTCGCGCTGCTCGGCCGGCAGGCCGTCGAAGGCGGCTTTCAGCTCGGCGGCGCGCAATTCCAGCGCCGCCACCGAGGCCGCCTGCACGCCATCGAAGCGCGCGGTGCAGTCCAGCAGCGCCGCGTCGCCGCGCGCGCGCACGTCGGCCAGGATGTCGCGCACGCGCTGCTCGATGGCCTGGTCCTGCTCGGCGCTCCAGTGCAGACGCTGCTGAACTTTTTGCTCGAAATCGGCATCCAGCGTGGACAGACGTGCGGGAGCAGCTATGAATTTCATATCAAATGGCGAGGCCGATGGCCTGGGCAAAAGCGTCGATGATGCGCCGGATCGGCGCCGTCTTGAGCTTGAGCGCGGCCTGGTTGACCACCAGGCGCGAGCTGATGTCCATGATGTGCTCGACCTCGACCA
>ERZ1645192.2932-NODE-2932-length-14061-cov-6.237041_pt1 | contig 14061 bp, 10 predicted proteins | sample MGYA00575354_ERZ1645192 | MGnify/ENA primary metagenome ERZ1645192 (study PRJEB40844, sample SAMN11349763) | freshwater sediment metagenome | isolation source: river sediment | host: Sediment | place: India: Faizupur Khadar , New Delhi | collected 2017-02-21 ... | reverse complement strand
CTCTCTTGATGCCGATTGACGTATAAGAAAAAAACAGGTTCTCTTGGGTCGCACTGATGACCTCCAAGAAGCCAGGAATTGAAGAATTGCGGATTGATCGCCCTGCGTCCGCTGCGGGCGGGTCGAGTTCAGCGCTTTGGATCATTCTTGTGATGGCCCTGCTGCTTGCGGTGGGCGCAGGCTGGTGGTGGCATTCGAAATCAGGGGGAGTAATCGTTGATACGGTGTTGGTGCGGGCGGTCGCGGGCGCGAGCGGCGGAGGCACCATACTGAACGCCTCGGGATATGTGACTGCCCGCCGGGCTGCAACTGTATCCTCCAAGGTCACCGGCAAGGTGGTGGAGGTGCTGATCGAAGAAGGCATGAAGGTGTCTGAGGGACAAATACTGGCCCGTCTGGACAGTCAGAATATCCAAGCAGGCTTAAACCTTGCCGAGGCGCAACTGGCGGCTGCCAGGGCAGGCATGCAAGAAACAATGGTGCGAATGGCAGAGGCGAATCGTGAGCGAAAGCGGCTTGGGGACCTGGTGACTCATGGCATTGCCTCTCAGGCCGACCTTGATCGTGCAGAAGCTGAGAGCCAATCATTGGAGGCGCGCCTGAAACAGCAGCAAGCGGAGGTGACGGTTCAGGAGCGCCAGGTGGCCACGTGGCAGCAGCAAATTGAAGACACCGTTATCACTGCTCCATTTGGCGGGATTGTTACTTCGAAGAATGCCCAACCCGGCGAGATGATCTCTCCCATTTCTGCTGGGGGCGGATTCACACGCACCGGGATTTGCACCATTGTGGACATGGAGTCTCTCGAGATCGAAATTGACGTGAACGAGAGTTACATCAACCGGGTTTCTCCCGGACAGCAGGTTGAAGCTGCATTGGATGCGTATCCGGACTGGAAGATTCCCTGCCATGTGATTGCGATCATTCCGACGGCGGACCGGCAGAAATCGACAGTCCGGGTGAGGATTGGATTTGCAGCGCTCGACTCGAGGATACTGCCGGAGATGAGCGTTAAAGTTGCGTTCCGGAGGGGAGAATCGGATGGGGCAGGGAATGGCGGCGGGGTCCTGGTGCCGAAGCAGGCGGTGGGGGAGGCGCAGGGGAAGTCCCAGGTGCGGGGCGTCGCAAATAACACCATTGAAAGGCGCGCGGGGCAGGTCTCTGGCGGGTCCGGTGTGGATGCGGTAGTGTCGGCAGGGCTGAGTCCCGGCGAGCGTGTCGTACGAGCATGGGATGGCGGGCTCAGGGAGGGCGCCAAGGTGCGGCAGAAATCAGCGGAGCAGCAGGCACAATGAACATTTCGCAAAACGAGGAATTGGTTCGTGTTGAAAAGGTAGAAAAGGTTTTCCGGCGCGGAAGCGAGGAAATCCACGTGCTGAAGAACTTGGATCTCAGTATTCCTTCCGGCGACTTTCTGGCACTGATGGGGCCTTCCGGGTCGGGCAAAAGCACATTACTAAACCTGATTGGGGGACTTGACCGGCCGACTTCGGGCAGCATTACCGTGCAAGGTGAGCGGATTGAAGTTTTGTCCGAGAGCCGGCTTGCGGCCTGGCGTGCCAGGCATGTTGGTTTCGTTTTTCAGTTTTACAACCTGCTTCCTGTGCTTACCGCCGAAAGAAACGTTGAACTGCCCCTTCTGCTCACGCATCTCTCCAGGGCCGAGCGGCGCAGACACGTTGCTACGGCCTTGGAGATTGTCGGGCTGAGCCACCGTGCGAGGCATTATCCGCGCACACTTTCCGGAGGTGAACAACAACGGGTGGGAATTGCGCGGGCAATCGTGACTGACCCGACATTGCTGCTTTGCGACGAGCCGACCGGCGATCTTGACCGCAAGTCGGGAGACGAAATCCTTGAGCTGCTCCAGGTGCTCAGCCGTGACCACGCCAAGACCGTTGTTATGGTAACGCACGATCCCCACGCTTCGGCCCGCGCAAAACGAGTGCTCTACCTGGACAAGAGCCAACTGAGCGCGGCCCCTGTCGCCTGAAAGTATGAGCCTGCTTTACCTGGCACTGAAGAATCTTGGGCGCAGGAAGCTGCGCACCACTTTCACTTTTCTGTCCATTGTGGTGGCCTTTATGCTCTTCGGGTATTTGTGCGCCATCAGGCACTCGCTTTCGGGCGGCATAACGCTGCAGGGAGCCTCAAGGCTGATTGCCCGGCACAAGGTTTCGATCATACAATTGTTGCCGGAGAGCTATAAACAGAAGATCGCCCGCATCCCGGGTGTGCAAGCTGTCACCCACCAGACCTGGTTCGGTGGGATTTATCGGGAGCCGAAGAACTTCTTTGCGCAAATGCCCGTGGTTCCGGACGAGTTTCTCCCGATGTTTCCTGAGTATTTGCTTCCTGAAGAACAGAAAAAGGCCTGGGGCAGCACGCGGACCGGCGCTGTTATCGGACGGAAGCTTTCCGAACGATTTGGGTGGAAAGTGGGCGACAAGATTCCCCTGCTCGCGCCTATCTGGCCGAAGCGCACGGGGGGCAACACGTGGGAATTCGATGTCGTCGGGATCTTCGATGGAAAGGACAAGAACACCGACACGGCGCAACTGTTCTTCCGGTATGACTATTTCGATGAGGCCCGGGTTGACGAGGCAAAAGGATTGATCGGGTGGTATATGGTGCGCGTGAACAATCCAGACGAAGCGCCGGCGCTTGCGGCCCGGATTGATGCAGAGTTTGAAAATTCTGCGGCCGAAACGAAAACCGAGACGGAGAAAGCTTTTCTTCAGGGCTTTGCCAAGCAGATTGGGGACATCGCCCTGCTGACGGCGATCATCATGTCGGCCGTGTTTTTTACAATTCTGCTGGTGACGGGCAATACCATGTCGCAGTCGGTGCGCGAGCGCACGGGTGAGTTCGGCGTGCTGAAGGCCATCGGGTTCAGTCCGGCGCATGTCCTGCGCGTGGTGCTGATCGAGTCGTGTCTGCTGGCGTTTTTGGGCGCCGCGGTGGGAATCGCGATGGCTGCGCTGCTCATAACTTCTCACGGCGATCCCACGGGTGGCATGCTGCCGCTGTTCGCCTTTCTGCCCAGGGATGCGGGGTGGGGAGCTGTCATTGGCATCGGGTTGGGTCTCGTGACAGGCATGTTTCCGGCCTGGAGCGCGATGCGCCTCAGAGTTTCAGATGCCGTGCGAAGGATTTGATTTATATGGTTGGACTCATCAACTGGCTGTCTCAGTTAGCCTCGATTTCGAAATTCGGTTTGCTCAGCTTGCCTGAGCGCAAGGCGTCCGCGGCGGCGGCCATGTTTGGCGTGGCTGGCGTTGTTGGAGTTCTCGTGGGTGTGCTGTCCATTGCCGCGGGGTTTCGCAAGGCCCTGGACTCCTCCGGTTCGCCCGACTCGGTCATCGTGTTGCGGAGCGGCGCGGACACGGAGATGGTGAGCGGGCTTTCCCTGGAGCAAACACGTGTTATTCAGCAGGCTCCCGGGCTGGCACGCGGTCCGCAGGGGCCTCTTGCCTCATCGGAATTGTTCGTGATCATCAATCTTCCGAAGAAATCCACAGGCACCGATGCGAACGTGCCTATGCGGGGAGTTGAACCAGCAGCCTTCGACGTGAGATCAAGATTTAAACTTGAGGAGGGTGTGACCTTTGGATGGGGCAAGAACGAGGTGCTTGTCGGGATCGGGGCAGCGCGTCAATTTTCCGGCCTGGGGGTGGGAAAGCGGTTGAAGATTGGCAAATTGGAATGGCCGATTACAGGGATTTTTTCGGCGGGTGGCGGCACAGCCGAGTCGGAAATATGGACAGATGCACGTGTATTGCAGGCGGCCTACAATCGTGGCGAGACTTTCCAGTCTGTCTGCGCCCGGTTGGAGTCGGCGGAAGCATTCCAGAAGTTCAAGGATGGGTTGACCACGGATCCGCGTCTGAACGTGAAAGTGTTCCGGGAGACCGATTACTACGCGGAACAATCTGTGGGCATGACGAAGCTCATAAATACTTTGGGATTCCTCGTGGCGTCGCTCATGGCTGTAGGAGCAGTGTTTGGAGCGCTAAACACCATGTATAGCTCGATTGCGGCCAGAACACGAGAGATCGCCACTTTGCGGGCTCTGGGCTTTGGCAGCGGGGCGGTCGTTACGTCCGTCATGCTGGAGTCGCTGATGCTGGCGCTGGTCGGGGGGATCATCGGCGGGGCCGTTGCCTACATGGCATTCAACGGATTCCAGACAACGACCATGAACTGGCAAAGTTTCAGCCAGGTGGCCTTCGCATTTCGAGTCACGCTGCCTTTGTTGTTCCAGGGAATTGTCTGGGCGCTTGTTATCGGTTTTTTTGGAGGCATCTTTCCTGCCATTCGAGCCGCGCGTCTGCCTGTGGCGGCGGCTCTGCGAGAACTGTAGGCCGTATTTCTTATCGCGGATGAGGTATCGAGCATCGACATTTGCGCCTGGTGCGGTTACGGTTCCGGCGATGAAAATTGCGCCTTCTTTGCTGGCCGCTGATTTCAGCCGGCTTTCCAAGGAAACAGAACGGGTGAAACGCTCGGGGGCGGAATGGCTGCATCTGGACATCATGGACGGCCATTTCGTTCCGAACATTTCATTTGGCCCGGGTCTGGTGGCCGCCCTGCGGCCGCTGACGCGTGTGTTTTTTGACGCGCACCTGATGTGCTCGAAGCCCGAGATTCTTTTGGAGCCTTTTGCTCGGGCCGGTGTGGATCAGATCATCATCCATGTCGAGCTTGGAGACCGTGTTTCTCAGCTGCTCTGGAAAATAAAGTCGCTTGGTAAGAAGGTGGGGCTTTCCATCAATCCGCCGACAGCAGTAGAGCACCTGCAACCCTACGTGGACCAGGTTGATACGATCCTTGTGATGACGGTGAATCCCGGGTTCGGAGGCCAATCTTTTATATATGAAACCCTGCCCAAGATACAGCAGGTGCGAGAGTGGCGGGACTCGCGGCGCCTCGCCTACAACATCGCGGTTGACGGTGGAGTCGATTTCAAGACGGTGGGCGAGTGTGCGCAGGCGGGAGCGGACACCTTTGTAAGCGGCACAGCACTTTTCAAGCAACGGAGTCTGACTGCCGCAGTGAGGAGACTTCGCGCCGCGGCGGAAAACGGCGCAGAGCGGCGTTTAAACGGCGCGAGCGCCATTGTGTGAACCTGAAAACCGTGCAAGGGCAAGAGAACATAATGGGAACAATAAGATTTGGAACGGATGGGTGGCGGGCGGTTATTGCGGAGGATTTCACCTTTGCAGCCATTGATCGGGTGGCGCAGGCGGCAGCCGATTTCTGGGCCTTTAACTCGGCGAAGGGAACCAGGCGACTGGTGGCTGTCGGCTACGACAGACGTTTTCTCTCGGACCAGTTTGCCCGGCGCACTGCGGAGGTGCTGGCGGGGAATGATTTTGAAGTTCTGCTTTCGCCCGAGCCGGTTCCCACCCCATCGCTTTCCTACGCGGTCAAGGCCAACGCCGGGGCAGGCGGGGTGATGATCACTGCGAGCCACAATCCTCCAATTTTTAATGGTTTCAAACTCAAGTCACATTTTGGCGCATCCGCGGAAAGCGCCATTTGTCAGCAGGTGGAGAGTCTTTTGGACAAACGGCCGGTCAAAGCGCTGCCACTCGAAGACGCACTCAAGCGGCGTCGCATTAGAATGCTGGACATGCGCCCAGCGCACTTCGGCGCATGCAAAGCGCTTGTAGATTTCAAGCTCATCGCTAAATCCGGCCTAAGGTTTGCCCATGAGGCGCTGTTTGGCGTTGGGGCGGGTTGTTTCGAGCAGATCCTGGCGGGGACAAGCTGCACCGTAACGACTCTCAATGGAAGGCACGATCCATTCTTTGGCGGCATCAATCCTGAGCCGATTGAGCGCAACTATGTGAAGAGCGCCGCGTTCTTGCGAAAGCATCCTCACGATTTGTGTCTGGTTACCGACGGGGACGCCGACCGAGTCGGGGGGATGGACGGGCGGGGCAACTACCTTTCGACACATCAGCTGATCTGTCTGCTGCTGAGGCATTTTGCGAAGAACCGGCGGGCCAGCGGGCGAGTGGTGAAAGCGCTGACAACGACGTCGATGGTGGACAGGATGTGTGCCGCGGAAGGCATCGAGTTGATGGAAACGGGCGTGGGCTTCAAGTACATGGCGGCCGAAATGATCAAGGGCGGTGTGATGCTCGGTGCGGAGGAAAGCGGAGGAATAGGTTTTCAGGGGCACATTCCGGAGCGGGATGGCATTGCGGCCGGCCTGATGTTGTTGGAGATGCTTGCGTTTGAGCGCAAATCCATCACCCGATTGCTTGCGGAGCTTGAAAAGGAATATGGGCCTCACCGTTACGGCAGAATCGACACTCATTTTCCGCTGGAGAAGAGGTCTGTGCTGATGCGATGCCTGCAGAAGGACCCTCCGGCGGCCTTGCTGGGCTCGCCGGTAATAGAGGTCAAGACCTTTGATGGCGTCAAATTTGTCGCGCGAGATACTTCGTGGCTCATGCTGCGCGGGTCCGGGACAGAACCCATTCTGAGGATTTACGCGGAAGCAGCTTCGGAGGCCAAGGTCGGGAAGTTGCTGGATTTGGGAGCAAGACTGGCTGCCAAAGTATCGGGCGGGTCCTATTGAAGGGACTCGACTTGTCTTCGGGGTTCACTGCTCGGGGCGTCCAGCAGCTATGGCGTTGCCAGAAAAGTTTTCGTGGGCAGAAACAGTCGCCGTGTTTTGGTGCGGGGTCGGAGTGTGCGCTTGAAGGAGAACGCGCAGGGCTTGCCGGTTACCCGGATTTTACTCTCCTTGATGTTCCTGACCGAATCTTTGCGCACAAAGGTTGGACGCATCGGTGGTCGTGAAATTCAAATTCTGAAAGAAAGCTAATCATTTCTGGGCTTGGCATTTTTGCGCGCTGGTTTGCTTTGCGATGGGAGAAAACGGGCAAGCTCTGCGCGTGCAGGAGCGGTTTGGGGGGTGGATGCCAGGTTGGTCCACTCGAATGGGTCTTTTTTCACGTCATAGAGTTCCTCCGAACCGTCGGCATAGCGTATGTAGCGCCACTGTTCCGTGCGTACCGCGTGATTGGAGAATCCGTGGGTGGTGATGGCCGGGTGCGACCATGGCTTCGCCGGGTCGCGCAGGAGGGGGGCGAGACTCGGTTCCGCGACGTGCTTCGGTAACGGGACATGCGTCAGTTCGCAGAGCGTTGGATAGATGGTCATCAGATCGACGGGTCTGTCGCAGATGCCGCCTGGCTTTGTTACTTCCGGGACAACCCAAACCAGCGGGGTGCGGGTGGGCTCCTCCCAAAGCGCGAACTTTCGCCAATGTCTCTTCTCACCGAACGACCAGCCGTGGTCGCCCCAGAGCACCACGATCGTATTGTTTCGCGCGGAACTCTCGTCGAGCGCGGCAATCAAACGTCCTATGTTCATGTCTGTGTATGCGCAGGCAGCCAGGTATGACTGGATTGCATTCTTCCATCGGCCTGATCTCAGGAATCGGGCGTGGTCGCCCCCCGGCCGGGCCATGGCCACCCCGGCGGGCGGGATGTCGTTCAAGTCATCTTCTTTGTATGGAGGCAGTTGGATAGACTCCAGTGGAAACATATCGTAATACTTGCGGGGGACCGCGAAGGGCAGGTGGGGCTTGTGAAGGCCGCAGGCGATGAAAAAAGGCTGTGCGCGTTTTTGACTCAGCTTGTCCATGCACCATTTGACGACGTGCCAGTCGCTCAAATCCTCGTCTTTTAGGTCGTGTTTTAGCGGTTCGTGGAAGCCTTCTTCCTTAGCTACGCCCTCTCCATGGTGTGAAAGCCCTGTGTCGTCCATGTATTCCGTCCATTCGGACGAGAAGTACTGGTCTGCGTGATAAACCTTGCCTGCGCCGGCGACGTAATAGCCCGCCTTGAGGAGTTGAGCGGTGAGTCCGCTTCCTTCGGGAATCAGCCGCTGCCACTTGTCACCGTTGTAATAGCAACCAGTGACCCAAGGGCGGAGGCCGCTCATCATGGCCGCGCGGGTTGGCTCGCAGGCGGGCACGGCGGCATAGGCATGGCGGAAAGTCACGCCACGCGCTGCCAGACGATCAATGTTTGGTGTTTTGGCCTGAACATTTCTGCCGAGGTGTGTCGCCCAATGGTTGAAGTCGTCCATGGCGATGAATAGCACGTTCGGACGGTTGGCTTGTGATCGGGTCGTGTCAGCACTGTGCCCGGCGAAGGACACAACCATGCAGAGGGTTATTAGTGCTGACCAAAAAGTTCCGAGGATTTTCATATAATGCGATTATTGGCGGTTTCCAGCTCGTTTTTTCTTCTTCTCCTTGACGTCCGGGGGTGCTGAAGATTCAGGATTTGGATTGAGGGGTGGTATTTGAGCTTGGACGGATTTCTGCCAGTTGTGGAGTTTCTGCAGAAGTTCCTGCTTTTTGGCCTGGTTGGATGCGGCATGGTTGTAAGCCTCGGCCAGATCTTCGGAAAGGTTGTAAAGTTCGACCGCACCGGACTCGTAAAACTCGATGAGTTTCCAGTTGCCGTCGCGGATTGCCGCGCCGGGAGTCCATGTGGAGCCATGGTAATGGGGGTAATGCCAGAAGAGAGAACGTGCGGGCGGGGCGGGACCGCCACGCAGCAATTCTGCAAAGCTGACTCCGTCGATATGTTGACGAGGCAGAGGAGAGAGGTGCGCCAGTTCGAGGAATGTCGGGTAAAGATCACAGGAAATGAGCGGGGTCTCGCAAACCGATCCGGTCTGCGTTACGGCTGGTCCCCAGACGATCAATGGAACACGGATGCCGCCTTCATAGAGCCAGCCCTTGCCGGCGCGCAGAGGCGTGTTGCTGGTGGGGCCAGCGTTCTTCAAGGTTGAGAGACCCCCGTTGTCAGAGGCAAAGAATACGATTGTGTTACTTGCCAGTCGGAGATCTTTGAGCTTCGAAAGAATCCTTCCTGCGCTGATGTCCACTGCGGCGAGCATGGACGCGTAAGACGGATTGTCCTGTCGCAGGCGCGTGCGTCCGTCGTGTTCGGGCCGTTCCGGGGTTGGGCCGCTTAAGGTGCCGGCTCGTTTCTGAAAATGTTCTACCAGTCCTGGCATCGGCTGGATGGGTGTATGAACATCGTGGTAGGATAGCATAAGGAAAAACGGACGGGACGGATCACGTTTTTCCAGGAAATCGGTGGCAAAGTCGGTGTATCGGTCCGTGGATTCCAGCCGTTGCCTGAGGCGGGCGATATTGTCCGTGGCGCCGGCGTTTTCCCTGTCCTCACCGAGATAGAGTTCAAATCCATGGTCCGTGGGAAGGGAACCGTTTCTCCCTAGATGCCATTTTCCGATGTAGGCAGTCTGGTAGCCCCCGGTTTTCATGGACTCTGCGAGGGTGACTTCGTTGTGTGGAAGCTGTGTGCGCGGACGCAACTGGACGAGCTTGCGGTTTGGGGCTTCCTGCCCGGGGATCCAGTCCGTGATTCCGGTTCGGACCGGATATTTGCCGGTCATGATGCTGGATCGGGTCGGCGAGCAGACAGAGCCGGCTGAGTAGAAGGTCGAGAATCGCACGCCATCGCGTGCCATGCGATCGAGGTTTGGCGTCTCGTGAAAAGCACTGCCGTAACACCCCAGGTCGGCCCAGCCTAAATCATCTGCCAGAAGAAAAACGAGGTTTGGCTTCTGGTTGGCTGCGGCAGCGGTCTGCACTAGCGGCAGCCAGCACGCGCACGCAACAAAGAAGCGGACGAGGATGTTGTGCTTCGTCCGGAGCGGTTGCCCGGCAGCGTTTGCCGGGAGGCGCCTTGAGAGAAAAAAGCGAGTCATTGTGCTGTGTATATCGCAGTGCCTGGCGGCTCACAAGAAAACAGATGGCCGCTGCGCCCCTGTAGATGCTTTCAGGAAGGCTGCCGTTTGCTCCTCGCGTCTTCAGGTGGTAGTGTTGAGCACGAAGAGGACAACGTATGACAAAGATTCTAATTCTGTACTATTCCATGTATGGGCACACCGAGACGATGGCGCATGCGGTTGCAGAAGGGGCGAAGTCCGTGCAGGGCACCGACGTGATCGTCAAACGGGTTCCGGAGCTAATACCAGCCGAGAAGGCGGCCCAGGTTGGTGTGAAGTTGAATCAAGAGGCTCCCCTGGCAGATCCCAAGGAACTCGCGGATTACGATGCAGTCATTTTCGGTTGCCCGACCCGCTTTGGAAACATGACCGCCCAAATGCGCAACTTTCTGGATCAAACCGGAGGTCTTTGGGCGAAAGGCGCGCTGGTCGGAAAAGTCGGCAGCGTATTTACCAGCACAGGCACCGGGGGCGGCAACGAGAGCACGATCATGAGTTTCGTCCACACGCTCATACATCATGGTATGGTTATTGTCGGATTGCCGTATTCGTGCCCGGAACTTTCTGACATCTCCGAGCTCAAGGGCGGATCGCCCTGGGGTGCGGGGACGATTGCCGGAGCGGACGGTTCGCGTCACCCATCGCCCAAGGAGCTTGCCCAGGCTCGATTTCAGGGGCAGCACGTCGCCAAAATAGCGAAAAAGCTAAAGGGCTGAATTCAATCGGCTCAGGACCGGGTGACGCGTTGCATCAGGCTCTGCCCGGTTGATGTCACTTCGGAAAATGCGACAGGCGCGGTGATACACCGTGTCTGTCGAACAGTGCAACCAGGTTGCATTCAGGCCGGGCCAATCACTCCCAGGACTCGTGTCCGAAGTATCTCATTACAGACTCTGCACGCCTGTGGGCGGCACTTTGGGGGTGCTTCGGGCGGATCAGTAATCCTTTCCGTTGAGACTCTGTGTGACCGAGGCAAGCCATGCTTCGAGTTGGCGGGTCATGATCTTTGCGCGCTCGGGCGATTGTTCGTGCTGTGTGTCACGTTCCATTGGATCCGCCTGCAAGTTGTAGAGCTCGTATTGTGTCGTTCCTGCAGCGCTCTCAATCCGGTGCAGTTTCCAGGGCCAATCCAGCCAGGCGGCGTGGCCGGCAAAGCTGTCCTCGGGGTACTTGTCGGGGATGAGCGCCGCGTTCAGCTTGAGCATGGCGGGGTCTTCCATTTGCTTGCCCTGGCTTTGTAGAGCAAGGAGTTCTGACATCCAATCCTCAGACTTGGCCGGGATACCTCGTGTGGGGTGTTGCCAAAACCCGAGCGGCCTGGGCCGCGAGGGGGAAGGGTCGTCAAGGAGGGGCAGGATGTTGATTCCATCCAGCGGAACCTGCTGCCGGGATTTCAGACCGGCGGCAGCGACGAGCGTCGGGAAAATGTCCACAGTGCTGCAAGGCACTGGGACGAGACGCGGCTTGGGAAAGCGGTTGGGCCATTCCAGCAAAGCGGGCACACGCAGGCCGCCTTCATAGATAGCGCCTTTGTTGCCGCGCCCGCCTGTAGCCCCGATTTTTGGCAAGCCGCCATTATCGCTGCAGTACCATAGCAGCGTGTTGTCGCGAAGACCCAGACGGCGCAGTTCACCGCGCAATTTTCCGAATGCCTTGTCCATGCCGGAAATCTCGCCGTAAAAATTGGCCAGCGGCTGCTTTTGATTCGGGTATGCGGCCATATCCTCCTTAGAGGCACGATGCGGGGCATGGGGCGAGCCGAACCAAACGACAGCCAGGAACTTCTTGTTGGCTTTGTGCTGGTCGCGAATGAAGTCGATTGCCGCATCCACAGCCACCATGGAACTTTCACCGCGGAATTGTTTCGCGACCCCCTGGCAACTGAGGATTGGATCGTTGTCGTAGAAATTGGGGGCGGAGATCCACACATCGAAGCCGCTGGCGCCGGGGTTCACCGGGCTGTCTTTATAGACGGAGCCGAGGTGCCACTTGCCAAAGTGGCCTGTGACGTAGCCTGCGGACTTCAAGACCTCGGCAATGGTGTGTTCCTGGGGGCGGAGGTCATGACCCCAACTGAAGCAGCCGAACCGGTTGGGGTGGCGTCCGGTGAGCACGCTTCCGCGTGTGGGCGAGCAGACAGGCGCGGCGGCATAAAAGCGGTCGAAGCGGAGGCCCTCTTTTGCCAGGGCATCAAAGCAAGGGGTTTTGAGACCGGGATGGCCGTTGTATGCCATGTCTCCCCAGCCCTGGTCATCAGCCATGCAAAGAACAATGTTTGGGCTGGCGTTATTCGCGGGAACGGACGACGCAGCAAGGCATGCGAGGTTTCCAAGCAGGCCCAGACAGAGCGAAATCAGAAAAAGAGGATGAAAACAACGAATCATACGAGGTGATTAGCTTATATGAGGTTTTGAGACAAGCGCGAAGCCAGATCATCTGCCAACGCCGGCAGCGGCGCAGAATTCGGGTGAGTTGGGGGCCCCTGCGGCGGGCGAACGGTGAAATGACTCTTGTGTTGTCATGACGGCGAGTCGCCTGCCTGCACTTTACGCGATTGCGTAAATTGTCTTTGTCGGATCAACCAGGATAAACTCGAGGGCGTGTATCGGCTGAATTGCCTCGGTTTGTCGGCTTATTGAATGGGCCGCAGGCCGATCGAGGCGCTTCAACGTGCCGTTTGTTCGGAAGATGGGTGCGATCATCACGGCTGCGTGAGTATTGATTGACACATCCCCGTCGCAATCAAGTCAGAGCAAGAATCATTTATGAAACAAACAAACATACTCTTAAAAACTTCCTGGAGACTCGTTGGAGGGCTGGCGGCCCTTGTGTTGACACTCGCCGTGATTGGAGCGCAGGCCGACACCATTCTGTTGGATTTCGGTCAGAACACACGGACCACTGTGAACGGTCCGGCTCCGGATGATCCGGATCGCTTTTGGAATAACGTGAATGAGACAGTTGGCTGCTCCGATACTGGCCGGATATTGGATGTAGTCACGACGAACAACACTCCGACGTATTTTGATTTTGTAATGGTAAGGCGTTTTAACGGTCCTAACTCGGTGGGCACTTCCAGTTTCAGCGCGTACCCGGTCGATGCCACTGCGGACAACGTAGATGGCAAGACCGGGACCTTTAACACCAGGGCGAATGTGTTTCCGAGCTTCAAGCTGACGCAGTTGGATTTGGGCACGAAATATCAGTTCACCTTCTATGCTTCCCGCACCTCATTAGGAGCAACGGAAAACCGCGAGACACTCTATGTTGTGCAAGGCGCGACCATCGAAACCAACGTGTTAAATCCTGCCAACAACATCGAAAATGTTGCTGTGTCATCCCAGATAACCCCGGATGCCGCGGGCGAGATCAGCATCAGCATCTACCCGGGACCAAACAATAATAATTCGGTGAAGTTCACGCACCTGTCGGTCATGCAGGTGGACACCACCGTAGAGGCCGTGACGCCGCTGGAGTTCACCCTCGAGCCGGCGAGCCAGGAGGTGGCGGCGACCAGGGACGTCACGTTTTTTGCGGCAGTCAGTGGTTCGGGACCGTTTGTGGCACGGTGGTATCAGGACGGCAATTTGATGACCGAACAACAAAGTTATTACACGAACTTCTCCTACACAATACCTTATGCGGGTGTGGAGCTGGACAACGCAAGATTCTCGGTAAGTGTGAGCAACTCGTTGTATGGCGTGGTGAGCAGCAATGCTGTGCTGAAGGTTTTTGTGGATCAAACCGCGCCCGGGGTGGTTTCCGTTTTCAGCCCGAGCGGCATCAGCGCGCTTTTGGAATTCAGCGAGGAAATGGATACGAACACCACTGCAATCCCCGCGTATTACACGATTAACGGGCAGGAGGCGCTCTCAGCGGTTCCCTCCGCAGACAAGAAGAAGGTGACGCTTACGTTCCCTAAAGTGACAGGCAACTACACCGTGGCTGTTGGTGGTGTGAACGATTGGTATGGGAACCCGATTGCCAGCGGCGTGACCATTTCCGGCACGGCAGGTCCGATTCCCGGTGAAAATTATCTGGTGGATATAGGTGGCACGACAATCCAAACGGTCAACGAGGATTGCTTCGCGCCGGGCAACGATCCAACGAACTACTGGAACAACCTGACCAGGACACTTGGGATGGTAAACGACAGTGTGCTCCCGCTCAGGACGAGCCATAGGAACGATTTTGGGGTGAACCTGGTTGTTGTGAGCCGGTTCAATGACTGGAACAGTTCCGGGACCAGCGTCTCCAGCCTGTTCCCTG
>ERZ1645192.2931-NODE-2931-length-14062-cov-8.328550_pt1 | contig 14062 bp, 12 predicted proteins | sample MGYA00575354_ERZ1645192 | MGnify/ENA primary metagenome ERZ1645192 (study PRJEB40844, sample SAMN11349763) | freshwater sediment metagenome | isolation source: river sediment | host: Sediment | place: India: Faizupur Khadar , New Delhi | collected 2017-02-21 ... | reverse complement strand
AGGTGAAGTAGGGGATCTGGGACATGGCGAAGTCGCAGTCGAAGAGGTCGATCTCCCCGGCCTCGAAGAGCATCCGCATCGTCTCGGGGTCGGTGACGACCTTCACGACGAACTTGTCGATCTGGGGACGGCCGCGGAAGTAGCCGGGGTTGGCCACCATGGTGTGGTGGTCGTTCAGGGTCCATTCCTTGAGGATGAAGGGCCCGGTCCCGCAGGTCGCCTTCGCGGTGAGCCCGTACTTGTTGCCGAGGGGCTTCGTGAACTTCTCGTTCAGGATGGAAGCCTGGGGGCTGGCCATGATCGCCAGGAAGGGGACGAACGGCTTCGCCAGGGTGATCTGGACGGTGTACTTGTCGAGGGCCTTCAGGCCGGGGGTGGAGGCCGACTTGCCCTCCATGCGGTCCTGCGCCCCGAGGACGAAGTCGAGGATGTCGGTGTTCAGGGCCTTGGTCTTCGGGTCGAGCATGCGGTCGAAGGTGTAGACGACGTCACGGGCGGTGAGTTCCTCGCCGTTCTGGAATTTGACCCCCTTGCGGAGATGGAAGGTGTAGACCTTCCCGTCCTTGGAAACGTCCCACTTCGTGGCCAGGCCGGGGACGAGGGCCGACTTGCCGGGGGCCGTGGTGGCGCATTCGATGAGGCGGTCGTAGACGTTCATGGGGATCATGTAGCAGGAGGTCGTCATCTGCATGTCGGAAGTCTGGGGTTCCTCGTTGTACGCGATCGTCAAGACCTTTTCCGCTGCGAACGCCCCGGCGCATAGCACGCCCGCCAGGACCAACGCCATTGAAAGAACGACAAGAAGCCTGGATCTCTTCACGCGAATCCCTCCCTTGACCTTCAGGAATCGGGGCCCCTCCGCGGGAGCCCCCCAAAAAGCCGCTGCCGTCGATACTGCCTCAGGCCGAAGCAATCTCCGCCCGCGCTTCCCCCCTTCCGGGACTACCCTCCCAGGACCTGTCTCAGGACCCGGATCGCGTTCCCCCCGAGGATACCCCTGACGGATTCCTCCGTGTGGCCCCTCTCCAGGAGGATCTCCGCAAACCGGGGGATATCCCCGTGCCCGGCCATGACGTCGTAGGTGGGGACGCTCGACCCCATGGTCAGGTAATCCCTGAACCCGTCGCAGAAATCGAAGCCCAGGCAGACATGGCGGCTGCCGACGAGCTTCGTGATATGGTCCACGTGGTCCGCCAGGTCTTCCGGCCCAAGCCGCCGCCTGTCGTGGTCCGGCTTCACGAAGGCGCTGCACGCGTTCATGCCGATTACCCCGCCGGTTTTCGCGATGGCTTCTATCTGTTCGTCGGTGAGGTTTCGCATCATGCCCGGCACCAGGGCCCGGCAGTTCGAGTGCGAGGCCACGAGGGGCCCCTTGGCCAGGGCGGTCACGTCCCAGAAGCCTTCGTCGTTCAGGTGGCTGACGTCGATCCACATCCCCAGCTGCTGGGCCTTCTCGACGACCTCGACGCCGAACGGGGTCAGCCCGCCCTTTTTGCCCTCCCTCTTCTGGGAGAAGTGGCAGCCGTCCGCGGCATAGTTCCGCCGGCTCCAGGCGAGGCCGAGGCCCCGGACGCCGAGGGCGTGGAAGACCCACAGGAGGGAGAGATCGCTGCCCAGCGGCTCGATCCCCTCGAAGGAAAAGAAGACGCCGATCTTCCCGGCGGATGCAGCCGCCTCGGCTTCCGCTACGGTTCGCACCATGGCGAGCCGTTCACTGAAGACCAGGGCCTCTTCCTGCAGGCAGGCGATCTGGTCGAGGGCTTTCCTCAGGGCCATTTCGGGTAGAAAATAGGTGTGGAGGAAGAGCGAGGAAATCACCGTCTTCACGCCGCCGGCCCTGAGGGGTTTCTCGTACTCGGGCCAGAGAAGGGTTTCCCCCCTGTCGGCCCGGTCAGCGAGGTCCATCCCGAGGTCATAATGGGCGTCGAGGACCATGGATTCACGAACGAGCCTTTCTGCAGCCTGCCTGGTATCGGACACGGTCTAGGAACTCCTTTCGGGAAAAAGGGTGTCTTTCCGCTCATCATTGAGTAGCTCTTAGTCTATCACTCGGCGGGACGATGTCAACGAGCACGACAGGAAGGGGGATGTCCCATGGGAGTGGATTCGGCAAGCCGGAACATGGCGGGCCCACCCTCGGCGTTTCCCGGACTGCGGGGCGGCATGGGGGCCATGCTCGCCATGGTCGTGCTCGTGGGCCTCGGCGAGAAGATGGCCGAGCGGTTCCTTCCCCTCTACCTGCTGGCCCTGGGGGCAGGAACCCAATCCGTCGGCTTCCTGAACGCCATGGACAACCTGCTGGGGGCCCTCTACTCCTTCCCGGGCGGCCAGTTGAGCGACCGCTGGGGACCCAGGCGGGCCCTCATGGCCTTCACCGCGCTCGCAATGGCGGGTTACGCGGTGGTCATCCTGGTCCCCGCCTGGTGGGCGGTGCTGGCCGGGGCCGTTCTCTTCATCAGCTGGACGGCCGTTTCCCTCCCCGGGATCATGAGCCTGGTGAGCACGGTGGTGCCGAAGGACCGGCGCGTCATGGGGGTGACCCTGCACTCTCTCGTGAGGCGGATCCCCATGGCGCTGGGACCGGTCCTGGGAGGGATCCTCGTCACCCGGTACGGGACGGTCGAGGGGGTCAGGATCGCCTTTGGCGCCGCTTTTGCCCTGGGGGGACTGTCGCTCCTCATCCAGTGGAAATTCATCCCCGATGCCCGCGAGGCCGGCCATGGCGCGCTCCACCCGCTGAAGTCCTGGAAAGCCTTCCCCCACGGCCTGCGGTCGCTCCTTGCCTCCGACATCCTGATCCGCTTCGCCGAGCAGATCCCCTACGCCTTCGTCGTGGTGTGGGCCGTCAGGGAAAGGGGCCTGACCGCCGCCCAGTTCGGGACCCTGACGGCGATCGAGATGGTCACCGCCATGCTCGTCTACGTCCCGGTGGCCGCCATGGCCGACCGGTACGGCAAGAAACCCTTCGTCCTCATGACCTTCGGGTTCTTCACGGCCTTCCCCCTGGCGCTCCTGTTCTGCCGTTCCTTCGCCTCCTTCGCCCTCGCCTTCGTGCTCCGGGGCCTTAAGGAGTTCGGCGAACCCACCCGCAAGGCCCTTATCATGGACCTGGCCCCGGAAGGCGCGAAGGCCTCCACCTTCGGGACCTACTACCTTTTCCGCGACGTGGCCGTCTCGGCGGCGGCCCTGTCGAGCGCCACCCTCTGGAACATGTCCCCGGCGACCAACTTCCTGGCCGCCTTCGGCTTCGGCCTGGCCGGGACGGTCCTCTTCGCCCTGTACGGGAAAGACATCCCCGCGAACCGCTGAACCGCGCCCCCCTTTCAAGGTCGCGAACCTCGGAGTATGATTGCGTGATACGAAGCGGGGGCTCGATGCATGCATCGCTTCGCTGCGGAAGGAACGCACCGCCTTCCGAACCCGCACCGAGGGGAGGTGCGCAGGATGCCGACCCGGATCGTCCCGACGAGGGGCAACCTGGTCCGCCTTGCCCGTTCGCTCGCCCTGGCCCGCAAGGGACACGACCTGCTGGAACAGAAGCGCCAGGTCCTCATGATGGAGATGAACACGACCATCGCGGCCGCCCGTGACCTCCAGCGGGAGGTCGCGTCGGTTTTTGCCGAGGCTTACGAAGCCCTGCAGAGGGCGAACGTCTCCCTGGGGATCGACACCGTCGACGAGATCGCCCACGCCATCCCGGAGGAGAAGGGCTTCGTGGTCCGCCTCCATTCCGTCATGGGCGTGGAGATCCCCGACGTCGACCCCATCGAGCCGAAGACCGCCCCGGCCTTTTCATTCTGGGAGACCTCGGGCAGCATGGACGTGGCCTACCTCGCCTTCAGGAAGGTCCTGGCGATCCTCGCCCGGTGCGCGGAGGTGGAGAACGCCGTCTACAGGCTGGCCGTCCAGATACGCCGGACGCATCGCCGGGTCAACGCGCTCGAAAAGGTCGTGATCCCTTCTTCCCTTTCATCGATGGCCTCGATCTCGTCCGTGCTCGAGGAGGGGGAGCGGGAGGATTTCGTCCGCATGAAAACCGCCAAGAAGAACCAGGCAGAAGGGGGGGAGTGAGCCTTGTCGTCCTTGCAGGAAGCGCTGGCTGTCCTTCTCGGGGCTGAGAGCGAAGGGGTCCGTGAGGTCCAGGAAGCCCGGGCCGAAGCGGAAGAGATGGTGAAGAAAGCCTCCGAGAGGATGGCCCACGAGCAGGAAAAAAGGCTGGAGGGCGCGCGCTCGAAAGCCAGGGACCTGCTCGACAACGCCCGTGTCGCCGCCGACGAGGAAGCCAGGCAGATCTCCGAACTCGGCAGGGAGGAACGCGAGAGGATGGAAAGGCGCTTCAGGGAGGTGGCCCCGGGGGTCGTCAGGGCCGCCGCCAGGGAAAACGTCGAGAGGCTGCTGCGGAGGGGAGGGCCCGCCGCTTGACGGCTTTCTTCTCGCTGGGGGAAAGGACCGCCGTGGGGACCAAGTCCCACGTGCTCTACTCCCGGCTGCTGAAGGATTCCGAGATGTGGACCCTGCTCCAGTGCGACGACGTGCCGGAGATCGCCGCGCACCTTTCGCGCACCGAAGGGTACGGGGAGGCCTTGTCCACCCTCGTCCCGAAGGAGACCACGCGGGTCCAGCTGGAAGATCGCCTCAAGCTCATCCCGGCGCGTCGGGCGGGGAATTTCCTGCCCTACCTGACGGGCCGCCGACGGCGGCTTCTTTCCGCGTGGATCGGCAGGTCCGAGGCCTCCGCCCTGAAGAAGGCGCTCCGCTTCGTGCTGACGAAGCACGGGGACCGGGAAACCATCCGGGCCCGCATCGCGGCGCTTCCCTTCCAGTCGCTGCCCTTCGACCTGCTTCTCTCGAGCCGCGACTTCAACGACTTTTCGGAAGCCCTCCGGGGGACGCCATTCTTCGTTCCCCTCCAGGAACCCCTGAAGCGCCTGGCTTCCGGGGACGGGAACCTTTTCGCGGCCGAGGCGGCCATCGACGGGACCGTCCTGGCGGACCTCTACAAAACCGCGCTGTCCCTCCCCGCAAGCGAGGGCCGGTCGGTGCTGCGCATCCTGGGGGTCCAGATGGACTTCCAGAACCTGTCCTGGGTCTACCGTTCGCTCCGTTACTACGACCTGACCCCCGAGGAGAGGGTCGCGAGGCTGCTCCCCTGCCGCTACCGGCTGGGTTCCGCGACGCTGCGGAGGATGGCCCGGGCGGAGGACCTCGGAACGTTCTGGGCAGCCCTGAAGGCCTCGCCTTACGGCCCCTCCTTCGAGGACAGCCCGCCGACCGAGGAGATGGCCATGGAGCGCGACATGCGCAGGACGATCCGGAAGACCGCGATGGAAGTCTTCCGCGGGGGCATGCCGGACCTTTCCACCATGATGGCCGTCCTGACGCTCCTGGAGTCCGAGGTCCGGGACCTCATCACCCTCATCGAGGACGTCCGGTACGACTACGACCGGCGGCATGCGGCGCTGTTCCTGGCCCGGCCGCTCATCCCGGGAGGCGAAGTCCGATGGCAGTGGTGAAGATGCTGGCCCTGACGCTCATCGGGCCCAAGGAGGAGATGGAGACCGTCGCCAGGCTCATGGTCCTCACGGGCGGCTTCCAGCCCATGCCCCTGGACCTCCTCCTGAAGGACCGCTCGACCCGGTCGAGGATCAGCACCGCCTCCGAAAACCCTTACGACGAACTGCTGGTGAAGCTCGCCAACGTCTGGCAGGCCGCCGGGGAAAAGGCTCCCGAACCGCTCCCCGTGCCCATCACGCCGGAGTTCGGCCTGGAAAACGCCCGGGCCGCGGTCGAGGAGACCGTCCGCCGCCTGGCCCTCTGGCACGCCCGCCGGGAAGCCCTGCTGGAGGAAAGCGAACAGCTGGAGGCGGCCCGGATCCTGAACGGGGCCCTGGAGGACCGGGGGATGAAGCTCGCCGACCTGGCGGACACGACCTACCTCGTGCCCCTTTTCGGCAAGATGACCGACGAGAACTACCGCCGGCTGGAGGAGGCCACGAAGGAGGCCCCCCTCATGCTGGAGCCGCTGCTATCGGCCAAGGGCGCCACCTGGTTCCTGGGGCTCACGGCGCCGGGATACCGGCAGGGGGCCCGGAAACTGCTGGACAGCCTCTATTTCAAGGAGTTCTCGCTGCAACAGATGGCCGCCTCCCTGGCGGGGGACCCCTCGGAAGAGCTCGCGAAGAGGATCGCAAACCACGGGAAGGCCATCGAAGGCCTGAAGAAGGCCGCCGGGAACGTCCTGGGATCCGACCGCGAGCGCATGGAACACCTGTACGCCTCGATCTACACGATGCAGCGGGTCTACGACCTCTGCCGCGGGCGGGGCGAGCTCAGCGGGCTTTACCTGCTGACGGGCTGGATCCCGGAGGACACCCTGGCCCGGACACGGGGCGTCCTGGAGAAGGAGGCCCCGAAGACGGCGATCCACATCGAGGAGATCGGCGAGATGCCCTTCACGGGGATAAGGGTTCCCACGCTCCTGCAGAACCTCCCGCTCGTCCGGGCCTTCCAGGACGTCGTCTCCCTCTACAGCCTCCCGGCCTACGGGGAAATGGACCCGTCCTTCTTCGTCGCCGTCAGTTTCTGCCTGTTTTTCGGCTTCATGTTCGGGGACGTCGGACACGGGCTGGTCCTGGCCGTCGGGGCGACCCTGTTCCAAAGGCGGGGGATCCTCTCGAAGTCCATGGGGACGGTCCTCAAGTCCGCCGGAACCGCTTCGGTGATCTTCGGCTTCCTGTACGGCAGCGTCTTCGGCATCGAGGGACTCGTCCCAACCCTGTGGATCTCGCCCATGGAGGACATGAACCGCCTTCTGGCCGTCTCCATCGGCGTCGGGGTGGCGGTCATCACCCTCGGCATGGTGCTGAACATGATCGCCTGCTACCGGTCCAGGGACTTCGGGCGCATGCTCTTCGACGGGCGCGGCCTGGCCGGCGTGGTGCTCTACCTCTCGCTGGCCGGGGCGGGATACGCCGCGATGACGGGCGCCAGCCTTCCGGGCCCCCCCTGGGCGGCCTGGGCGCTTCCCGCGGCCCTCCTGGCGGTGATCGTCCTGCGGGACGTCCTGGCCCGCGTCCTCCTGAAACAGCAGACGCACGGGGAAGAATCCGGGGGACTCTACGCCTTCGAGGTGCTGCACAACCTGATGAGCTTCCTGAGCAACACGGCCTCCTTCGTCAGGCTGGCCGCCTTCGCCCTGAACCACGTGGGGCTTTCCCTGGCGGTCATGATGCTCTCCGACATGGTCCGGAACCTGCCGGGGGGAGTCCTGTTCAAGGTCGTCCTGCTGGTGACGGGCAACGTCGTCATCGTCGGGCTGGAAGGGCTGATCGTCTTCATCCAGACCCTTCGCCTGGAGTACTACGAGTTTTTCAGCAAGTTCTACAGGGGCGGCGGGCGGGCCTTCCGGCCCGTGGCGTTCCGGGGTGCAAGGCCCCAGGTGCGGCCCGGCTCCGCCCGTCCCTGAGATCACCCAAAGGGAGGATCCTTCTCATGCCTGGACTGTTTCTGCTGGTAACCGCTTCGCTTTCGTTGACGCTTCTCGGGACACTGCTCCGGAACCGGCCGTCTTCCAGCCCCCGGAAAGTGCTGGCCGCAAGCCTCCTGTTTTCCTTCTCGGCCCTGCTGGCCGGGAGCGTCCTCGCCCTGTCCGCCGGCCCCGCCGCTGCGGCCGAGGCAGGCGCCGCGCTGGGGACAGGTGCCGGCATGGGCTTCCTCGGGGCCGCCATCGCCACCGGGCTCGCCTGCCTGGGGGCGGGCGTCGCGGTGGCCGTGGTCGGGGCCGCGGCGTTCGGAATCATCGGGGAAAAACCGGAGATGCTCGGGACGACCCTCATCTACCTGGGCCTGGCCGAGGGAATCGCGATCTACGGGGTCATCGTGTCCCTCCTGATACTCGGGAAGATCTGACAACCATGCGGGCCTTCCTCGTCAGCGACAACCTGGACAGCATCGTGGGCCTGCGCCTGGCCGGGATCGAGGGCAGGGTGGCACGCGGGTCGGAAGAAGTCGAAAGCGCGATCCGGTCGGCCCTGGAGGACCCGGAACTGGGGATCCTCGTGCTGACCGAGAAGGTGGCGGCCTGGGCCCCGGACACCGTGCGGGGCCTCCGGGAGAGGGGAGAACTCCCTCTCCTCGTGGAGATCCCGGACCGCCACGGCACGAGCAGGCCGCCGGATTTCCTGACGGCCTACGTCAGGGATGCCATCGGGGTGAACCTGGGATGAGCGACGAGCGGAACGAGAAATTGAACGGCCTCCGGGAACTGCTCCTCCTGCAGGCCGAGCAGGAGCGGATGGGCCTCCTGGAGAAGGCCCGCCGGGAGGCGGAAAACCTCGCCAGGGAACAGGGCGAGCGGATCGCCCGCGAGGAGGAACTGGTCCTTCGCGAGGCCGCGTCGAGGGCGGAGTCGATCCGGCGGCGGCAGGTCATGTCCGCGGAAAGGGAGAAGACGGCCGACGCCCGCAGGCTCCAGAACCGCCTCATGACGGAGGCCGTGTCCATGCTGGAGGAGGAGTTCACCCGCCTGCGGGAGCGCGAGGATTACGTCCGCATCCTGGCCGCGCTCGTGGCCGAGGCCGAGGCGGCCCTTCCCGAAAGCGGGGGCCTTCGGTTCCGGCTCTCGGGCACCGACACCGCCCTCGGGGAAGCCGTGGAACAGGCCTGCGGCGAGCTGATCCCGGACGTCGAAGCGACCTTCGACCCGGACCCCGCCCCGATCCTCGGAGGGACCTGGGTTTCCACGAAAGACGGCCGCCGTTTCGTGGCGGCGGACTGGCGCAACAGGGCTCACGAGGCATCCGGCGACCTGGCCGGGCGGCTTCTGCCCATGCTCTAGGCAAGCCGCGGGGAGGCGAAGGGATCCTTGGAAAACCTGGGAACGATCATCAAGGTCAACGGCCCGGTCGTGAGGGCCAGGGGGATGCGGGCCTTCGGGATGCGCGAAATGGTCCGGGTGGGCGCCGCCGGCCTCTGGGGGGAGATCATCCGCATGGAGGGGGCGGAGGCCCTCGTCCAGGTGTACGAGGACACGCAGGGACTGCGCCTGGGCGAGCCCGTGAGCGGGACGGGCGAGGCCCTTTCCGTCTCCCTGGGCCCCGGCCTGATCGGGAAGATCTTCGACGGGATCGGCCGCCCCCTGGGAGCGCTCTTGGAAAAAGAGGGAGCCATGCTGTCCAGGGGCATCCAGGTCCCGATGCTCGCGCCGGACACGGCCTGGGAATTCCGCCCGGCCGCCGGCAGGGGGGACACCGTCACCGGGGGAGTCCTCCTGGGGACGGTGCAGGAGACCCCCCTCTTCGAGCACAGGATCCTCGTCCCGCCGGGCCTGGAGGGCGAGATCGCCGACATCCGCCCCGAGGGGCTCGTCAAGGGCGGCGAGACGGTGGCCTCGATCCGGGACGCGGCGGGGCGCGTGACCGGGGTCCCGCTGACCCAGCGGTGGCCCGTCAGGAAACCTCGCCCCTACCGCGAGAGGCTTTTGCCCACGGACCCCCTCGTCACGGGGCAAAGGGTCATCGACGGCCTGTTTCCCATCGCCAAGGGAGGCACCGCGGCGATCCCCGGGGGGTTCGGGACGGGCAAGACGGTCACCCAGCACCAGCTGGCCAAGTGGAGCGAGGCCCAGGTCGTGGTCTATATCGGCTGCGGGGAGAGGGGCAACGAGATGACCCAGGTCCTGGAGGAGTTCCCCGTCCTGGAGGACCCGCGTTCGGGGCGGCCCCTCATGGAGCGCACGATCCTGATCGCCAACACGTCCAACATGCCCGTGGCGGCCCGCGAGGCCTCCATCTACACGGGCATCACGATCGCCGAGTACTTCCGCGACATGGGCGTGGACGTGGCCCTCATGGCCGATTCCACCTCGCGTTGGGCCGAGGCGCTGCGCGAGATATCCGGCCGCCTGGAGGAAATCCCCGCCGAGGAAGGGTTCCCGGCCTACCTGCCGACGCGCCTTGCGGAGTTCTACGAGAGGGCGGGGCGCATCGTCACCCTGGGCGGGAACGAGGGGAGCATCACGATCATCGGGGCCGTTTCCCCCCCGGGCGGCGATTTCACGGAACCGGTCACCCGGAACACGAAACGGTTCATCCGCTGCTTCTGGGCCCTGGACCGCAACCTGGCCAACGCCCGGCACTTCCCGGCCATCGGGTGGCTTGAATCGTACAGCGAGTACGCCCGGGAGGTGGAAGACTGGTTCATGACCCACGTGGACTCCCGGTGGGGGCAGATGAGGGAGCGCGCCCGCGCGCTTTTGGCGGAGGACGAGAGGATCCAGCAGGTGATCCGGCTGGTGGGCGAGGACGTCCTCCCCGACGAGCAGCGCCTCATCGCCTTCACGGCCTTCCTGGTCAAGAACGGCTACCTCCAGCAGGGGGCCTTCGGCGAGGATTCCTTCTCGCCCCCGGCCAAGGGGTTCGCCATCCTGGAACTGATGATGCACTTCCACGACAGGGCGCAGGAACTCGTCAAGCGGGGGGTGCCCCTGTCCCTGATCCGGGACGGCAGGCCCGTCCTGGCCCTCACCCACCTGAGGGAGAAGCCCATGGACGACAGGCGGTCCGGTCCCGCCGCCCTGAGGAAGGACCTCGACGCCTTCCTCGACAGGGTCGGGACGGAGCGGACCGCGACGAAAGGACGTGTGTAGCATGGCCGTTGCGGAATACGTCGGCCTGGAGACGATCAACGGGCCCTTCGTCCTGGTGGCCGGGGTGCAGGGCGCCGGGTACGGCGAACTGGTGGAAGTCCTGGGCCCCGACGGCAGGCCCCGCAAGGGACGGGTCGTCGTGCTGGACGAACGGGCGACCCTGGTGCAGGTCTTCTCGGGCACGGGCGACCTGGTTCCGCAGACGGGCAGGGTCCGCTTCCTGGGCAGGGAGCTTGCCATGACGCTCTCTCCAGCGCTCCTGGGGCGCACCTTCACGGGACTGGGGGAACCGAGGGACGGCTGCGGCCCGGTTTACGGCCCCTCGGCACGGAACGTGAACGGCCAGCCGATGAACCCGATGGCCCGCTCCTACCCGAGGGACTTCATCCACACCGGGATCTCGTCCATCGACGTCCTGACGACCCTCATCCGGGGGCAGAAACTGCCGATCTTCTCCGGCAACGGCCTCCCCCACAATGCCCTCGCCGTGCAGATCGCCACCCAGTCCCGCCTCCTGGGGGCGGAGAACTTCGCCGTCGTCTTCGCGGGCATCGGCATCAAGCACGACGACGCCGCCTTCTTCGCCAGGGAGCTGGCCGAGAAGGGGCGCACCGACAAGGTCGTGACCTTCCTCAACCTGGCCGACGACCCGGTGATCGAGAGGATCGCCACGCCGCGCTTCGCCCTGACCGCGGCGGAATACCTGGCCTTCGAGATGGGCCTGCACGTGCTGGTCATCATGACGGACATGACGAACTACTGCGAGGCCCTGAGGGAACTGGGGGTGGCCCAGGGGGAGGTCCCGAGCCGAAAGGGGTATCCCGGGTATCTCTACAGCGACCTCGCCTCGCTCTACGAGCGGGCCGGGGTGCTGCGCGACGGGAAGGGAAGCGTGACCCAGCTGCCGATCCTGACGATGCCCAACGACGACATCACCCACCCGATCCCCGACCTGACGGGCTTCATCACCGAGGGGCAGGTCGTCCTCTCGCGGGAACTGGACGCCAAGGGGATCTACCCGCCCATCGACGTCCTGGCCAGCCTCTCCAGGCTCATGAAGGACGGCATCGGGAAGGGTTTCACCCGGGAGGACCACCCCAACGTGGCGAGCCAGCTTTTCGCCTCCGTCAGCCGGGTACAGGACGTGCGGGCCCTGGCGAGCGTCGTGGGCTCCGACGAGCTGGGCAGGCAGGACAAGGCCTCGCTGGACTTCGGGGACCGCTTCGAGGCGGCCTTCCTGAAGCAGGGCCCCGACGAGGACCGGGACATCGGGGAGTCCCTCGACACGGGCTGGGAGACCCTGGCCGCCCTGCCGAAGGAGCAGCTGACGCGGGTCTCCGCCGAGGAGGCCAGGCGTCACATCAAGGGCTAGCCTTTCCCGTCGAGGTCCTCCAGCCAGGCCTTCTTGAGCTCCGCGACCCTGACGGAACCCTTGAAGGTCCGGGGGACGGGACCGAAACGAAGGCGGTCGGGACGGCAGCTTTTGGCGACCGCTTCCCGGGCTTGGCGGACGAAGGTCCGTTCCAGCTCGGGGCCGAGTTCCACCGCCGCGGGGGTCTTCAGCTCGATGGTGACGCAGCAGGTGTCTTCGTGCTCGCTTTCGAGCCTCAAGCCGACGACGGCGAGGTCGAAATCCGCGGGACCGACCCGGTACCGCTCCTCCAGGAAGCGCGAAAGCTCGGCCCGGACCGCGTCACAGGCCGTGTTGGCCCCGCCGCGGATCAGGAGGGCGGAATCCCGCTCCACCCAGTAGAAGTCCTTCTGCCCGTCCGTGCCCTCCAGGAAGAAGCCGATGTCACGGAAACCGACGTACCAGCCGTCGTGGACGGAATCCGGGGCATGACCCGCGTCCTGGACGGTCCCCTTCATGATGTGCCCCCCGCGGCTGGCCAGGTAGCCGGCCTCCCCGGCCCCGCACTCTGACATGAAGCCGGGTCCCGAGGGATAGATCCCCCGGACGACCTTCAGCTCCGTGAAGGGCGGATGGGGGCGGCCGATGAAATAGCCCGGCTGCGCGGGGGCGTTCCAGCCCCGTTCGAAAGCCCGCAGGCGGGCCTCCTGGGGCATCGACACGGGTATCCCCGCAACCTGGAACGTACTTTCCGTCGAACCGAAACGGACCATCGGCACACGGCCGGACCACTTCAGGAGCCGCTGGACGGTCGTAGGCCCGACGGGGGCTGACCCGATCACGAAATCGACGGCGGCCATGGCCGCCTTGAGGCGGTCCGTGGCCACCGGGAGGGCATCCCGCGAAGCCAGTTCCTCGAGGAAGTCGAAATGCCTCGCCACGGTGAAGGCGAAAACGGGCCCCCGGGCCTTCTCCGCCGTTTCGGCGAGGACCTGCCAGTAAGCCGTCCCGTAGCGCGAATAGAGGACGAGCCTCCCCGGGGCGTGGCGGAAAAGGCAGTCGGTGACCGCGCTCGAGTTCGTGTGGTGCAGCGGGTTCACCACGAGGACGGAGACCGGTTGCCCGGGCTTCAGCCCCAGCAGTTCACCGCCCAGGGCCCTGGCGTTGTTTTCGTAGTTGGCGTAGGTGAGCCTGACACCCTTGGGGTTGCCCGTCGTGCCCGAGGTGAAGATGACGATCCGGTCGTCCCCTTCGCCCAGGTCGGCGCAGAAATCCGGCTCCGGCAGAAGATCCTCCCCTTCGAGCCCCTCGACGTCATACCGGGGAAGTAACGGGAAGCGCTCCAGCAGGGCCTTGCGCATGTCGACGGGGAAGGACGCGTCGTGCAGGACCAGGCGGCAGCCCGTGGCCTCGAGCTTGTAGGACACCTGGTCGGCGGTGTCCGCCTGCCAGTTGACCGTCACCGGGACCGCCCCGGTCATGGCCGAGGCGAGCCTGAAGGCCAGGTCCTCGAAACGGTTCTCGCCGAACCCGCAGAGGAAACGGTCGCCCTTGCGCAGGCCGTGCGCCCCGAGGACCGTCGCCGCCCTGCGCCCCAGCTCCCAGAACTGCCCCCGGGTCCACGCCCGTGCCTGGACGCCGCCCTCCCGCTGGAGGCGGACATAAAGAAGGAAGGGCTCCCCTTTCCCGAGGAACCCCTCCGCGTACGGCGCAAGGACGGGGGAGGGGGGGATCATGCCAGCATGGCCAGGAGGATGCCCCCGGCCAGGACGGAACCGATCTGCCCCGAAACGTTCGCGCTCACGGCGTGCATGAGGAGGAAGTTCTGGGGATCCTCCTTCTGCCCGAGTTTCTGGATGACGCGGGCGGACATGGGGAACGCCGATATGCCCGCAGCCCCGACCATCGGGTTGATCTTTTCCTTCCGGAAGAGGTTCAGGAACTTCGCGGAAAGCACCCCGACCCCCGTGTCCAGGATGAAGGCCACGAGCCCCATGCCGATGATGATCAGGGTCGTGGGCTGCAGGAACCGGTCGGCCTCCAGGGTCGTCGAGATGGCGAGGCCG
>ERZ1645192.2927-NODE-2927-length-14077-cov-12.280274_pt1 | contig 14077 bp, 16 predicted proteins | sample MGYA00575354_ERZ1645192 | MGnify/ENA primary metagenome ERZ1645192 (study PRJEB40844, sample SAMN11349763) | freshwater sediment metagenome | isolation source: river sediment | host: Sediment | place: India: Faizupur Khadar , New Delhi | collected 2017-02-21 ... | reverse complement strand
AGGATGTTCTGCGCGGTCATGCGGCTCGTCTCCTGGGCGATGTCCGCGTCCATGATGCGCGAGCGGGCCGCGCTCAGGTTCTCGGCCACGTTCTGCAGGTTGGAGATGGTTGATTCGAACCGGTTCTGCACCGCGCCCAAATCGCCCCGGCTGGCGTCGATGGCCTCCAGGGCCGAGTCCACCCGCAGCAGGGCCTGGTTGGCACCGTCCAGGGTGGTGATGTCGATGACATTCACCCCTTTGGTGGTGTCCACCGGGATCTCCGTGGTGGTGAAGCCGAGCGCCGCGGCCGCGGCCGGGTCGCCGCCCAGGGTGATGCTGTCGCCGGCGGTGAGGGTGAGGGTACCGCGCAGCGGGCTGGTGGCGAAATCACCGCTGGTGGCGGCCGGACTCCCCAGGGTCGCGCCGGTGACGGCCTCACCCGCCAGGGTGATGTTGCGGCCGTCCGCGGACACGAGTTCCAGGGTGTTGTCCGTGCTGTTGTAGGAAGCGGTGACGCCGGTCTGTTCCGAGGCCCCGTTGATCGCCTCGGCCAGGTCAGCGGCGGTCAGCGTGCCGGGATTCGTGCCGTCGCCAACCGGCACCGCCGCGGTGATGGTCTGGCCGTTGACGGTCAGCGAATAGGTGCCGGCGTCCGTGGTGCTGCTGTTGGAGGCGATCACGCCGCCCGCGGCCAGGGTCGCGCTGGCGCCGCTCGTCTCGGCTTCGACGATCATCCCGAAAATGCCCGCATCGTCGATGGCCCGGGCCTTGGCGTAGGCCGAGCTGGCGTCCCGCGAGCTGTCCCCGTCCACCGCGAATCCGCTGCTGGCGGCGATGGGCTGGGCGGTGCCGTCCGCGCCCAGGGTGATGGTCAGGCCGCTGGCCGGAGCATCGGTCACGGCGGTGTCGCCCGCGGCCGTGGCCAGGTGGCCCATGCTGTCGGCGCGCACGCCCCGGATGCCGAACGAGATGGTGTCGCCGGCATTGGGGCCCACCTGGAACTGCTGGGCCGCGTACGAGCCGTCGAGGATGGTCAGGTTGTTGAAGGTGGTCGAGGTGGCGATGCGGTCCAGCTCGCTCAGCAGCTGGCCGACCTCGGCCTGCAGCGAGGCCCGGTCCGAAGCGGAGTTGGTGGCATTGGCGGCCTGCACGGCCAGTTCGCGCACGCGCTGCAGGATGTTGGTCGACTCCTGCATGGCGCCTTCGGCCGTCTGGGCGAGGCTGATGCCGTCGTTGGCGTTGCGGGCCGCCTGGTTGAGGCCGCGGATCTGCGAGGTCATCCGGTCGGAGATGGCCAGGCCGGCGGCATCGTCCTTGGCGGAGTTGATGCGCAGGCCGGAACTCAGCCGCTGCATCGAGGTGGCCAGGTCGCCCTGCGACTTGGCGAGGTTTCTTTGGGCATTCAGGGACGCGACGTTCGTATTGATCGTTAAAGCCATGGTTTCCTCCATGAAATGTTCACCCCGGCCGTCCATTGGCTGGTCAGGGTGTCAACGATGCAAACGCCGCAGCTCTCAGGGTACGCTCTTTTCCGTCTCTCGGCTGCTGTTTCGGCGTGTTTACGGCCGCACTTAAGCAATTTCTGCTGGACAAAGCAAAAAAAAACCGCCGAACCGAGAAGGTCCGACGGTCGGTGCGGTCGTGTTGCCTGGCAATCAGCCGGCGGGGACCGTGGGCAGAGGCGTGCGTGTGCTGTAGCGGGGGTCGTCGAGGATCACCTGCAGGCCCCGGTTGGTGGCCGGCGCGTAGAGGATCGGCCCGCTCAGGTTGAGGGTGATCTCGCGGCTGTCGCTGATCGACACGATGGCCAGGGCATGGCAGGCGCCGTCCGCGTCGATGCCGAGTTTTTCCCGCTCCCGCTCGTCCGGGGCGAGCAGGTAGTCGCGGAAGAAATGGGTGGGATCGGTGACCACGATGGCGAAGTCCGGGTCGTCGACGCTCTGCATCCAGAACAGCGGCCCTTCCTTGCGGTTGGGCATCACCAGGAAGCGCTGCAGCCGGTCGAGCCCGATCAGGCCTTCGGGAAATTGGAGGATCTGGGCCGCGTCGTAGCTCACTTCGCCAAATCGGGTCTGCAGGGTGTTCATTTTTTTGTCCTGTCTGCAAGTTGATCGCTGAGGGCGTCCAGGTCGGTCATATCCCAGCCGGCCGCGGCCTCGATGTTTTCCTGACGGATCCGGTCGTACACCTCCTGGCGGTAGATCCTGGTGTCGCCGGGTGCGTCGATGCCGATGCGGATGGAGCCGCTCTTCACCTCGATGATGCGAATGGTGACCGTGTCACCGATGATGATCCCCTCGCCGGGTTTTCTGGTCAGTACCAGCATACGTCCACCTGTCGTTCATTCGGGCGCAATGTCCCGGGATTGGTGAGATGGGGCGGGTTTGTTCGCCATCCGCCTGGACCCCGGCGCAACTATCCTGCAAACAGGGGGAAAGGGCAAGCGATTTTGCCCGGTTGGTACCTTACAGGTAATCGAGAATGGACAGCTCGGAAACCCGGCCGGTGACACTCAGCGCCGCCTGGAAGGCGGTCTCCTGCTGGAGGATGTCGTTGAACACCTCGATGGCGTCGGCGTCCTCGTAGCGCGAGAGGATGGCCTTGAGGTCGATCTTCAGCCCTTCCTGGTCGTCCATGGCTGTCTCCACCCGGCTGGCGCGCACGCCCAGCTGGGCGCGCAGCTGCCGGTTCTGGTCGGCCGCGCCCTCGAGATCGGTGAGGCTCTGCTGCATGGCCGCCGGGTCGCCTGCGCGCACGGCCTCCTCGGCCCGGGCGAGTTCGGCGAACAGGTCAAAGCGACCGCTGTCGACGCTGTTCGTGCCGGCCGGGTCCCAGCCGCGCACGCCGAGGAACAGGTCGCTGCCGGCAAGGCTCACCTGCTCGGTCTGGCCCGTGCCGATCTCCAGCCGGGTGACATTGCCGTCGCCCTGGTAGCTGACCGGCCAGGTGGCCGAGTTGGCCGGGTCGTAGGTGGCCGGATCGTAGGCCGGGTTGGCGGCAAAGGGTTTGATGTTCTCCTGGTAGCCGGCGAACAGGAAGCGGCCGTTCACCGAGGTGTTGGCCGTGTCGATCAGCTGGTCGCGCAGCTGGGCGAGTTCGTCCGCGAGCACCGTGCGGTCCGCCGGGCTGAGCGTACCGTTCCCCGCGCCGGTCATGATCTCCTTGGCCCGCTGCATGATGTTCTCCACCTGGCCGAGCTGCGTGTCCGCGGCTCCCATGGTGTCCGCGGCCCGGCCCAGGGTCTCCAGGTAGCGGTCGACGTTGCTCAGCTGTTTGCGAGTGTTGAGCACCGGCCGCACCGCGGTGGGGTCGTCCGAGGCCACGGTCAGTTTTTTGCCGGAGGCGCCCATGCTGCGCAGCTTTTCCAGCTGCAGGCTCATGTCGCCCAGACGGGTGTTGAGCATCCGGTAGGTGGTCTGCTGGGTGGCTTTCATGGCTTAGCCCCTGAGCTGGAGGATGGCGTTCATCATCTCGTCCACGGTGCTGAGGAACTTGGCCGAGGACTCGAAGCCGCGCTGGTACTGGATGAGGTCGATCATCTCCTCTTCCAGGCTGACGCCGGAGAAGCCGTCGCGCAGGTTCTGCAGCTGCACGGTGGCGTCCCGGGCCCCGGTGAGGGCCAGGTCGTTGCGCGCCGCCTCGATGCCCACCGTGGCCACCAGCTGGCTGAAGAAGGTGTCGAAGGTGTCGCTGCTCGTGCCCACCGTGTGGTTCACCTCGAGCGCGGCAATGCGCAGGGCGTTCTCGTTGTCGCCCGGGGCCGCCGCCGGTTGGCCGGCCGCGGCGATCTGGGCGCCGTCGGTGAGCGCCACCTGCAGGTGACGGGCCTGGTTGGTGGTGATCCCGCCCAGGTCCGCGAAGAAGTTCAGGCCGGTACTGCCGTCGGGCGCATAGCCCTTGGCGTGCTCGGTGTTGACCGCGGCGGCGAGGTCCGCGGCCAGGGTGTCCAGGTCGCCGCGCAGGCCATCGATGAACGAGTCGCGCATCTCGAACATCCCCTGGAAGCGGCCGCCCAGGTTGGCCTGGGTCACCTCCACGGCGCGGCCGCCCACCTGCACCTGCAGCTGCACGTCCGCACCGGTGGTCAGGGCGGTGAGGGTCATGGCCCGGTCGCCCTGCACCAGCGGGATGCCGCCGGGCAGCTGCACCGCGAGCATGCCGCGGTTGTCGGTGTAGGTCTGTACGCCGAGGGTCTCGGAGAGTTCGCGCACCAGCAGGTCACGCTGGTCTCGGGCCGAGTTGGCCGTCTGCCCGGAAATCTCGACCAGGTTGATGCGCTGGTTCAGGTCAGCCAGCGTGGTGAGTTGTTCGTTGAGGCTGACCACCCCGGCGCTGATCTCCTCGTTCAGGTGCTGCGCCACCAGGTCCAGCTCACCGGTGATGGCGCGGAAGGCGTCGCCGAGCTGCTCGCCCCGCTGCAGGACCATGTCGCGCTCCACCGCGCCGCCCGGGTTGGTGGAGAGTTCCTGCCAGGCGTCGAAGAAGCGGTCGATGGAGCCGGCCAGGTTGTTCTCGGTCACGTTGAAGACCCGCTCCAGCTCGGTGAGCGCGTCCGACCGGCCCGCCTCGGCGCCGTAGTCGATGGTCTTGGCCTGCAGCTGGCGGGTGATGAACAGGTTGTAGTCGCGGCTGACATTGGCCACGGTCACGCCCTGGCCGATGAAGAAATCGTTGAAGTTGACCGCCGGCACCGGGCTCAGCTCGGCGTTCTGGCGGGAATAGCCCTCGGTGTTGACGTTGGCGATGTTGTTGCCGACGATCTCGATGGCTTTCTGGTTGGTCAGCAGGCTGGTCTTGCCGGCGTTGAGTGCGTTGAGCAGGCTGGTCATGGCGTGGCCCGGAACGTGGTGAAGCTGCGTGGAACTCCGTCGCGGCGGCACAGGGGTGCGCTGCGATCGGCAGGGGGCTGTTTGTACACGTATCGGCGGGCGGGGCAGGGAAGTTTAGCGGAAACCGGGGGTGCGGCGGACGGGCGGGGCGGCGAGCCGGGCCGGCGCCGGACAGGGGCGGCCGGCGCCGGAACAGGGCGGGCGATCAGATGCGGCCGGAGAGCAGGCGGCCGTGCATGGCCGCGTTCTGGGCCACGCCGCGCGGGTTGTAGGTGGCGGGCACGGTCTTGCGGCCGAAGAATTCCATGGTTTCCTGGATCCAGTTCAGGGTGGCGCGGAACAGGTAGGCGTTGCGGCGGTTCTCGCGCTGCACCTCGAGGGCGAAGTGGCGGTCGTCCGGGTGCAGACGCTCCACCGTGCTCAGCTGGCGGAGCAGCTCCTCCTTGCGGCGGACATCGCCGAGCATGGCCTCCATGTCCAGCGCCTTGGCGTGCTCGCGCTCGGCGCGGATGGTGTCGCGCAGCTCGACCAGCAGGGCGCGCACGGTCTCCCGTTCCATCTCAGGCGCCCTCGGCCAGGAACTTGAGCAGGCTCGACGCCACCCGGGTCAGGTCCGGCTGGTACTGGCCGCTGGCCACCTGGGCCTTGAGTTCCTGCACCCGGGCCGCGCGGGCCGCGTCCTCGGGCCGGCCGGCGGCCTGGGCCTGGGTCGCGCCCTGCAGGGCGGCGGAAAACGAGGTGCCCTCGGTTGCGCCGGTTTTCCCCGATGCGGCTGATTCGCCGGGCCGGTTGACGGTGTTGATGGTGCCGATCTGCCCCATGCCGCGTACTCCGAAAAATTCCACGCTCATTGTCTTCACCTTCAAAAAAATGTCAGACCACGACCGCTGTGCCGGCCGCCCACTGGTCGAGTTTTGCCATGACCGCATCGTAGGTGGCGTAGGAGATGTCCGGCAACCAGTCGCCCAACGCCTCCTTGGCCTCGGCAAAACCGCGGTCGATCCCCTCCTTGATGGCGTCCAGGCGGGCCGGGTCGCCGCCGGCAACATCCACGGCGAACCGGAAGATGCGATCCGCGGTCTGCTCGACCCCGAAGTAGCCGTCCGCGCCGATCAGTTCCTCGGCCTCGGCCGGGGTGATGGCGGCGAGATCGATGGGGGTCTCGCCGGCTGCAATCCTGGTGGCCACGCCCTGCTCGCCGAGCAGGCTGACCACCAGTTGGCGCAGGGTCTCGAAGCGGAGAGTGTCGCCGGTGCCGCCGTGCACCCCGGGTGCGTAGGTGGGGGCTGCCGTCCTGCCGGTACCCAGGCTGACCGTGTCGGCCTGGGCCGGGCGAGCCGGGGGCTCGCTGCTGCGGCCGGTCCGTTCCCGGGCAGCGGCCGGCTGCGGTTCCGGGCGGGTGGTGTGGTTGACGTGAATCTGCATGTTGGTTCCGCCTCCGTGCGGGATGTGCGGGCCGTCCTGGCCCGGCTGGACAGGAATTTTTTGTTCCTGTTGCCAACTGTATCGGCTGGGGTGGGAAAAAACTTTACCAAAAAAGTGGTGGCTGGCGGCCTGCGGGCGCGGCAGCGACGGTGGCCCCGGCTACTTGCCGTCGTCCAGGCGTTTTTCCATCTGCCGGTACATCTGTTCGGCCAGGCCGATGGACTGGCGCTCGGCCACCTGTTTGGCCACCTCCTGGTCGAGCAGGTCGCGGTACATCTCGGTGGCCGTGCTGCGCGTGAACAGGCCGCCCTCGGGCACGGTCTTGCGCATCTCCTTGAACAGCGACTGGATGAAGATCGCCTCGAATTCCTGGCAGGATTTTTTCAGGCTGCGGCGGTTGTGGAGGGCGCGGTCCGCGTCCGGGGTGGTTCGGGCCGCGGCCAGGGCCTGGGCCGGGTCGATGGCGGTTTTCATGTCGGTGTCTCCAGGAACTGCCTGCGGCACGGCCGCGTCAGAGGATGACCAGCTCGCCCTGCAGGGCGCCGGCCGCCTTGATCGCCTGGAAGATGGCGATCAGGTCGCGGGGGGTGGCGCCGATGGCGTTCAGGGCCTTGGCGATTTCGCTGATGTTGACGCCCATCTCGAGCACCACCAGGTTGCCCTCCTCCTCCACCGCGTTGATGGTCGTGGTCGGCGCCACCACGGTGGTGCCGGCGGCCAGCGGGTTGGGCTGGGACACCTCGATGGACTCGGAAATGACCAGGTTGAGGTTGCCGTGCGACACCGCCACCGTGGAGATGCGCACGTCCTGGCCCATGACGATGGTGCCGGTGCGCTCGTTGACCACGATCCGGGCCGGGCCGTCCGCCTGGATGTCGATGTTCTCCAGGTCGGCGACGAAACTCACCAGCTCGCCCGGGTAGGAGGCGGGTTTCTGCACCCGCACCGAGCGGGAGTCGAGCGAGCGGGCGGTGCCGTCGCCGAACTGGCTGTTGATCGCCTCGGTCATGCGCGCGGCGGTGGTGAAGTCGGTCTCGCGCAGCTGGTAGAGCAGCTCGCCCGAGGCCGGCAGTTCGTAGCCCACGGCCCGTTCGACCAGGGCTCCGCCGGTGATCCGGCCGGCGGTGGGGAAGTTCTTCTGGGCCTTGGCCGCCTTGCCGCCGAAGGCGATGCCGCCCACGGCCAGCGGTCCCTGGGCCACCGCGTAGGTGTTGCCGTCCGGGCCCTTGAGCGGGGTCATGAGCAGGGTGCCGCCGGACAGGCTGCTGGCGTCGCCGACCGAGCTGACCAGGATGTCGATGGTGGTGCCCGGCCGGGCAAAGGCGGGCAGCTGGGCCGTGACCATGACCGCGGCCACGTTCTTGGTCTTCATCTGCCGGAACACGTCCGCGGTCAGGCCCATGCCCATGCGCTTGACCATGTTGGCGATGGCCTGCTTGGTGAACACCGACTTCTTGATGTCGTCGCCGGTGCCGTTCAGGCCGATCACCAGGCCGTAGCCGAGCAGCTGGTTCTCGCGCACGCCCTCCAGGCTGGCGAGATCCTTGATGCGGGTGGCCTGCGCCGGCGGGCAGGAGAGCAGGGCGAGGACCAGGGTGAAGAGGGCGATGAACAGTCGTTTCATGGCGCGGACCTGGATCAGAAGGGCCAGTTGGTGTCGAAGATGCGCATCAGCCAGCCCGGTTTCTGCTTGTCCGAGATGGCGCCCTTGCCGGTGTAGGCGATCTGGGCGTTGAGGATGTTGCCCGAATCCACCGTGTTGTCGGCGGTGACGTCATAGGGCCGGACAATGCCGGTGAGGTAGATGATCTGGTTCTCGTTGTTCACGGTCACCGACTTGCCGCCGCGGATCTTGAGGTTGCCGTTGGGATAGACCTCGACCACCTGGGTGGTCAGGGTGGCGGCCAGGTCCTCGGAGCGGGTGGTCTTGCCGGACCCGGAAAACTGGTTGTCGAAGTTGGCGTCCACCAGGGCGGTGGTGTCCAGGTTCTCGTTCTTGTCCTCCAGCTCCTTCTCGAAGCCGAACAGGCTGGAGATGCCGGCGGTCATGGAGGTGGAGCGGTCGGTGTCGGTGGTGGCCTGCTTGGAGGCCTTGGCCTTCTCCTCGATGATCACGGTGACGATGTCGCCCACCCGGCGGGCCTTGATGTCCGCGAGCCAGCTGCCCTCGTCGCCGTTCCACAGGGTGCCCGGCGACTGGGGCTTGGGGTCGGCGGCCACCGGCTCCTCGAGCGGCTCGGGCACCACCGCGGTCTCCCGGCCGGCGCCGCCGCAGCCGGCAAGGGATGCCGCCAGCAGGAGGAAAACGAACAGCGAGAAACAGGAGGGGCGCATGTCAGAACTCCACGCTGACCGTGCCCGGGCCGTCGACCCGGCAGTGGATCAGCTTGTTCGAGGTGATGTTTTTCACCTGGATGGTCTCGCCCAGGCGGCCGTCGGTGCGGGCCTGGCCCTGGGTGGAGATGTTGAGCGCGCCCTTGCGGGCGTAGATCCGGACCAGGTCGCCGCTGTGGATCACCGCCGGCGCGCCGATGTGCGCCTGTTCGATGGCCTGGCCGGCGCCGACCGCGCGGGTGACCTCCTTGCCGAGGAGATCCGCGGTGGCAAAGAAGGGGCCGTTCAGCCGGTCGATACGCTGTTTGTCCAGGCGCAGCATGTCCGCGTCGATGGTGTCGCCGCGCCGCAGTGCCCTGGCCGCGACCACCACCTCGGCCAGGGCCTCGAGCCGGCCGCGGACCACGCAGTTGCCCGCGGGCTTGCCGTCCACGGTAAAGGCGATGGTAAAGCTCGAACTGCCGAGGAGGTCCGGCCGCGAGGGGGTGATGGTCCAGCCCAGCTCGCCGGGGGGCAGGAGGAGGGTTTCCGGGGCGCGGAAGCCGGTCAGGCGGACCTCGCCCCGGTCCAGCCGGTCGGCCTGCTCCCCGAGCCAGGTCTCGATCATGGCCTGCAGCCGCGCCTGGTCGATCCGCTGGCCGGCCCGCTCTACGAGGATGGTCTCGCTGCCCTGCCAGTCCACGTCCCGCACCTCGGGCCGGTGGCGCAGGCTGGTGATCACCGCCACCGTGGACAGCTCCTTCCGTGCCCCGGGCGTGGACAGGGTGGCCACCGGCAGCTGGCCGACGCGGTCGGCCTCGGGGCCGGCGGGCCAGATCTTGGCGATGTCGGCGAGCACCACCCGGCTGTCCCTGACCTCGGCCTGCGCCTGGAAGGACACGGCCAGCTGTTCGGCCGCCGCCGGCAGAACCGGGCCGAGCAGGGCGAGAAGGAGCAGCAGGAGGCGCACGGTTACACCATGTTGGTGGTGGTCTGCAGCATCTCGTCCGAGGTGGAGACCACGTTGGAGTTGATCTCGAAGGCCCGCTGGGTGGTGATCATGTGGGCCATCTCCTCGACCAGGTTGACGTTGGAGTTCTCCACGTAGCCCTGCAGCAGCGTGCCGTAGCCGTCGCTGCCCGGCTCGCCCAGGGTGGCCGTGCCGGACGAGTCGGTCTCGCGGAACAGGTTGCGGCCCAGGGCGATGAGCCCGGCCTCGTTGACAAAGTCGGCCAGCTCGATGTTGCCCAGTTCGGTGGACACGGTGTCCGCGCCGACCAGGGCGCTGACCAGGCCGTTCTGGCTGATGGTCACCTCGCGGGCGTCCTCGGGGATGACGATCTCCGGCTGGAGGGGGAAGCCGTCCGAGGTGGTCAGGCGGCCGTCGCCGTCGAGCTTGAGGTTGCCGGCGCGGGTGTAGGCGGTGTTGCCGTCGGGCAGCTCCACCTGGAAGAAGCCGGAGCCCTCGATGGCCACGTCCAGGGGGTTCTCGGTCTGGACGATGTCGCCCTCGGTGAACACCTTGGTCACCGCCGCCGGCTTGACGCCGAGGCCCACCTGGATGCCGGTTGGCGAGCGGGTGTCGGCCGAGGTCGGGCTGCCCGGCACCTTCATGATCTGGTAGAGCAGGTCCTGGAAGTCGGCCCGGCTCTTCTTGAAGCCGGTGGTGGAGACGTTGGCCAGGTTGTTGGCGATCACGTCCATGTTCAGGTTCTGGGCCGACATGCCGGTGGTGGATGTCCAGAGCGATCGCATGTGCAGGTGCCTCGTGAGGGTGCGGCGGCCGGGGGCCGACGGGTGATCAGCCGAGCGTGCCGAGTTCGTCCAGCTTTTCGCCCAGCTTGGAATAGCTTTCGATGGCCTTGTGATGGACCTCGAAGGCCCGCTGGGTGCGGACCATGGCGGTCATCTCCTCCATCATGTTGACATTGGCGGTCTCCAGGCTGCCCTGGAGCACCCGGGTGGTGTCCGCCGGCCGCTCCGCCGCGCCCTCGCCGGCCCGGTACAGGGTGTTGCCGGCCTTGACCAGCAGCTTCGGGTCGGTGAAGGCCACCACCTGGATGCGGCTGTCCGTGACCTCGCCGTCCACGCTGATCTCGCCGCTCTCGGCGATGACGATGTCCCGGGCGGTGGTGGTGTCGAGCTGCAGCGGCTGGTTGGTCGCATCGACCAGGTTGAGCCCGTCCGCGGTCCTGACCAGGCCGTTTTCGTCGATCTGCAGATGGCCGGCGCGGGTGTAGAAGACCTCGCCGCCGCGGCGGACCTTGAAGAAGCCCTCGCCCTCGATGGCCAGGTCGAGCGGCCGGCCGGTCTCCTGCAGGGCGCCCTGGCTGAAGTCGGCGGCGATCCGCTGGATGCGGGTGTGGTTGATGCCGCGGCCCGCCTCGATCTGGCGCGCGTCCTTGAGCACGGCGGCGAAGCTGGTCCGGTCCCGCTTGAAGCCGGTGGTGGTGACGTTGGCCAGGTTGGCGGCGATGTTGGCCATGGCCTGTTCCCTGGCCACGGCCCCGCTGAGTGCGCTGTATTTTCCCGAGCCCATGGTTCTCCGTCGAGTGGGGGTGCGGCTTGATCGTGCTCTTCTTGTCGGTCGGGGGGAGGTCTTTCTTAAGGGGAGAATGGCCGGCCGAGCGCTGTCCGCCGGGGCGGGAGGGTCAGCGGCCGCGGTCCACGACCCGCATCAGGCTGAGCAGCTGGGCCGCCTCCACCGGGGAGATGGCCAGGGTGCGGGCGATCTCGGTGGCGTCCAGGCCCCGGTCGGCCAGCTGGCCGAGGATGCGGTACTTTTCCGGCGGTTGGCGGTCGATCCCGGCCTGCAGGCGCAACCGCCGGGCCTGCAGGTCGGTGGTCAGGCTGGCGGTGTGCAGGAGCGCGGCGAAGTCCCGGCGGCTGTCGCCATCAAAGCCGTCGTTGAGGGCGGCGTCGATGCGGCGCTGCAGCCGGAGGATGCGCTCCACCGCCAGCCGGTCGCGCTCGCGCCGGCGCAGGGCGGCACACCAGGCCAGCACCAGGGCGGGCAGGAGGAGGACGAGGGCGCCAACGACGAAGGCCGGGGCAGGGAGCATGGGCGGGCAGGGCGGCGGGTTCAGGGTTGGTAGAGGTCCGAGTTGATCAGCTTCACCCGCAGCTTGACCAGGGCCTGGCTGTGCAGCTGCGACACCCGGCCTTCGGACACGCCGAGCACCTCGGCGATCTCCTTCTGGGTGAGTTCCTCGTAGTAGTAGAGGGCGACCACCAGCCGTTCCTTCTCACCCAGTTCCTCGAGGATGTCGGCGAGGATGCGGGCCAGCTCCTGGCGCTCGATCATCTCGCCCATGTCCGGGCCGGCGAAGTCCTCCAGGCTGTCGAGGAAGCTGCGGCCCTCCTCGGTGTGGTCCAGGGTCTCGTGCAGGCTGACGCAGCCCAGGTGACTGACCTCGCCGAGCAGGGTGTGGTACTCGTCCAGGCTCATGTTCAGGGCCGCGGCCATCTCGGTCTCCTCGGGCGAGCGGCCCAGCTGGCGCTCCAGCCGGAGCATGGTCTGGGCGAGCTGGGTCTGCTTGTCGCGCATGGAACGGGAGAACCAGTCGAGCTTGCGCATCTCGTCGAGGATGGCACCGCGCACCCGGTACTCGGCAAAGGTCTTGAATTTCGCCCCTTTGCCCGGGTCGTACTTGTTCGCCGCATCGATCAGGCCGACCATGGCGGCGCTGGTCATGTCCTCGCGGGTCATGAAGCTCGGCACCTGGGGCACCATGCGCTGGACCACCAGCTCCACCAGGGGCATGTGGTCGCGGATGAGCTGGGAACGGTCGTCAAGGGGCGGAATGGGGGGCAGCATGACAATCACCGGGCGCCGAATTCGAGCAGCCGCCGCCAGAAGAACTGGATCGAGCCCTTGGGCTCCGCCGCGTGCGGTTCCTGCAGGACGGTGCGGGCCAGGGCCTCGAAGGCCTGGCTGGTCCTGCACTCCGGGAACAGCTGGACCAGCACCTGCTGGCGGCGGATGGCCTCCACCATGAGCTTGTCGCGGGGGATCGAGCCGATGTAGTCGATGGCGATGTCCAGGTAGCGGTTGGCCACCATGGTCAGCTTGCGGTACACGTCCAGCGCCTCCTCCTCGTTGCGGATGAAATTGACGACCAGGTTGAAATGCTTCTCGTGAAACTGGTTGGAGAGCAGCTTCATGAGCGCGTAGGCGTCGGTGATGGCGGTGGGATCCGGGGTGGTGACCACCAGGATCTCCTGGGCGGCGGTGTTGAAGTAGGTGACGTTCTCGGAGATGCCGGCCTCGGTGTCGATGAGGACGAAGTCGAACTCGCTGTGCATGCCGTCCAGGGCCTCGAGCAGCTGCATTTTCTGCTCCGAGTCGAGCCGGGTGAAGCGCTGCACCCCGGACCCGGCCGGCAGGATGCGGATGCCCTCGGGCCCTTCCACCAGGATCGCCTCCAGGGTCTGCTCGCCGCTGAAGAAATGGTTGAGGTTGTGGTTGGGCGCCAGCCCGAAGACCACGTCGATGTTCGCCAGGCCGAGGTCGGCGTCGAGGATGAGCACCCGCTGGCCCATGCGGCTGAGCAGCACCGCCAGGTTGGCGACCACCGCGGTCTTGCCCACCCCGCCCTTGCCGCTGGTCACGGACAGCACCCGGGTGGCGCGACCGCTGTCGGCGGCGCGGTTCAGGGAGCGCAGGGTGGTGGCCTGGTCTCGTTGCGGCGTGGCCTGTTCAGCCATGGCGGCCCCCCCTTCGTTCGTCCAGGATGAGCGCGCCGATGTCCGCCGGGGTCGGCGTGAGCAGATCCTCCGGCACCCGCTGGCCGTTGGTCAGGCAGCTGATCGGCGTGTCGTGGTTGTAATGGACGTTGAGCAGCACGCCCAGCTGGCCGCACTCGTCGATCTTGCTGAACACGAAGCGGTGCGCCGGCAGGATGGCGAAGCGGCGGATGATGGTCTCGAGTTCCTGTTCCCGGGCCGTGGCCGGCAGCAGCAGGTGGTTCTCCAGGCCCAGTTCCGGACGGAGGAAGGCGGCCAGCTCGTCCAGGTCGGCCTGGTTGCGGGGACTGCGGCCGGCGGTGTCGACGAGCACCAGGTCGCGGTCCGCGAACCGCTCCAGCGCCCGCTGAAAGGCCTCCGGGGTGAGCACCACCTCCAGCGGCACCCGCATGATCTCGGCGTAGACCTTGAGCTGCTCCACCGCGGCCACCCGGTAGGTGTCGATGGTGACCAGGCCGACGCGGAGGTTGTGCCGGCTCAGGGCGCGGGCCGCGATCTTGGCCAGCGTCGTGGTCTTGCCCACGCCGGTGGGGCCGATCAGGCTGATGCGCTGCTGGCGGCCCGCGGGCGCGGGCAACAGTTCGGCGGTGGTGAACAGCCGGGCGATGGCCGCCTGGAAGATCCCGTTCAGATCGGCGCCGGACAGGCTGCCGGCGCGGGCGATGGTGTCGCGGGTGAAGCGGGCCACCACCTGGGCGGTCTCCCGGCTGAGGCCGAAGCCCACCAGGTAGCTGACCGCCGGGTCCGTGGGCGCGGCGGTGAACTCGGGCTCCACGTAGGGC
>ERZ1645192.2925-NODE-2925-length-14082-cov-9.855137_pt1 | contig 14082 bp, 10 predicted proteins | sample MGYA00575354_ERZ1645192 | MGnify/ENA primary metagenome ERZ1645192 (study PRJEB40844, sample SAMN11349763) | freshwater sediment metagenome | isolation source: river sediment | host: Sediment | place: India: Faizupur Khadar , New Delhi | collected 2017-02-21 ... | reverse complement strand
TTTCCTTTGTTGCATCCGCTCAATCGAAAACCGAACAAAGAAAGATATTTGCTGAGGCCGAATCACGTTACCTGTTCGATGAGGCTGAGCTTGCCAATCCCCTTTACCTCCTTCTTGAAACCGAAGACAACTTCAACATAAAGCATAAAATAGGTGTATGCTATCTGAATATTCCGGGGGAAAAGGAAAGAGCAATCCCCTACCTTGAAGCAGCAGTGAAGAACTCTTCCTTCAACGCAAGGATTAATTCCTTCAGGGAAAAAAGAGCTCCCCTCGACTCCTGGTTCTATCTGGCAAAAGCATATATGATAAACAATGAACTTGAAAAGGCGCTCGTTACCTTTAGCAAGTTCAAGAGCCTGGCACAGGAAACTGAGGTCAGGGGAAGAATGAAGAACCTTGCTTACATTGACCAGCAGACTGCGGCATGCAACAATGCCATCAACAATCAGGAGGAACCGTACAGGATAAGCAAGGTAAAGCTTGGCAGGCAGTTCAGCCAGGGATCAATAAATGAAAACCCTGCGGTAAGCTTCGATGGCAACACAATAGTTTACACAGAAAGAAGAGGGCTCCTGAATGCAATCATGTTCTCAAAAAAGATTAATGGCAGGTGGCAGACTCCCGTGGAAATCAACTCCATGCTCAATTCCGGTGATGATTGTTCGTCCTGCTCCCTGAACAACGACGGGACAGTCCTCTACCTGTATAAAACCGACAATTTCGACGGAAATATCTACTCATCACAATATATTGACGAAGCATGGACTCCTATTGAAAAGCTGAACAGAAACATCAATACAAAATACTATGAATCGCACGCTGCCATATCTCCCGATGGTAAAGCACTGTATTTCACCAGCAACAGGGAGGGCGGCAACGGAGGTCTCGATATTTATATCTCGGAAAAGGATGCTACAGGAGACTGGGGGCCTGCCATTAATCTGGGAAAATCGGTCAACACCATATATAACGAGGATACTCCCTTTATTACAATAAACGATTCCATTCTTTATTTTGCCTCCGAAGGGCACAGCGGAATGGGAGGCTTCGATATATACCGCAGCCGTGGAAACGGACGGGTGTGGGGCGCTCCCGAAAACCTCGGTTTCCCGATTAACACCACTGACGACGACAGATTCTTTCAGCCTTTCAATAACGACGAGAATGGATTCTATTCAATTAATACCGATTACAAGAAGAAAGAGATATTTTATATCACCCTTACAAACCAGGGACTTAACAGGGTGTATGAACTGTCCGGGAAGTACATCCTGAAGGATACAATCGCCGAATTCGATGAGAACAACGCCATCTATCTGATAGACAAGTTATCGGGCGACACTATCGATACGGGACACCCCGAAAGTTCAACGGGGCTTTACAGCTTTCTGGCAGCTCCCGGAACATACCGTCTGGTTTACACTGCTCCAGGCTATTACTCAAAGTATCAGGATACAACAATTGTCAGAACCACACCTCCCGGGTTGATCCTTCTCGATGATGTAGTCCTCGACAAAAAAATCTCCCAAAGCGAACGAATAAATTTGTCGGATATCCCGGTTGTGGATCAGATCGATCCCAATATCCTCATAAAGGATCTTCGGATTTATGATGTGACAGACAGTGATCTTCAGGATACCACTATCCTTTACTACACAGTACAGGTAATGGCTCTCTATAATCCGGTCGACATCAGTTACTTCAGGTATGTCGACGACATAAAAGTATTTTACAGCGAAAATGACTTTTTCTACAGGTACACAACCGGCGTATTCAGGAACAGGAATGATGCTTATGCGCACCGCGATATGCTTTTCAGGCTGGGCTACCCCGATGACCTTTTTATCAAAAAAGTTACACGTAGTACCGGTGAGAAAAATATCCCCAGCAGAAATTACTATTCCATACAGTTAAAAGCCACGAGTGTTCCGCTTGATATCGCTGCCACCTTCCCCGGGCTGAAAGGTGTCAGGGAAACTAAAGAAATCGATGGGATGTATCATTACCTTTATGGCACCTATTCTACCGCAGAGGAAGCAAAAACCGTTATGAAGAGAAATGAAATTATGGTATTTAGTGATGCCTTTGTAAGAGAAATTAGCGTTCTTCTGAATAAATAGCTAAATTTACTTTTTACAGTTTTTCCTAAAAGCGCGGAAGTATTCTACATTTTTGTAATATATTTATTGTCGATTATAATTTGCACAAAGATGAAACACATTTACCCCGCCAAGAAATACTTCATCATTGCGATTCTGACAAGCTGTTTTGCGTCCCTCAGCGCACAGGAAACCCCTTCAAGAGAGTTTCAGAGGGCGTTCAGAAATGCAGATCTGTACTATCTCTATGATGAAAACTACCTGAAAGCAGCTGCACTCTATGAGCCATTGCTGAAACAATATCCCAACAACTACAATCTTGCTGCCAAACTCGGGATTTGCTACCTTAACCTTGAGGGTAAGGGTGATGAGGCCCTTTCCCTTCTGAGAAAAGCAGCCGGAGGTGTTGTGTCAAGCGAAAAAGAATACCGGCAGACAGGTGAAAAGGCGCCACTCGACACCTACCTTTACCTGGCAATCGCCTTCCAGAGGAGCGACAGCCTCCAACAGGCCCTTGAATACCTTAATAATGTAAAAAAGAGCCTGTCGCCTTCCGACACCTATCAGATGGACTTTGTGGATCTGCAGATCCGCAACTGCAGGTACGCCCTCGAAATGAAAAAAAGACCGGTACGTGTTATTTCAGAATACTTTGCTCCATGGATGGCCAACTACCCGGGAGCATGTAATCCGGTACTTGCAAAAAACGACTCGGTTTTTGTCTTTACTGTTAAAAACGAGGGAATTACCCGGATATACTGCTCATATAAAAACAAAACATGGGGCAGTCCATCCAACATAACAAATCAGCTTGGAGGTTTTGACAGATTCTACACAAATTCCATTACAGGTGATGGCAAAACACTTATCCTGTACCTGGATGACGGAGGCGACGGTAACCTTTATTACAGCACAAGAACCGATACCACTTGGTCGAAAATAAAATCGATTGGAAAACCTATCAATTCAATTTACTGGGAATCGCATGGATTCATTACTCCCGACGGACGTACCATGTACATTTCAAGCAACCGTCCCGGAGGCGAGGGCGACCTTGATATATGGTCTTCACGCAGGCTGGCCGATGGTGAATGGGAAACTCCCGTCAACCTGGGAAATACAATCAATACTCCATATGACGAAAACACACCGTATTTTGATGTTGATAACAATGCATTGCTCTTCAGCTCTGTCGGTCACATCACGATGGGCGGCCTCGATGTTTTCAGATCACAGAACAGAGGCGGTGTATGGACTCAGCCGGTTGGTATGCCTTACGCCTTTAACACCGTACAGGAAAACAGCCACTTCATCCTGAACAATAATACACCCGGATTTATTGCCAGCCGGTTCGACGACAAATCAAACCAAAGAAATATTTATGCCATAGTAGCAATCGATCCGGCTGATGAAATTACAACCGCTTCCGGAACAATTGTCCTGGAGGACGGAATGGATGTCAATCCCAGGGTTTCCCTCATTACACTTAAAAATGTTCAGACTGGTGAAATTATCCAGAATATCCCCGTCAACGCCGACGGAACATTCAAATTCGATATTAAACCAGGCGACTATGAGATATATATAAGCCACGATGGCTATAACACCGATACTATTGCTCTCAGCCTTCCTCTTTACTACACCGGAAGCTACCTTAATGTAAGCCCGTCGCTTGCCCCGGAAAAAGTCTACGCAGGCGATTTCCTTTCAATTCAGAATGTGCTTTTCGGTTTTGATAAATATGATCTGAACAACGAAGCAAAACAGACTCTCGAAGTTCTAAAAAATATCCTTATCACATACCCCGACCTTACTATAGAGGTTGCAGGATATACTGACTCGAAGGGAAGCACCGAATATAACAGAAGACTTGCCGATAAACGCGCTCAGGCTGTGATCGACTACTTCACACTCTCAGGAATTGAAGGCGGAAAATTCGTCAAGAAAGCTTTCGGTGAGTCAAATTTCGTTGCAGTAAACAGCAATCCTGACGGATCCGACAATCCGGAGGGAAGACAATACAACAGGAGAGTCACCTTCGGGATAGTCAACCCCAAAACCGGTGTGGTCCTGAGGCATGAAGTCTATACTCCAAGGCATCTGAGACAACCAAGCGCTATAAAGTACAGTATTGTGCTCCGACAAACCAAAGATGTCTTGTCCCCTTCATATTTCAGTAACGTTATCAAGGATGAGATGCTCTTTGTCAGGTCTGTAAAAACAGATACAGCTAACATCTATGCCCTCGGGGTGTTCTTTAACAGGTCCGACGCCGTTACCTACCTTGGGTATCTGAAGAGTCTCGGCCTCGATAACGCTTATGTCATAAATCAGTACGAACTCGACAACCTGTCAGGAGACGGAGAACCTGTCTTGATTCAACCACAGGCACAAACCAGAATGGTCTACTCTATCCAGCTGAAAGCAACCAGGAACCCTATCGACATTGACCGGATATTCCCGGGATATGATGGGGTGAGAGAAATAGTAGCCGATGATGGATTCTATAAATATGTCTGGGGAGAATTCACATCGGTAGCCGATGCCAAGGATGCTCTGCCGGAGGTAAAGAAGGATTTTGAAGATGCATTTATCAGACAGGTAAATGTTGTCAGATAATCAGGATTTCTCCACACCTGAAACAATTTGATGATAAACAGGGAAATAAGCCTGAGGGCCCTTGAACCGGAGGACCTTGAGTTGCTTTATGACTGGGAAAACGACATGTCGAACTGGCTCATAAGCAATACGATGTCTCCTTTTTCCAGATTTACCCTTAAACGCTACCTGGAAAACTCCCATAAAGATATTTACGAGACGGGCCAGCTTCGGCTGATGATCGATTATACGGCGGAAAATAAAACGATCGGGACAATAGACCTTTTCGATTTTGACCCCTTTCACAGAAGGGCCGGCCTGGGAATTCTTATTTCAGCCGGGGAATACAGACGAAGGGGATTTGCCACAATGGCTTTGGAATGCATGATCAACTATTGCTTCAATAACCTTATGCTTCACCAGCTTTACTGCAGTATACTTTCAAATAATCAGCAAAGCATGGCATTATTCAGAAAACTCGGGTTCAAAGAAGCGGGGATCAGGCGTGACTGGATCAGAGTAAAAGACGGATACCACGATGAACACCTCTTTCAGCTTGTAAACCCCGGCTGCTGAGATCATTTGAGCCCTGAGGCAAGAAGACCGCAGGCTGCAGAAATATCCGCTCCCCTTGACTTCCTTATGGAAGCCGAGATCCCTGAAAATACAAGTTCCTGTTTGAAATGCTGCATTATTTCTGGCGAAGAAGATTCATTGCTGTCTCCGGGAAATGAATGATATGGCAGCAGGTTGACTCTGATACCGGTGCCGTGAAGAAGTTCCTTAAGCCCTTCCAGATGAGCCGGTGTGTCATTAAAATCACTTATCATGACATAAGCTGCGCTCATCCTCCTCCTTTTCACCGATGCAGCCGACTTCATCTCCTCAATTATCTCACGGGCAGGATACAAGCTTTCAGCCGGGACCGATCCAAGCCGCTCTTCGGAAAAAGGAGAAAACAGGCTCAGCGTCAGATTGCAGTTACAGGAATCGAGATATTTCCTGACACCCGGCATTAATCCGACAGTCGAAACAGTTATGTTCCCCGGACTTAATGCCATCCCCCATTGGGCAGTCATTACCTTACAGGCTCTGAGCACATTGTCAAGATTATCCATCGGCTCCCCCATACCCATGAAAACGACATGAGTAACTTTTCCGCCAATTTCGGGTGCCAGAACCTGAGTGAGGATGTCGCGTGCCGACAGATTTCCCCTGAATCCATATTGCCCTGTAACACAGAAAGGGCATCCCATCCTGCAGCCTGACTGGGATGAGACGCATACAGTGGTCCGATTTGAATCGGTCATCAGTACCGTTTCAAATTCCTGTCCGCTTTCATTCCTGAAAAGAAATTTCATGGTACCGTCAGCCGACTTTTGAGATGAAACCGGACTAAGGACACCCGGGTACGATATCTCTTTCAGCTTCTCCCTGAGTTTAAGGGGAAGGTCCGGTATATGCATCAGACTGCCGGGCTTACATTTATAAAGCCAGTTGGCTATCCTGAGTGAATGCCTTTCCGTGCACTCCGCCAGTTCTTCTATCTCTGAAGCTGTAAGTCCGCAAAGACTTTTCATACTAACCTCCCTTCCGGAAGCAAGCCACAGTATAAACTCCTTTTCCTGATCAACAGGGACAGGCTCCTATTGAGTGATCAGTCCCCTGTTTTTCAGAAGAGGTTCAATCTGAGGTTCACGGCCGCGGAAATTAACATACATCTGCATGGCATCCATGGTTCCGTCTTTCTCAAGGATATTCCTTCGGAACGATTCGGCTGTAGCCCTGTCAAAAACACCCTTTTCCTTAAAGGCTTCGAAAGCATCATTATCAAGGACAGCAGCCCATGTATAGCTGTAGTAACCCGAATCGTAACCGTCGATTATATGAAGGAAATAAGTGCTCCTGTACCTGGAAACAATTTCAGGAATCAGGCCGATCTTGTCAAGGTATTCCTTTTCAAATTTCTGTACATCAATCAGGGCGGGAGCCTCAAGCGTGTAATAAGCTATGTCGAGAAGAGAGGCTGCAAGAAGCTCTGTGTTAATAAAGCCCTGGTTGAAATATTTGCTTTTATCGAGCTTCTCCACCAACTCAGCAGGGATTGGCTCGCCGGTTTCATAATGACGTGCATAAACATTCAGCAGTTCGGGTTCCGAAACCCAGTGCTCCATAATCTGAGAAGGAAGTTCCACAAAGTCCCAGGCTATATAGGAACTGTTGTAGGTATTCTTGCAGAACAACCCTTCCAGAGCGTGCCCAAATTCATGGAACAGTGTCTCCACCTCCTCAAGGCTGAGCAGAGAGGGCAGGTCAGCAGTCGGACGCGTAAAATTGCAGACAACGGTAACAACCGGTGTAACAGGCTTCCCGTCAGCGACATGATGACTCCTGTATCCCCCGCACCATGCTCCCTGCTGCTTGCTGTCGCGCGGATGGAAGTCCATATAGAGAACTCCGATATGCGATCCGTCGGCTTCCTTAACTTCATATGCTTCTGCATCAGGATGAGGAAGAGGGATATTGGTCAGAGGTGAGAAAGAGATCCCGTAAAGCCTGCTGGCACAACTAAAGACACCTTCCCTGACATTATCAAGAAGAAAATAAGGTCTGAGAGCATTGTCATCCAGATCGTATTTTTCCTTACGGACCTTTTCGGAATAATACCACCAGTCTGAGGGTTCAAGTTTGAAATTACCTCCTTCACGGTCAATGAGCTTCTGCATTTCCTTAACCTCATTCTGAGCTACCGGAACAGCCTTTGACCACAGGTTGTTAAGAAGTTCAAGAACATTATCAGGATTCTTTGCCATCCTTGGCTCCAGCACCAGATGCGAGTGTGTCTTGTATCCCAGCAGTCGGGCACGCTGTGCCCTCAGCCTTACTATATCAGCCAGTATCCTGTTGTTATCATATTCATTGCCATTGTTGCCCCTGTTGGTGTAAGCTTTGAACAATTCCCTGCGGAGATCCCTGTTTTCCGAATATTGAAGGAATGGGAAGATACTGGGCCTCTGTGTTGTAAATGCCCATTCTCCTTCCCTGCCTGCAGCCTTTGCAGTCTCAGCAGCCGCATCGATTATCGATTGAGGCAGTCCGGCAAGACCATCCCTGTCTACAAAAAGCTTATAGTCATTTATCTCGGCAAGAACATTCTGATTGAACTTCACGGCAAGCACCGACAACTTCTGGTTGATACTCTTGAGAGTATCCTTATCCGCCTCGTTCAGGTTGGCTCCATTCCTTACGAACTCCTTATAGAGATTTTCAAGTATGAACTTCTGCTCATCGGTAAGCGATTCTGCAGACTGATTCTCATAAACATGCTTAACCCTGTTGAAAAGCTCCTGGTTAAGAATTATTTCATCCTGATATGCCGAAAGCTTCGGTGAAACATCCATCTCGATCTTCTGAAGTGAATCGCTTGTGTTTGCGGAGGCCTGGGCAAAAAACACCTGAGATACCTTCGAAAGCAGTTTACCTGACCTGTCAAGTGCAGCAATGGTGTTCTCAAAATCCGGATCTTCACTGTTGCCGACCAGATCCTGGATATCCTTCCTTCCCTCTTCAATACCTTTTTCAAATGCCGGCATATAGTGTCCGGCATGGATCTTTTCGAAAGGCGGTACGTCGAATGGAGTATTGTATTCCGAGAAAAAAGGATTGCTTTTTTCATCATTACGGTCCTTGCAGGAACTCATTATCAGACATGGTAATCCCATGATCAAAAGGATTTTAGATAATTTTTTCACAGTTGCTGGTATTAAGATTGTTATATCCTGTTTTCGATAAAGGTGCAAAATAAGTCTATAAAAAACTGTTATCAAAAGAAATATGGATTATTTTTGTCATCCCGATTCCATCGACCATATGGAGACTGGCAGGATACGACCACCCTGGTGGTGATTTCGGTCCTGAATTCCGGAGAGATGGCAGAGTGGTCGAATGCGGCGGTCTCGAAAACCGTTGTTCTGCAATCGCGGGACCGGGGGTTCGAATCCCCCTCTCTCCGCATCTATAAAAAATCCCGTCCCGCCATATGTGCGGAACGGGATTTTTCTTTTTGCCGGGATATTCCACCGGAATCATGGACATTTCCCATAATCCCTACATCAATATCCCCGCCAGACTTGCCGATATATAAGAAGCCATTGTGCCGCAGATCATTGCCTTGAATCCAAGTCGTGCCAGATCAGCTTTCCGTGAGGGAACCATAGCCCCTATCCCGCCGAGCTGGATGGCAATGGAACTGAAATTGGCAAACCCGCACAGGGCGAAGCTTGCTATTACTATTGATTTCGGGCTGAGTGCACCCTGCTGTATCATCGGTGCCAAATCGGAATAAGCAACAAACTCATTGATTACCATCTTTGTCCCCATCAGCGATCCTACATCGAACGATTCAGCCACAGGCACACCCATCACTATGGCAAACAGCGAAAAGAAAGCCCCGAATACATCCTTCAGCCTGAGATTATTCACATCAAGTCCCATGAAATCGAGCGACAGGCCTGTCCAGCCAAGAAAGAGACCGAAATATCCAAGAAGGGCATCTACCAGTGCCACAAGGGCGATTACGCCGATCAGCATGGCGATAACGTTAATCGAAATAGCCATCCCGTCGCTTGCCCCATGCGAAATGGCATCCATAATATTGGTTTGTTCCTTCTTCACCTCTATCTTCACAACTCCCTTGGTTTCTGACTCCTGAGTCTCAGGGAAGACTATTTTTGATATCACCAGAGCTCCCGGTGCCGCCATCAGGCTGGCAGCAAGAAGATAAGAAGCAGGAACCCCCATTGAGATATAAACCGCCATTACACCACCAGCAATGCACGCCATGCTTCCGGTCATCGAAGCAAGAAGCTCCGACATTGTCATCCCCGACAGATACGGCCTTATCATGATCTGCGCCTCCACCTGGCCAACAAATGCACTCGCCACGTTCGACAACGCCTCACTTCCGCTCACTCTCATTACCCAGTGCATAAAACGGGCAAGCACGGCAACAATCCTCTGCATTATCCCTACATGATAGGCCATAGCGACCAGCACACAGACAAAGATAATTGTGGGAAGGAGTGTGAACAGGAATACGCCTCCGCTGACAATCGCAGGAGGCAGAATCTCCGAAACCTTCGTTAAATCGCCAAAAACAAAAAGGCCCCCTTCCTGCGAAAAGTCAAGCAATTTATTGATAACCTTGCCAAGCCAGGCAAAAATATCCTGACCGACCGGTACCTTAAGTATAAAGATCGCTAGGGCCAGCTGCAGCAAAAGACCTGTTACAACAAGCCTGAGATTGATGGCTTTCCGGTTATTCGACCAAAGAAACGCCAGTCCGAGAATTATTATAATTCCAATGATACCTGTAAATCGCGACATGCAGGAATGATTTAGTTTAGAGTCTGACTCAAACCTACATTTTTTTTTGATTCAATGATAGCCCCGGAAAGAAAAAGATATTACATGTAAACGGCAACCTGGCCTTTACGCGGAACAGCCCTGTAAAGGATCTTCGCATCAGCCTTTGGCATTCGCAGCTTTATGAAGGGATGATACTCCGGAACCCTGAAGATGACTGAGCTTTTTGCATATCGCCATGTTGTCCTGAGACGGTCCCTGAGATCAAAATAGAAGAGATGACGGCTGTCGGCCTTTATAGTGTCTGTATTCTGATAAACATAGATCCTGATACCGTTATCCATTTCAAGAATATAATTAACAGGTTCATAATCTGCTGTATCTGGTATAATATCAGGTTTGAACTCGCTTGTGTCCTTTGGAGCCATTTTAATCATCAGCGGTTCCTTTTTAATAGATGCAAGATCGCTGACAATGTTCATAGGCTGGGCAAGCATGGATGAAATTGCATAATCATCTGTTCTGCAGAGTATTCCGCTTACTTTATAACTGCTTATCCTGACAGAATGAACAGTTACCCCGCTTATTTCAAGGTTGGCCGTGCTGTCGGAAAGATTGATCGTCATGTAAACCGAATCTGTCTCCGCCATGCTTGTCCTTGCCTGAAGGTATGACCTATCCTTCAGTAAAGCCATATAGGCGGAATCGCTGTACATCCTTTCATCTAGCTTTTCCCCTGAGGCTTCATCCTGACTGAACCTGAGTCTGATTTCTTCAAGTTTTTTCCCGGGAGCCATAAGGGACATGATTGTGAACAAAGCAAGCACAACGGCAATCAGCGCCGCTGATACTAAAAGGAAGTATCTTTTTCTCTTAAGTCCGGATTCCTCAATATTGTTTTCCATATTCCTTCCTTTTCCGAAATCAGAAAATGTAAACTTTTGAACCTATTGCCAGGGTATTGTAGATGGCTTCCAGATCCTCATCATTGAGCCGGATGCAACCATGTGTTACCGGCATCCCGAGGAAGCGCTTATATAGTGTTCCATGTATCAGATAACCATCGCCAATACTGAGTGCATAGTCTCCAAGAACACCGTATTCATATCTCGAATGATGATCGGCTGACGGAATCGGGAGACCTTCTTCAACAAACGCCCAGTCGGGCTTTCTCCACACCGGTGATGTGATCTTTCCCTGAATACGGTATTTACCCTTCGGGGTTTTGAATATCCACTTCCTCTCGCCCTCTGTCTTGAGCATGGTGTAACTCCCCGAACTGCAGAATCCTTCCCTTATCAGCTTCTTGTTCCTGTAAAGAAGGAACCTGTTGTCAGTTGTATTAATAACAATATACGACTGTCCTGAGGTATAAGAGGCATATTTCTTTGATAGTCTTTGTACATCCCTTGTCAGGGCAGCTATCTGCTTCCTGTAGCTCTGGTCTTCCTTCAGTTCCGGGTCATTTACCAGTCGGGGACGATGCCTGGATACCGCTTCCTGCATTCCCGGAACGACATAAAGAACAAAGGAAGTCACAAGAATAAATGCAAGCAGAGCACCTGCTATCCATAAGATCCGGACAGCTGCCTTTCTTAATGCCGGATTTACCGGCGGTTTATCCTGAAATGATTGTAACTGAGGCTGCTCAGTATCCCCAGTCCTCTGTTCTTCAGAAAGTCCTTCTTCGTTATATGTTTTATTATCCATTTTCTGTCATTCATGAAGCTTGTCGAGACTAACCGTTGATCCGACTATTGTGACAGGAGTGCCCTCACCCGCGATCCTGTAAACAAGGTCCATTTCTTCATTTATAAGTGACATGCATCCCTCAGTCCAGTTATATCCTCTTCCGCCCTCACCATGTATTTCGATCAGACTGCCTATCCTGGCTGATCTGGGAAGCGTACCGTCAGCTACGGCTTTCCTGAATTCGGCCTTATCAGCATCATTGGGGTAGTCGATAAGCAGAGCTTTATGGTATTTTGTCCTTCCGGTTCCGAACTTCTTAACCACCCTGTACATTCCTTCCGGCGTTGCCTTGTCGCCCCGCTGCTTTTTATCACCAACCCAGTTTTTACCAAGTTCTACATCATACTCATATTTTTTTACCCCGCCAAGATATACGAGACATTTCCGTGAGTACTTATCTATAATTATTGCATAGCTCTGGTTCTGGCGTGAATCCCTGATTGTCCGGTCAACCCATTGCTTCCATTTGGGAAAAGATTCAAAATACTCACTAAGATGCTCATTTGCTTCCTCATACGAATCAACAAGAAGAAGCTCGGAAGCGGCCACCTTTTCCCTTGCAAGTGCAAAATCGCCTTTTTTGTATGCAACTTCCGATTCCTTGAGGAGCATCCTGCCTTTCGATATCCGGGTCCATATTTCGGAAGATAGCGGATAGCCGTCAAACCTGAGGTCGATCTGACCGGCAATGTGATTGAGCTTCTCAAGCTTCTGCCCGATCAGGATATTCAGATCGGTAACATTATTCCGGGATATCCTTGAAGCCTGCCTTGCCTTCTGCTCCGAAAGGCCGGCGAATTCCTCAGTCCGGCTGTAATCTCTGAACCAGATGAACCTTTCGTTCTCTCTCTGCCAGCTTATCATTGCAGAATCGTAAAACGACTTCGCTTCGCGGTAAAGATTTTTTGAATAGGTATGTGCATTATTCGACATTGCCTCGGAAAGCGCTATCCTGGCCCTGGTGACCTGAGCCTCGGGTGGTTCAGGGATAAGGCTGGCCAGCACAAATCCTGCAACTGTGGCAGTTGTCACAATTGCGGCGCTTATAAATATCCTTTTGTACTTCTTTTTCAGCCTCATCAGGGTTTTAGCTAAAAAAATCCCCGGGCCTGCCCGGGGATTTCTTGATTTCCTATGCCAGAAATTAGAATCTGATCCTTGCTTTGGTAAGAACTTCCTTAACTTCAGCATTAAGACCGTCAGCTTTTTCCTTAGCTGCCTTTATCTTGTTCATTGCATCCATAAAGGATCCTTTGTCAAAGAGCCCCTGAGCTTCAGCAACAGCTGCATCAACGGTGGCAACATCAGCCTTGATCTGTTCGATAACGGCAGCGCCTTCCTTGCCTCTGGGAAGTTTTGGGATAAGAGTAGCATTCTCATCGATGACAGTCTTGATGGATGTCATCATGTTTGCTACTTCTGCTTTCACCTCTTCCTTCTTGGCGGCAACATTTGCTGTAACAGTGTTGGCAAGAGTCGTAACCTCTGCAAGCTTGGCAACTTCAGTCTTGAAATTCTTGAACATTTTGGATTCTTTTGCCGTGATGGCAGTCATAACAGCGTTCAGAGAATCCTGGAGAGCTGCAAACTCAGCAGGCAGATAAGTGGCAGCTTCAGCAGTCTTTGCTGCTTCGATTGCTGCATTGACAGCGTCAATTTCAGCCTGGGGTTTCTTACCGCAACTTGTGAGGACGGCAACCATTGAAATGACTGCTAATCCCATTAGTACTCTTTTTTTCATTTTCATTTGTTTTTAAATCCTTGCTTTTTTTAATTACCGATTATCTTATATTAATCGTTCACTTGTTAAAAAATCGGGGCGAATATACATATTTTCAGAAACCGTTATACAATATTACAATTTTTTATTTTTTTAACATTTCAACAGGACAAGAATTTTAAATGCAATTCAATGAAAGATATCAGATTTCATATCGTTTCAGGTAAATTTTTTACTGTAAAACAATAAGCAGGATATTGAATTACAATAAAAATTCTGTTGTTTTTTCACTGAAAGGCACATGGGATGAGGCGATGAGAAGGTATTGCAGGCTGAACACATGATCCGTCTTGCTCTCTGATGCGATCATGGTTCGATAAGATATAAAAAAACCGTCCCGCCTGAAGGCGGGACGGGAATAATCTGATTTTGCGGAGAGAGGGGGATTCGAACCCCCGGTACAGTTACCCATACGGCAGTTTAGCAAACTGCTGGTTTAAGCCACTCACCCATCTCTCCAAATAACTTAATGGTGTTTCGGCAGTT
>ERZ1645192.2924-NODE-2924-length-14085-cov-6.793942_pt1 | contig 14085 bp, 11 predicted proteins | sample MGYA00575354_ERZ1645192 | MGnify/ENA primary metagenome ERZ1645192 (study PRJEB40844, sample SAMN11349763) | freshwater sediment metagenome | isolation source: river sediment | host: Sediment | place: India: Faizupur Khadar , New Delhi | collected 2017-02-21 ... | reverse complement strand
GATATCGGGGGTGGCATCGGAGTAATCCACAGTTTCGAGGTCGCCGGCGTTGTTAAAAATTATTTTTAGATCTTGCGAGCTACCGACAGTAATGAATGGATGGGCGAGTATCGGGGGTGAGGCCACCCCCGCACCTATTGCCGATGGGGACGGTTTGAAAATGGTGGGACGACGTGGAGGTCGTGCCGACCAAAATGGTTTTGAATGCGTGTTGGCTGGGGTTACGAAGGGGGCTGTTGGTGTTGGCCCCGGGCGGCCGCTCTTTTCCTCCACCACGTCCAAAACCCCGCGCCCACGGCAGCGCCTCCAAGATGTGCGAGTGCGGACACGTGGCTGAAGCCCGCGATTTGCTGGACGGCGCCAAGGATCTGGAGCGCGACCCAAAGGGCGAATGCCCCCCAGGCGGGCATTTGAAACCAGCGCAAAGGCACTACGAAATAGCGCAGAAGAAAGCCTAGTCTTGATTTCGGAAATGCCAGGGCATAGAAGCACATTAGCCCCGAAATGCCTCCGCTGGCTCCGACGCATGGAATGGCCGAGCGGGAGTCTCCCAACAAATGGAAACCATGCCCGGCCAGGGCCGACAGGAACACCACCGCAAGAAAGCCTTTCCGGCCCAACTGATCTTCCACGTTGTCGCCGACGAGCATCAGGAAATACACGTTCCCGACAAGATGAAGGATCCCGCCGTGCAGAAAGAAAGACGATAGCAGCGTGAGCCCCCCATAACGCCAAAGCTGGTCTGGAATGAAGCCGAAGTTCTCAACGGCACTCTGGAGATTGAAGAAGGAAAAAACACTCACCAGCACCATGGCTGCTGCCAGGCTCCAGGTGGCCACGGGACGGCATGTGCGCGGCGGTTCCTCCAGCTCCACTGGCATTCCGAGCAGAGCCGGTATCCACTTCCACGACTCCTCGGGGCACGGGTTTGCCTCCCTCTCGACTCTGGCGATGTGCTCAATTCTCTTGAGCGCTATCGCTTCGCGCGTCCTCGAGATGATTTCCTGATCCGGCTGCACAGCGCATTGCGGCACATGCTCGAACTCGGCGGGATCAAACCAAACGGCGCCGCATCTCCGACAGGCATCCAGCGTGAGCTCCGGGGCCGAAATCCTGAACTGCTTCATGGGCCGGCTACAGAACGGACACACGCGCGCGCTGGGATTGGCGGCTTGATTAATCTGGCGCAGGAGCATAGTGGCAAACCGGTCCCCTGCAGTTCGCCTGACCTGCGGCACGGTGACCGTCCGGCCACCGCACCCGGGGCACCGGTAGTAAATGCCTTCCCGGTGACGCACCGTCTCAAACTCGCGCTGGCACAATGGACATGTGGCCATGCGGCGCAGAATAAAACCAACCCGGGACGACATGAAACAATAATCCGGCTGGAGCCGGACGGGCTTGGTCTGTCCGCGCCGGGCTGTTGCGGTTAGGCTTGATTTCAAGGGAGGCAACCCTTCAACTCTTCCTGGCCGCTAAAGGCTCCAGATGCAAATCAAGAACACTGAAGTGATTGTTGCTATCGTCCTCTGCCTGGTCCGGGGCGCATGCGTTATGGCTCAGGACGCGTGCCCGTCCTCGTGGCGCGAGGCTGCGCCCCGGGACGAAATCAAGCCCGCGTTTCGGATCGAGCCTGCCGGTGGGCCGGATGGGGGCGAGGCGCTGGTTATTGCGGCGGATGCGCGGCAGGGCCTTGCCGGGAGCTGGCAGGGCGTGCTGGCCGTTGAAGGCGGCAAGCATTACCGGTTCAGAGCGCTGCGGAAGGTCGAGAATGTGCCTTTCCCGAATCGTTCGACCGTTGCCCGGATTCTTTGGCAGGACGCGAACGGGAAACAAGTCCGTCGTGAGAAAACGGGGGCGTTTACCTACGCTGGAGGCGCCATCCCGATCGCCCCGCCTGATTATCCGGGCGATCTTGCCGCCGGCTCGAATGGCTGGACGGAGGTTGGCGGCGTGTATCTTGCGCCGCCGAAAGCCTCGCGCGCGATCATTGAGCTGCAGTTTCACTGGGCGACCAATGCCAGTGTGAAGTGGAGCGGGATATCCTTGAGCCGGGCGGCGGCTCCCGCGCCGCGCAAGGCGCGTCTCGCAACGGTCCATTACAGGCCGCAGGGCAAAACGCCCATGGAGAATTGCCGGCAGTTCATTCCGATGTTTGAAGAGGCGGCCAGGCAAAAAGCGGACCTGGTCGTGCTCCCGGAAGTTCTCACGCGCACCGGGACGGGTTTGACAACCGTCCAGGTTGCCGAAGCGATCCCCGGCCCATCAACCGAGTTTTTCGGCGAGCAGGCGCGCAAGCACAACTTTTATATTGTGGCCGGGCTGGTTGAGCGCGCGGGGCATCTCGTTCACAATACCGCCGCCCTGATCGGCCCGGACGGGAAGCTGGCCGGCAAGTATCGGAAGACCAGCCTCACCCGCGGCGAAATCGAAAACGGGATTACGCCGGGCGCTGAGTTTCCGGTGTTTCAAACCCGGTTTGGCAGGCTTGGGATGATGGTGTGTTACGACGGCTTTTTTCCCGAGGTCGCGCGCCAGTTAAGCATTCGCGGCGCCGAGGTCATCGCGTTTCCTGTTGCCGGTTGTAATCCGCGGCTTGCGACGGCGCGCGCCTGCGAAAACCATGTGTTTCTCGTCAGCAGCACCTACACGGAAGCCTCGAAAGACTGGATGATTTCCGCCGTTTATGACCGTGAGGGCCGAGTCCTGGCCCAGGCCAAAGAGTGGGGCGCCGTTGCGGTTGCGGAGGTGGACCTTGGGGATCGGCTCTATTGGTCAAGCCTCGGCGACTTTCGTTCGGAAATGCTTCATCACCGGCCCGCATGGCCCGCGGACAGTCCCTGACCTTTTGCCGTGCCGATTTGAAACATTGAAATCGTCTGGAATGTGAGATTCGCGAGATCCATAAGTTGTGAAGCAACGGCGCAGCGATGGCTGAGCCGGCGGCGCTGCATCTCCGGCTGCGAGCGGGGGCCGGGGAAATAGAAAGGAGGGCCGAATGCAGATCGGATCCAGCCAGGGGCCGACGCGTTTTGAAAACGCCCGGGGCGTTATTCTGCGCGTCCGGCGGCTGACGGAGAGCAGCCTGATTGTCCACTGGCTGACAGCGGAGAGTGGACGGATCAGCACCGTTGCCAAAGGCGCGCTTCGTCCCAAGTCCGCTTTTGGAGGGAAGCTCGACATTTTTCACGTGGCCGATTTTGGTTTCAGCCGTAGCCGCCGCTCGGATCTTCACACCCTGCGCGAGGTGCGGCTGGCGGGGACCTTTCCGCTGCTCAGGACGGAGTTAAAGGCTCTCCAGCAGGCGGCGTATTGCGCCACCTTTCTGGAGCAAACGACCGAGGCGGACACGCCGCTGCCCGGGATGTATGAGATGTTTGTTGGCTTTCTTGGTTCCCTGAGAGCGGACGAAGGCGGGCGGCTGGCGGGCGGTTCCGAGCGGGTACTGGCGTTTGAGTTGAGGCTGCTTGCCGTGCTGGGTTTGGAGCCCGACTGGGAAGAGAGCCGTCTTCCGGCGGAGAGTCGGGCGGTGGTTGAGCACCTGGCGCAGGCGTCGTGGGAGGAGATTTCGCGAACAACAGTGCCGCCGGCGAGCCAGCAGGGGTTGCGCCGTTTTCTGCAGGGTTTTTTGATTTACAACTTTGGCCGGCTGGCCAAAGGCAGGGAGGCGGCGCTCGCGCAGGACATGCGAATGCCCGCGCGAGCGCCCGGCCAGGATCGTTAATCCAACCCGTATCGGGCGGGAGCGTCCTGCCCGAGTTCATCCGCGACAACCTGCTTGAGGTTCACCGTTGCGCCGAGGGTGACACCCTTGGCGTAGGGCTGCCCCTTGTGGATGCTTTGCTCGGCTGCTTCCAGCACGAGAGTGGTGTAGAACCCGAGGGCCATGGGCGTCAACGCGGTGTCCAGGATGGATGATTGCTCCTTGCCGGACATGAGGGAGAGGATCTGCTCGTACATTTCTCCCGGGTTTGTGATGCCGTAGCCGGTGACCGATTTATCCTTGTTGAAGTTCTTGAAGAGGGGGTTCACGCGGAAAATGCCGTCCGGATGAATCTCGAGCAGACCGGGGCTGTCGATGCCGAGATCAATCATTCCGTCCGAGCACACCATGCGGCTGGATTGGACGGTGTAGGCCCAGGCCGTGTTTGGCAGTGCCCAGCCGGTGATGATGTGGGCCAGCGCGCCGTTTGTGAAGAGAATCTCCGTGTCCACCAGGTCGTAGCCCTTGACGGGTTGCGGGCGCAGGCTTGGCAGCTTTTGAGAATAAGCCACGGCCCGGACCTGCGCGGGGACAAGGTTGACGACCTTGATCAAGGCGTCTGCCATGTGCACGGTCAGGAACGACACCGGGGTATTCTTTTCCGCGAAATCCGGCGAGGCGAAGAAACGCGGCGTGTGGTTTGGGTCCACGACCATGAGCTTGTCGAGCATGTAGAAGACGGCGCTCTGGAGGGTTCCGTAGCGTCCGCTCTGGTAGCGGGCCTCGGCCTCCTTGATGCGGGGGTCATCGCGCTTGTGGAAATCAATGCCCAGGAACTTCTGGTTTTTGCGCGCGGCCTCGATCATTGCATGGGCGTCCTTGACGGTGGCGGCGGTGGGTTTGGGCACCACGGCGTGGAGCCCGGCGTTGAGAGCGTCGATCGTGGGTCCGGCATGCAGGTGGTCCGGCGTGTTCACCTGGACGGCGTCCAGCGGCGTCTGCGCCAGCATTTCCTTATGGCTGGCGAAGCGGCGGTTGGCCGGGAGTTTGGCCAGGTTGCCAAACCACTCGCGATATTCCGCGTTTGGCTCGGCGACCGCGCTGACCTCGAGGATCTTCGAGTAGCGGCTGTTGAAATAAAGGTACTGGTAAATCTCGCGGACAACCGCGCCCGCGCCGATCACACCCAATCGAATTTTGTTTTCTGCCATTTTTTTTCCTTTCTTAAATCAGGCGGGGCTTACACCGGCTTGCCTGGCGATCAACAACGCCAGGAATTCCGCCCCGCGAACCACGTCTTCCATCCGTATCTGTTCCTGGTCCGAGTGAGCATAGACCAGCTCGCCGGGACCCACCGTCAAAACCTCCATGCCCGGGTACTCGGTGGCGAACAGGCGCGAGTCGCACGAGACGGTCCAGCCGAGCACCGGTTGCTCCTTCCAAATGCCGCATTCGCGCGCGGAGGCGATTGCGTTTCGCATCGAATAAGAATCCGGATCGCCATCGAAAGCCACGTTATGCAGTTTCTCGTAAGTCATTTCAACACTGGCGGCCTTTGCGGGGAGCCCGAGCCGGAGCAGGTAGCTGGCGGCTCCGCGCTGCGCGGCGCGGCGCATGCGGTCCATGACATCCTCGATCCGGTGCGTGGGGACAAAACCCTGGCCGCCTTCGAGGACGAGCGATTTGCCGTCCGGCTTGCCGGCCAGTTGCAGTTCCATGCGCCCGGCGGAGGATTCGATGCGCGCTCGGGAATACACGAGGCTGCGAACCAGGTGCGACATTTTGGTGATTGCCCCGTCCCGCTCCCGGATGGCGCCCATGTGGCCGGTGGCGCCGAAGACCTCCACGGTGATGCTGCGTCCCTTGCGCGTGGCCGTGAAATGGCGGGCCACCATTGGCCTGCCGGTGGCGACATCCGTCACCTTCGTCTTATCGCCGTAAAGACCGACGTAGGAAGCCAGGCCGAAGTCGAGGCAATCCTGCACGAGAGTTTCCGTTTCGGCCGAGACGGGCTTCTGGAAATGAATGGTGAACGCGACCTTTCCGCAGATGCGGCTTGGGTGTTCGCCGAAGGGGCCGATGATGCCGTGGCAGGTTTGCACCGGGCGCTGGGGGAAGAGCTTATGGCGGCTCTCGGCGCGGATCGAGGCGCCTTCCTTCTCGAGTTCCTCGATCACGAACGAGGCCAGTTCGAGCAGCGAGCCTTTGGCGGGTTTGCCCAGAACGGTCTTGTACCAGACCGCTCCGCGATTTGCCGGGTAGATGTTGAGGCTGGCGCATTCGCAGACGACCACCGACTCGTAGAGCTTCTTGAGTTTTCGATCCATGGCCAGCGAGAGCGATCCGTTCCCGCCGGTCTCCTCCTCGACCACGAAAAAGCCGAGCACGTTCCGGTTGAGGGCAAGCCCTTTCTCGCCCAACACATCGGACAACAGCTTGAACGCCGCCAGGAGGCTTACCGCCGGCCCTTTGTCGTCGCAGGCGCCGCGGCCCAACACCAGGTCGCCTTTCACGGTTGGCGGGAAATAGGGGGCGACGACGTCCACATGCGCATCGAGCGCCAGGGATTTGCCCGCGCCCTTGTTCGAGCCCGGGAAGACGCAGACCAGGTTGGTCCGGCCCTTGTAGGCCTCTTTGGCTGTCAGACCCTTTGGCCGCCGGGCGGTCTTGGTGAAATGCAGCAGGGAGTAATTCTTATGTTTGCTGATCTGCGGGTTCACCGGCTTGCGCTCCATCGTCCCGCCGGGGAATTTCATCGCCGCAAGCTCGCGCTCGAGGATTGCGAAGCATTTCGCTTCCGCCGCCCGCATGACGCTGATGTCGGGATTGGGCGTGGTGTCCACCTTGCAAAGCTCGATCAACAGGTTTTGAAGATATTTTTTGAACTGCGGCGTGCGCGCGCGCTGCAGGATCCGTTTTCCCAATGCTGCCGGGCAGTTGGACGCGCCTGACTGCTTTGATTTTCTCGAGGTTGATTGTTCCATCGTGAATCCGAAAGTATCAATTCAGAGTGCAAAAGCAAGGCGCACTGAAGCGTGGGGAAGCATATTTGGCGATGCGTGTGGAGGAGGCGCCGCGCGCCGCAATGCGGAGACGCGATTGTGCGGGGCGCGCCAGCCGGCGCAATTCACACCCTCTTAACCGGAGCGCCGGGATGATGCCGCTGTTGGGCGGTGCGGTGGTGTAAGCCGACAAGATGCCGGCGCTACGGAACGATCCTGATCCGGTAATAGCGGGCGTGTTCTCTCGGCAGTTCGTCGATCCAGCTCTGGGAAGAGTCTTCACCGTATGGGGCGGTGTCCATCTCATCCGTCAGAGATCGCTCGATGTCGGTGAACGGGCCGGCGAGCCCGCCTGTGGCGCTGTCCGCATACTGCAAGCGGTAGCGGGTGCCGCCGACCGAGGACCACTGCACCTCGAGGCCGCTTTCGGTGGGTTCGAGCGCCACAATCCTGAATGCGGAGAGCGAGTTTGTCGGGTTTGTGTTCGCGCGGTATTCGGCGAAGTTGTTGGCGCCGTCGATATCCGCATCCCCGTCCGCATCACTCACGCCGTAAAAAGCCTCCCACTGGTCCGGCAATCCGTCACCGTCGGCATCCGGCGGCCCATCCACTTTGAAAGTCAGGCTCGAGGCCGTGCTGTTGGTTAAGCCGTCATTCACGCGGAAATTCACGCGGTCGAGGCCGCGGAATCCCCTTGGAGGCAGGTAAGTGAACGTGCCGGTATCCGGATTGAAATCCGACAGGAACCCGTTCAGCGGTTCGTTGAGAACCTCGAACGTGATGGTGTCGCCGTCGGGGTCCGAGCCGGTTAACGCGAGCGGCACCGGCGCGTCGCCGATCACGGAGGGAATGAACTGGTTGTTGGCAATTGGAGCCTGGTTCGGCAGGAACTTGGAGAGCGTGGCGAACGTGAACGGAGGCGTTGTGATTGCGTTACCCTCCTGGTCCACGACGCGGACGTACCAGTCGTAAGTGGTCTTTTCCCTGAGCTCGGACCATGTGCAGCTTGTGGTGGCTCCCCGCGTCACGTTGAGGTTGGTGGACAGCGCCACGTAAGGAGTTCCCGGAGATCCCGGCCCGGTGGGCAGCGGCATTTTGTAGGAGAAGGTCATCTGGCTGTTGGCGTCTGTGCGGTATTCGTTAAGCCAGGGCGAGTAGGTTTTGATCGTCACGAGATTGTTGCTGGGGGAGAAATACATCAGGCGCATGAAGCCGTTGCCGCCGTTCAGCCAGCCCTGGAAATCCGAAATGAAAGTGCGAATCGTTCGGCCGAGGTAAGTATCGGACCTCGAACCTTCGCCGCCGTTGGCCGCCACATGACCACCCAGCAAGAGAAAGAGATTGGTGTTCACCTTGAGCGCATTGAAGATTGCCGAACCCTGGGTGCTGAAGCTGCTGGGAGTTGTGTCGCTGCCCATGTGGTGAGTGATGGCGATAGCGCGGTGATTCGGATGCGCCGCGAGAACATTATTTGCCCAGTTCAGAATGGAGGAACCGTAGCGTCCGTATTCGAAGTAAAGCACGATGAAATCCAGCCCGCTGGCGCTGAAAACGTCGTAGTGACTGTCGCCATTATCGCTGAAGTAGCCGCCGTAGTAGGGCCGTCCGCTGAAATGAGAAATGCCGAAATACCGGGTGTAGTGCGTGGTGGTGCCGTCCTCGTCGCCGATAGGCTCCTGGTCGTGATTGCCCACCGCCATACCGTAAGGGATGCCGTGAGGCAGGCCGGTTGTGGCCGGGTTCTCGAGACGGTACATGGCGTTGGTGGCGTTCCGCCATTCGGTTAAATTGGCTTTCCCGTCCTTAATATCTCCGTTCTGAACGATATCCCCGAGATGGGCCACATAAACAATGTTTTGGGACACCCGGTTTGCGACGATCCAATCCGTCTGCGCGAACCACATTTCCTTGACTGCATCGCCATTTCCGGCGGCTTCGCGCGCGTAATTCTGGGTATCGGGCAGCACGGCGATGCAGAAGTCTGTACCGGCGAAGGGCATGGGTTTCTCGCGTCCGTAGAAAGTGACGTCGAGGTTGGAGGCGAGCGCGTTGGACACCGAAGCGCTTAACGAGACTGAAGGCCCCACGTTGACCGTTTTATCCGGCGGAGAAACCAACGTTGCGGAGACGGTCACCAGCCTTGTTATCGAGAAGCCGTCATAAAACACATTTGCGTCATTTGGCGCCTGGTCAAAAATGATGTAGCGTCCCGGGCCGTCGAGCCGCCAGCCATTGGGCAAAGCGCCATCTGTCCAGGTGTCGTAAATCCACGTTGTGCCGTTGTTAAGAGAGAGCTGGATGCGGGAATTATAGTTTGTGCCGCTTTCGGCGCCGGCATCGGTTACGCGGATCAGGATGCTGTTGAGCGATTTGTAGGTTCCCGCCGCCGTGGTGGTTGTGAGAAGGTTGACGTCCGCGACTCCGGCTGAGTTTGTGTCGATCCTTCTGTAAATGGTGTAGAAATCGTCGTTGGTGGTGGCGTGAACCAGTTGAACCCCGAAATCGAGAATGGTCACGTCGCCCTCGACCGTTGCCAGCCCGAAGGACACCCGCTGGGTGCCCGAGGCATCGTTGCGCATGCGGATGCGCACCTCATAGATCACGGGATTCGAGGGTGTGGCATCGGCGGTGCCGAGGGCTGTTGAAAAATCGTACGGATTGGCTCCATCGGCGGTCAACGTGAAGCGGCCCACGCCTGTGCCATCCAGGACCCGGAGCCTGCCGCTGTTGATCCCGAACTTCGAGGCGCTCCGACCTTCGGGGTATGTGTTGAAATAGCGAAGATTCGGCGCGGCGGCGCCCGTCAGGCGAGTTGCGGGCGGGTTGATACCGAAATTGACCCCGCTATTGAGCTCAAATCCCGTGGTTGTGGTCTCAACCTCGTAATTATCCGAAAGGATTAAGGTGGTCTGGCCAAACCCGCTCGCCGCATAAAGCGCGCACAAAAGAGCAATTGCCCGGATATTCACTGCATTAATAGAATCCATCCACAGCGCTGTTGCAATACCCGCAAATGTGGGGGGCGATGCCACCCGGCCATTCGTTTCGTGGAGAGAGGCTTGCGGCGGCATGGGCTTATGGGCCACATTAGGAAACTGTGAACTTTCGAGACAAGCTTGTGACATGGGAAGCCTTGCGCGGGTGGCGCGAGGGCATGAGGGCATCGGGCAGGAAGCTGGTCGTTACAAATGGCTGTTTCGATTTGTTGCACGTCGGACACGTGACGTATCTCGAGACGGCCCGTGGCTTTGGCAACGCCCTGCTGGTGGGAGTCAATTCGGATGCGGGAGTGCGTCTGCTCAAAGGCGAGAGCCGTCCGGTCACGCCGGAAGAGGATCGCGCGCTGGTGCTTGCCGGGTTGCAGAGTGTGGATGCGGTATGCATCTTTCCGGGGAAGACCGCTGCGGCGTTTCTGGAGGCGGCACAACCGGATATCTACGTAAAGGGGGGCGATTACACCCTCGACCAACTCAACCAGGAAGAGCGCGGGATCGTCGAGGGGTGCGGCGGAAAAATCATTGTGGCGCCGCTGGTTCCGGGCAGGTCCACCACTGCGGTGTTGAAGAAGATTCACCAGCTTTAGCCACCTCCCGCGTTTGGAATGAAAATCCTGGTCATATGCCTCGCCGGAATCGGGGACACGATTCTTGCGACGCCATTGATCCGCGAGCTGCGCTTGAACTATCCGGATGCGACGATTCATGGGCTGGTGTTGTGGCCGGGATCCCGGGACCTGCTGGAGAACAATCCGAACCTGGATCGGGTTTGGCAGAAGCATCTTATTAAAGATTCGCGGCTGAGTTCGGTCCGTTTCCTTTGGGGGCTGAGGCGCGAGGCATACGACATTTCCATCAACACACATCCCCAGAGCCGGATACATTACAGGCTGGCGGCGTGGCTGGCCGGCGCCCGCGAGCGGATCAGCCATGTTTATGAATGCTTCACCGCGGCGGACACGCGGCTGGTCAACCGCACATTACCGCAGGACTACAGCAGGAACACCGTTGATCAGAACCTGGAAATCCTGGGATTGCTTGGGAAGAAGCCGCTGGCGTCCGGGCACCGTCTCGAAATCTTCCTGGAGCCTGCGGACCGGCAATGGGCGAACGACTTCATCACCGGCCGCGGACTCGCCTCGAATCCGCTGGTGGGCGTGCATGCGGGCTCGGGCGGCACAAAAAACCTGAGGCTCAAACGCTGGCCGCCGGATCGGTATATCGAGCTGCTGAAACACGCTTTCAGAGCCTGGCCGGACGCCCGGTTTCTGATGTTTGGCGGACCGGATGAAGATATTGAGCTGGAACAGCTTATGAACTCGGTTGGCTCGGCATCGCTCATTCGGGTTCGCGGCAGTCTCCGGAACTCGGCTGCCCTGATGGCCCGCTGCCATGTGTTTTTGAGTGTGGATACGGCGCTGATGCACGTTGCGGCGGCGGTGCGGGTGCCCCGGCAGATCGTTATTGAGGCTCCCACGCTCAACAAAACCAACGAACCATACAACCAGCCCTTCAGCCTGGTCCGCAATCCCGCCGTCCATGGCCGGAACTTGGACTATTACAAGTATGACGGACGGGGGATTCGCGGCACAGCGGGGGAACTGACCCGCTGCATGGCGTCCGTCAGCGTTGAAGCCGTTTCTGAGGCCCTGGACCGAGCTCTGACGGAGCTTCAGGGCGCGTCCTTCAGTGGCGCCGACCGTAAAATGGACCCTTGAATTTCTTGACTCCCGGGGCTGCTTTCGTATTCTTGCCGGTCTTATTCAGGAAAGAGTTCTTATGGCTAAGCTTACAGTTCGCGATTTGGATGCACGCGGGAAACGCGTTTTCATGAGGGTTGACTACAACGTCCCCCTTGAGGAAAAAGACGGTCAGATGGTGATCACCGATGCGACGCGGATCATCGCCACGCTGCCCACTCTGCGGGTTTTGATTGAAAAAGGCGCGAAAATCATCCTGACAGCGCATCTGGGAAGGCCCAAGGGCAAGAAAGAGCCGAGCATGTCGCTCCGTCCGGTTGCGGCGAGGCTGGCGGACCTGCTGCAGATGGAAGTGAATTTTGTGGACGACTGCATTGGCGAAAAGGTGAAGCAAGTGACCGATGCCATGGGGCCGGGGCAGGTCGTTCTGCTCGAGAACGTGCGGTATTACAAGGAAGAGGAAGCCAATGATCCCGCTTTTGCCGAGAAGCTTGCCGCGGTGGCCGAGATGTATGTGAACGATGCCTTTGGCGCGGCACACCGGGCACATGCGTCCACGGAAGGCGTTGCGCGTATCGTGGCCAAACGGGGCGGCAAGTGTGCCGCGGGGCTCCTTATGGAGCGGGAGTTGCAGTATTTGGGAGATGAATTGGAAACTCCCGCGCGGCCATTTGTGGTTATTCTCGGCGGCGCAAAAGTTTCCGACAAGATCACCGTGATTGACCGCCTGCTCGAAAAGGCGAACACCATCCTGATCGGCGGCGCGATGGCTTACACCTTCCGCCTTGCCCAGGGTTACAAGACGGGCAAATCACTCGTTGAGCCTGACAAGACCGACACGGCGAAGGCCGCTCTTGAAAAGGCAAAAGCCAGGGGCGTGAAGTTCCTGCTGCCGGTGGATGATGTTGTGGCCGCGCCGGTAAAGACGGACAAACTGGATAAGAAAGGCAAGCCCGTCATTGATTACCAGAACGTGCGGGCCAGCGGCGACATGAATTGCCCTGAAGATGCCGCCGGACTGGACGTGGGCCCAAAGACGATTGGGGCTTACACCGCTGAGATTGCAGGCGCCGGGACCATTCTTTGGAACGGACCGATGGGTCTGTTTGAAGACAAACGATTTGCCGAAGGCACAAATGCCATTGCGCGTGCCGTGGCTGAAGTGACCCGGAAGAACGGGGCCAAGAGCATTATTGGCGGTGGTGACAGCGTAAAGGCGCTCAACAAGGCCGGGCTGGGCGACAAAGTCAGCTTTATGAGCACCGGTGGTGGCGCCAGCCTGGAGTTTCTCGAGGGCAAAGTCCTCCCGGGAGTGGCCGCCTTGAGCGACAAATAAGCGCGTGCGTTGCGAAAACCTGAAGAAAGCTTTTAGATGAATAAAGAACGAAAACTGATCATTGCGGGCAATTGGAAGATGAACAAGACCGTGGCCGAGGCGTTGGACCTTGTGCGCGGGCTTAAGATCGAGCTGGCCAACGTCAAGGAGGTGGACATCGTGGTATGCCCTGCTTTCACGGCGCTGAGCGAGGTGAGCAAAGCCATCCTCGATTCGAACATCCGGCTGGGCGCGCAAAACATGAGCGAGAACAACGTGGGCGCGTTCACCGGCGAAATTGCCGCTGTGATGCTCAAAGAGTTTTCCGTCCGGTACGTCATTCTCGGCCACTCGGAGCGCCGGCAGTATCAGAAAGAATCCGACGCGCTCATCGCCAGGAAAGCCCTGGCAGTGCATGCCGCGGCGCTCAAGCCGATTGTTTGCGTTGGCGAGACGCTGGCCGAGCGCGAGTCGAACCAGATGGAGAAAGTGCTCGAGACACAAGTGCGTGGCAGCCTGGCGGGCCTGACCAGGGACCAGGCGGTTGAGACCGTTGTTGCCTACGAGCCCGTCTGGGCGATTGGCACGGGCAAGACCGCCACCACCGAACAGGCGCAGCAGGCGCATGCGTTTATTCGCGGCGTGCTTTCGAGCATGTTCGACGATGCGACCGGCCGCAAGATGCGCCTCCAGTACGGCGGGAGTGTCAAGCCGGGCAACGCCCGGGAATTGATGAGCCAGCCGGATGTGGACGGCGCGCTGGTGGGCGGGGCGGCGCTCGAAGTTCGCAGCTTTGCTGACATTATAAAAAACTCGATCTAAAGAGGACGATTACATATGGGCTTTATCATTGGTCTGCTTACCTTTTTGCTGGTGCTGGATTGCGCCATGCTGATTCTGCTGGTGCTGATTCAACTTCCCAAGAAGGACGCTGGCGCGGGCCTGGCGTTCGGCGCGGGCGCATCCGACGCGCTTTTTGGGGCTGGTTCCGGCAATGTGCTCACGAAGATCACCAAGTATGCCACTGTGGCGTTCTTTATTCTCGCGTTTGTCCTGGCCGTCATCCAGCGCCATCGCAGCACCTCGAGCACAACCGAATTCGAAAGGCGTTTGTCACAGCCGGCTGCGGCTCCGGCGCTGCCGGCAACCACCCCGGTGGGTGGAACCGCGCCGTCCGCTCCGCAGGTCGTCAGCAACGCAGCCGCTCCTGCGGCCGTCGCCACGAATTTGCTGAGCGTCCCTGCCCCGGCGAATACCAACGCCCCGGCGAAATAACGTCGGGGCCGCCTGTGGCGGTTCCCCTGGTTTAACGGGGCTTTGCCTCAGGAAAAGCCGGGTTCAGCCGTTGTCTCATCCCGGATTCGCGGGA
>ERZ1645192.2923-NODE-2923-length-14085-cov-7.322880_pt1 | contig 14085 bp, 6 predicted proteins | sample MGYA00575354_ERZ1645192 | MGnify/ENA primary metagenome ERZ1645192 (study PRJEB40844, sample SAMN11349763) | freshwater sediment metagenome | isolation source: river sediment | host: Sediment | place: India: Faizupur Khadar , New Delhi | collected 2017-02-21 ... | reverse complement strand
CTACACTTGCACCATTTGAAATGTAATCCCATGCATTAGCCCCTCCTCCTGAGGCCACTGCGCAACCTACTCTCCCAAAAGCACCTTTTCCAGCAAAGCCTTACTTCAGGCTATCATCTTTTACAAAGAACGTTACTTACTCCAAAAATAGAGTTTTTTCTTTTCAACTGAAAGAAAACAAAGGAAGCTTTTCATTTACTCACCTCATGTTTATTTTAATGGCGTTAGTGAGGACCTCACCGTTTACTGCGTGGCCGTTTCAATTGAAAAAAAAGGAACATTTTCCCAAAAGAAAACCGAAAAAAGAAAGCTCATTCAACAAGGAAGGCCGGAGGGGCTGTCAAGGCTTACGGTGAAAAAGTTTTTACCTAAAAATCAGTTATACCACAAAAACTTTTTTGCCGGAACCCGCAGGGCTTGGCCTTGACTGACCCGGAGGCCGACTTATCTTCGCTTTCCTTTTTTGGTTTTCATTCGTGATGTGGGTCGGGGACTGCCGAAGGCATAGGCAGTTCATCAAGTGCCCCGCTTTAGTGTTTAATAGAGTTGCTTTCACCTGAGATCCGCTCAACACTAAATCGGGGCGCTTGATACCATCGCGAGGGTGAGCAGACGGCTCTTCACGGTTTTGTTTTTACCGCTAAAATCAATTCTTCCAAAAGACAAAACCGGGATGTGCCGGATGCGTGTGTGTCGGGGCGGGCAGGCTTCGCGGGGCTATTTAACATAATGCTATTATAGGCCGGACGGTGCAATAAACCTTCTTTTGTACTGCATGTTTCTTCCGGCCGGACTATAATGCCGCATTATGTTAATATAGCTTGGGGTTTTATTTTTTGGCGTGTCTTTTTGTTCGTGTGTCGGGACGGCTCTTTGATTTTTTGTTTTTACCTCTTAAAAATCAATCAATTGAAAAACAAAAAAGCAATGTGCCGTATGAGCGTTGGCACAAAAAGCATGACGAAAAATAAAACAGAAGGGCTGGCGTGCGGCAGGGTTTAAAGCCCTGTGGGGTGGGTCGGGTCGTGGGTTCTTGCTTTATTTGGCTACTTGAGCGGGTGGAACAGGTCTAACTGTAATTGTAAATCATCCAGGCTTACTTGTTTGTATCGCTGTGTACTGTGTATGCTGGCATGTCCTGCAAGGTATTGGGTTTCCCGTATGTTCTTTTCTTTTACCCAAAAGTAAATGACCGTTGTACGGATTTGTGTAAAGCTGATTAAGAACGAGTATTTCCTTTGCAGTTCGTTCAACAGTTCCCTTAGTGCGTCTTTCATTTGTTGGCTGTCGCCGATGGTGATAAATAATTTGTCGCTGTCTTGTCCTTTTAGTTTTAATAATTGTTTTCTGATTTGGGTTAGGTATTCCTGTAATTGCAACACCTGTGAGGCGTTTAGCGGTAACATTCTTTGTCTTAACCTTACATTCCTGCGTATCAGTATTGTTCCCCGGTTCAGGTTTATGTCTGTTGGTTCCAGGTTCTCTATTTCTTCCCTTGTCAAGCCCTGGTAAACATACAAGCCTAATATTACTTTGTTGCGCTTTTGTACGGGTGTTTGTGCCTCGTATTCATTGTAAACCTGTTCTATTTGTTCCTTGCTTAATATGCCTTTGGGAAGTGTTGTATATTCTCCTTTAACGGTAAGGTTTGCAGCCGGGTTGTAGATTATTTCTCCCTGTTTCTTCTTGTATTCAAGATAGTATTTTATACCTCTCAGGTGTTTGTTCAGGTTATTGGGGTTTAACCCTTCGTCCCGGTACTTCTTTATAAAACTTAACAGGTCGTTGTATTTGCAGTCTTGCAGTGTCATCCCTTCTTCATCGAGCCACTGTAAAAACCGTTTGGCATAGAGCAATACAGCCAAAACAGTTCTTTTTCGTAATGGCTTTTCCTGTAAATACCGTTCAAAGTCCTTCATACTCATGGGCTATATGGGTGTAAATCTGGGTACTTGATATATAAGCATGGCCCAGGAACTTTGCAATGTCTTCTATTTGCATTCCCGATTTTAAAAGGTGTGTGGCGATGGAGTGCCGTAAATTGTGCAGCCCGATGGATTTTGTAATATTTGCCTGTTTTAAAAGTTCTTTTAACCGCTTGCTTTGTGCAGTACTGCTTATCCTTCGACCTTTATTATTGACTAAAAAAACTTCTTCTGGCCTGTCTTTTACTAATTTCGGTCGGCATTCCTGAAGGTATAACCTAAAATCAGTCTTTACAGCTTCGGTAAATGGCACATATCTTTCTTTATATCCCTTGCCTTTCCTTACATACAGCAAGCCTTTTTCTACCATAACATCAGATAAATTAAGGCTTAGACCTTCGTTGCTCCTCAGTCCACAACCATAGTAAATACTTAATATTGCCCTGTCTCTCAGTCCTAAAATGGTTTCGTCTGCTGCGTTGTATAAGGCTTTTATTTCTGCGGTGGTTAATATTTCACGCTCGATGGTTTCATCTATCTCGTAGGGTAAATCAACATTTAACGTGCCTTGGTCGGTTTCTTCAAGATAATGGGCAAAGAGCCGCCAGGCTCTTATGATACCGTTTAGTGTGGAGTTCCTTAGTAATGCCCCGGTTTGTTGGCTTTTCCTCGTTTTTAAAGTTTCGTAATAAGCCCTTATATGGTAATTCTGTATTTGAGATAAACTGTTAATGCCTTGTTTTTGTGCATATTCTAACAATTCGGCTGTCCGTCTTGGTAAGCTGTCTATGGTGCTGGGTGCATAACCTATGATGTGCAGCCACTGTTTAAAGCCTTCCGTAAGCCTTGTAAATGTTGGGGTTGTCTGACATTTATATAAACTGTCCATGAGCTACGATGTTTTTTTATACCCCCTCTTGCTCTTACCGTGTGAAGCTTGTGAAGCTGTGAAGGAAGGTGTTTAAATTATTGTATGTTAACACTTTGAACCTGTACACCATTTTGTGAAGCACTTGTGAAGTTGGTGTGAAGCTCAACTGTTTTACCGTTTTTACCATCGTATTTAGCTTTTAACTGCTCTAAAACCCTATCGAGTATATTAACCCCGTGTTTCAATAATTCGTAATCTTCAAAGCTTGTTATCTCATATTCGTAGCCGCTTTGGCGGCTGCTTATCCTTTTTAAAAGGTTTCGGCTTTCTAACTGGCTTAAGAGCCTTGTTAGCTTCATAGGGTGCATTCTCAGGGTGTGCCGTATATCTCTTGCTAAAAAAGCGGTTTGCTTTGGGTTGTTCTTTTGTACAAGGTTTTTAAGGGTTTCAAAGAACTGGCGTGTTTCTCCGTTCAGTTCGTCCGATTTTCTTAATAGCGTATCTTTTACTAGGTAGTTTGCCCATTCAATGTCAGTAAGGCTTGTTTCAATATAATATTCATTGTTTTGGTTCTTCTTCCACTGCCGTTGCTGCTGGTGGTAAAAAGTTATTATCTCAATGAGCCTCAGATAGTGCATGTTAGTCCTGAGCTTTTTAAACACACAGTCAGGTATTACAAGCTCGGTTGCATATCGGTTTATAACTTTCACAGGTTTTAAAAGCCTTTGGGAGTTCTTCAGCACAAGCCTTGCGTTGTTCCGGACGGTTTCGTTGATTAACCCGGCCTGTTGCTTGCGCTGGAACTGTAATACTTCGCCCAGGTGTTCGGAAGTTTCATCAATATGCAGCAAATAGGAGCGGTTGGCGTTGTCCTCGTAAATGCTTTCCATCGTGGTTGCTCCGCTTACGCATATCGGGCCTTCTACTGTTAATATTTTTTGTACGTTGTTGCCTTTGGCGTCCTTATCTGTGGTGAGTTTGGTAATACTCTGTTTGCTCATAAACTCTCTTAATGGTAAAAAAGCATTGTAAACGCCTTCCAGATCTTCGATAAGTAAAACCTTGTTTTTCCAGAAGTCTTTGGCCGAGTAATACAGCGTGTTTTCGGTTAAGCTTGTTATTGTTCTTACGGATTCTTCCGGCAGACATTCGCTTACCTTGGTTTGTAAATAGGTTTTCCCGCTTCCTGACTTGCCAAAGATGATGGCATGTAAGGGTTCATCAAAAAAACGACTCAGATATAGCAAAAACAATAAAAGGCCGTTCTTTTGTTCGCCTACTAATCCGCTCTTTTCAATGCCGTTCAGGGTGTTTTTTATTAAGTCCTTATCTTTTAAAAAGGCGGTGGCTTCTGCTTTCTCGGCTTCTGACATTTCATATAATTTGGGTTGTAACGCTTTTATATGCTGCGCTCTTTCCTGTAGCCTGTATTCTTCAAGCTTTTCGGTTAAATCGGTTAAGGTTTTTATTACAAGGCTGGTGCTTAGTTCCAAGGTTTCTGCAATGTTCTGTACCAGCTTTTGCATGCTGCCGTGGCTGTACAGGTTTACATCGTCCCTGAAGCTTTTGTACTTGTCGGTTTTATTCTTGATGTGTAAGCTCACCTTTAAGCGGCTTAAATTCTCCTTTTCTATTCCGCCCCAGATGGTTACTCTCAGGGTTTCGGATTCGTAGATTATTTGCTCCGGGTTGGTAGTATCTATAAAGCTGGCTGGTTCTGGTTGGGTGTTTTTCTTTTCAACTGGTTTCTCATTTGAAAGAAAAAGTTCTATTCTTGATTTTAACAGGTGCGTGAAGAGTTCCGGCTCGTGTCCTTGCCATAAGCTGTTAATGTCTTCGTTTTCCGGTGTTTCAATATAAGTTAGTTTTATTCCTGGTCTAAGTTGGTGCAAAGTTTCTGAATGGGCTTTTATTGCTTCCTTTCCGGCTTTATCACCGTCATAAAACAGTATAATTTCTTTTAGTTGCTTTAGTTCTTTAATAGCTGCCTTGTGTTCTTCGGTTAGTCCGTTGGTCCCAAAGCAGGAAAGTAATTCATAATTGACGGTTATTTCAGGGATTAATAAAAGGCTTGCGGTGTCTATAATTGCTTCGGTTAAGATTAACCGTTTGGTTTCTGCCTTTGGATAGCCCGGATATAGGCCGGAACGCTCTTTTAAATAATAGTGCCGTTGCTCTTTGTCGTTTAAGGTGCTTCGGAGGTATAAGCCTGTTACATGGTTTTGCTTGTTACGCAAGGCAAAGACTATACACCACTTGCCGAACACGCTGTAAGCGGGTTCGCCTGTCCTTGCTTTGATGTTCTTGTCTATCAATAAACCATGCTGTAAGCATTGGTTTATTAAGGTTTCATCTTTTCTTGCCCCGTGGTGGAACTGGCCGGAGTTGTAACCAATATCGAGTTTTGTAAAATCAAGCTTGCGGCCTGTTATATAGTCCTGTGCTGGTTTGCTGTTATATACTGCATTTTTAAAGTAGGTAAACATCTTGTTTAAAAACACGGCTCTTTCTTCGGGTGTGGGCTTGGGGTTCTCCGGCTTTGGTTGTGGTTTCGGCTGTGGCTGTGGTAAATTCGGGATTCCGATAAAATCCTGTGCTTTTAAAATGGCCTCGTGCTTGGTGCATTTCTCCTGGTACATTATAAAATCAATCACATCTAAGCTTTTGCCATGCGTTGGACAATTAGAACTAAAGCAATACGCCGTATGTGTTTTGTAGTACACCTGCATACTGGGGGTTTTATCTTCATGGAAAGGGCAGTTTAATCGTAGGTGTTTGTCAGGTTTAAGATTGTAGCGGCTTAGAACTTGTGCCATCGTTAAACGCTGCTTTATTTCTTGGATTCCCATGCTATAAAATTTTAAAAAAAAAATTACAGATACCTAATTCGGTACAAAGATATATTATAAAATATCTGAAGCAAACTTTTTAATATTTTTATTTACCTTTTAGAGTACTTATATTTGCAAATAACTTGTAAAATCATATCATTTGATACCTTAAAAGATATACAACATGTCAACATTTGGTAAAAAACTTAGGGAATGCAGGGAAGCAAAAGGGCTGTCACAAAAGGAACTGGCAAAGCTCCTTAATACTTCTTATTCTGTTATCGGTAAATATGAACGGGATGAGATGTTGCCCAGCATTGAAGCTGCTAAAAAAATAGCTAAACTGGTTGATACAACTGTTGGTTACTTATTAAGCGAGTCCGAACAGGAAAATGTTTTAAAAGACCCGGACATGCTTAAACGGCTCACCGAAATTGAAAAAATGGAAGACACGGACAAAGGGCATATCCTTTCCGTAATTGATGGGTTTATTAAATCTATTAAACTTAAAAATATTGCAGCATTATAATCAAAAAGCCCGGACTTGCCGGGCTTTTTGATTTATTTACTGCGCAAAAATCCAATCGTGATTCTTATATAATCCAGCTAATAATAGCAGACCAAAGCTTATTAAGTAATAAAAAATAATCACTAAGATTGGGTGAATTTGATTCTTCCCTTTATTTATTTCTTCATACTTTTCAATTATTCTTTTATACCGACCTTTATAGAGGTAATAAAATAATACTATCAGAACTAAAGAAAAAACAAAAGGATATTTGTATTTCTCTTTAAATGGGTAGCCTTCAAGAAAACCAATACCTTCTAAAAATATAGCTATAGTGAAGATATTAAACATTATACACGCAACAACAAAGATGATTCCTCCTAATGTTGGCATATCATCAAAATTCTTTGAGCGTTTTGCTAAAAGATAAGACTTGTAAAATAAATAGTTATAAATTCTCATTTTTTAATCTCCCATTTTTGTTTCTACCCAATTATAAAACTGGTCTCCCCATACAAAGTCCGCAACTCCAATTCCTATAGCAACACCCCAACCAACAACTGGTATAAATGCAGCTCCAGCAGCAACTCCGAAAACGGCGGCTCTGGCTCCAGCACTATAATAGTCTCCATTAGAAATATCGCTACCCACTTGGTAACCCGTGGCAACTACACCGCCAACTACCAGGACTTTTCCTCCAAGACGTGTATAATTGAGTACTTTAGATGTGGTATTAATATTAACGACGGGGGTTCTAACTGTGACAGCTTTATTCATTTTGTAAATTTGCCCCCTTGGCATATAAGCCCCTCGATTGTCTAATATATTTTTAGCTCCTGAACCTATTGGCCCTCCAATATCTCCGCCTAATTCAACATAGTCAGCAAAATTATTACCCCCTTGTCCTGAGGCCACTGCGCAACCTACTCTCCCAAAAGCACCTTTTCCAGCAAAGCCTTACTTCAGGCTATCATCTTTTACAAAGAACGTTACTTACTCCAAAAATAGAGTTTTTTCTTTTCAACTGAAAGAAAACAAAGGAAGCTTTTCATTTACTCACCTCATGTTTATTTTAATGGCGTTAGTGAGGACCTCACCGTTTACTGCGTGGCCGTTTCAATTGAAAAAAAAGGAACATTTTCCCAAAAGAAAACCGAAAAAAGAAAGCTCATTCAACAAGGAAGGCCGGAGGGGCTGTCAAGGCTTACGGTGAAAAAGTTTTTACCTAAAAATCAGTTATACCACAAAAACTTTTTTGCCGGAACCCGCAGGGCTTGGCCTTGACTGACCCGGAGGCCGACTTATCTTCGCTTTCCTTTTTTGGTTTTCATTCGTGATGTGGGTCGGGGACTGCCGAAGGCATAGGCAGTTCATCAAGTGCCCCGCTTTAGTGTTTAATAGAGTTGCTTTCACCTGAGATCCGCTCAACACTAAATCGGGGCGCTTGATACCATCGCGAGGGTGAGCAGACGGCTCTTCACGGTTTTGTTTTTACCGCTAAAATCAATTCTTCCAAAAGACAAAACCGGGATGTGCCGGATGCGTGTGTGTCGGGGCGGGCAGGCTTCGCGGGGCTATTTAACATAATGCTATTATAGGCCGGACGGTGCAATAAACCTTCTTTTGTACTGCATGTTTCTTCCGGCCGGACTATAATGCCGCATTATGTTAATATAGCTTGGGGTTTTATTTTTTGGCGTGTCTTTTTGTTCGTGTGTCGGGACGGCTCTTTGATTTTTTGTTTTTACCTCTTAAAAATCAATCAATTGAAAAACAAAAAAGCAATGTGCCGTATGAGCGTTGGCACAAAAAGCATGACGAAAAATAAAACAGAAGGGCTGGCGTGCGGCAGGGTTTAAAGCCCTGTGGGGTGGGTCGGGTCGTGGGTTCTTGCTTTATTTGGCTACTTGAGCGGGTGGAACAGGTCTAACTGTAATTGTAAATCATCCAGGCTTACTTGTTTGTATCGCTGTGTACTGTGTATGCTGGCATGTCCTGCAAGGTATTGGGTTTCCCGTATGTTCTTTTCTTTTACCCAAAAGTAAATGACCGTTGTACGGATTTGTGTAAAGCTGATTAAGAACGAGTATTTCCTTTGCAGTTCGTTCAACAGTTCCCTTAGTGCGTCTTTCATTTGTTGGCTGTCGCCGATGGTGATAAATAATTTGTCGCTGTCTTGTCCTTTTAGTTTTAATAATTGTTTTCTGATTTGGGTTAGGTATTCCTGTAATTGCAACACCTGTGAGGCGTTTAGCGGTAACATTCTTTGTCTTAACCTTACATTCCTGCGTATCAGTATTGTTCCCCGGTTCAGGTTTATGTCTGTTGGTTCCAGGTTCTCTATTTCTTCCCTTGTCAAGCCCTGGTAAACATACAAGCCTAATATTACTTTGTTGCGCTTTTGTACGGGTGTTTGTGCCTCGTATTCATTGTAAACCTGTTCTATTTGTTCCTTGCTTAATATGCCTTTGGGAAGTGTTGTATATTCTCCTTTAACGGTAAGGTTTGCAGCCGGGTTGTAGATTATTTCTCCCTGTTTCTTCTTGTATTCAAGATAGTATTTTATACCTCTCAGGTGTTTGTTCAGGTTATTGGGGTTTAACCCTTCGTCCCGGTACTTCTTTATAAAACTTAACAGGTCGTTGTATTTGCAGTCTTGCAGTGTCATCCCTTCTTCATCGAGCCACTGTAAAAACCGTTTGGCATAGAGCAATACAGCCAAAACAGTTCTTTTTCGTAATGGCTTTTCCTGTAAATACCGTTCAAAGTCCTTCATACTCATGGGCTATATGGGTGTAAATCTGGGTACTTGATATATAAGCATGGCCCAGGAACTTTGCAATGTCTTCTATTTGCATTCCCGATTTTAAAAGGTGTGTGGCGATGGAGTGCCGTAAATTGTGCAGCCCGATGGATTTTGTAATATTTGCCTGTTTTAAAAGTTCTTTTAACCGCTTGCTTTGTGCAGTACTGCTTATCCTTCGACCTTTATTATTGACTAAAAAAACTTCTTCTGGCCTGTCTTTTACTAATTTCGGTCGGCATTCCTGAAGGTATAACCTAAAATCAGTCTTTACAGCTTCGGTAAATGGCACATATCTTTCTTTATATCCCTTGCCTTTCCTTACATACAGCAAGCCTTTTTCTACCATAACATCAGATAAATTAAGGCTTAGACCTTCGTTGCTCCTCAGTCCACAACCATAGTAAATACTTAATATTGCCCTGTCTCTCAGTCCTAAAATGGTTTCGTCTGCTGCGTTGTATAAGGCTTTTATTTCTGCGGTGGTTAATATTTCACGCTCGATGGTTTCATCTATCTCGTAGGGTAAATCAACATTTAACGTGCCTTGGTCGGTTTCTTCAAGATAATGGGCAAAGAGCCGCCAGGCTCTTATGATACCGTTTAGTGTGGAGTTCCTTAGTAATGCCCCGGTTTGTTGGCTTTTCCTCGTTTTTAAAGTTTCGTAATAAGCCCTTATATGGTAATTCTGTATTTGAGATAAACTGTTAATGCCTTGTTTTTGTGCATATTCTAACAATTCGGCTGTCCGTCTTGGTAAGCTGTCTATGGTGCTGGGTGCATAACCTATGATGTGCAGCCACTGTTTAAAGCCTTCCGTAAGCCTTGTAAATGTTGGGGTTGTCTGACATTTATATAAACTGTCCATGAGCTACGATGTTTTTTTATACCCCCTCTTGCTCTTACCGTGTGAAGCTTGTGAAGCTGTGAAGGAAGGTGTTTAAATTATTGTATGTTAACACTTTGAACCTGTACACCATTTTGTGAAGCACTTGTGAAGTTGGTGTGAAGCTCAACTGTTTTACCGTTTTTACCATCGTATTTAGCTTTTAACTGCTCTAAAACCCTATCGAGTATATTAACCCCGTGTTTCAATAATTCGTAATCTTCAAAGCTTGTTATCTCATATTCGTAGCCGCTTTGGCGGCTGCTTATCCTTTTTAAAAGGTTTCGGCTTTCTAACTGGCTTAAGAGCCTTGTTAGCTTCATAGGGTGCATTCTCAGGGTGTGCCGTATATCTCTTGCTAAAAAAGCGGTTTGCTTTGGGTTGTTCTTTTGTACAAGGTTTTTAAGGGTTTCAAAGAACTGGCGTGTTTCTCCGTTCAGTTCGTCCGATTTTCTTAATAGCGTATCTTTTACTAGGTAGTTTGCCCATTCAATGTCAGTAAGGCTTGTTTCAATATAATATTCATTGTTTTGGTTCTTCTTCCACTGCCGTTGCTGCTGGTGGTAAAAAGTTATTATCTCAATGAGCCTCAGATAGTGCATGTTAGTCCTGAGCTTTTTAAACACACAGTCAGGTATTACAAGCTCGGTTGCATATCGGTTTATAACTTTCACAGGTTTTAAAAGCCTTTGGGAGTTCTTCAGCACAAGCCTTGCGTTGTTCCGGACGGTTTCGTTGATTAACCCGGCCTGTTGCTTGCGCTGGAACTGTAATACTTCGCCCAGGTGTTCGGAAGTTTCATCAATATGCAGCAAATAGGAGCGGTTGGCGTTGTCCTCGTAAATGCTTTCCATCGTGGTTGCTCCGCTTACGCATATCGGGCCTTCTACTGTTAATATTTTTTGTACGTTGTTGCCTTTGGCGTCCTTATCTGTGGTGAGTTTGGTAATACTCTGTTTGCTCATAAACTCTCTTAATGGTAAAAAAGCATTGTAAACGCCTTCCAGATCTTCGATAAGTAAAACCTTGTTTTTCCAGAAGTCTTTGGCCGAGTAATACAGCGTGTTTTCGGTTAAGCTTGTTATTGTTCTTACGGATTCTTCCGGCAGACATTCGCTTACCTTGGTTTGTAAATAGGTTTTCCCGCTTCCTGACTTGCCAAAGATGATGGCATGTAAGGGTTCATCAAAAAAACGACTCAGATATAGCAAAAACAATAAAAGGCCGTTCTTTTGTTCGCCTACTAATCCGCTCTTTTCAATGCCGTTCAGGGTGTTTTTTATTAAGTCCTTATCTTTTAAAAAGGCGGTGGCTTCTGCTTTCTCGGCTTCTGACATTTCATATAATTTGGGTTGTAACGCTTTTATATGCTGCGCTCTTTCCTGTAGCCTGTATTCTTCAAGCTTTTCGGTTAAATCGGTTAAGGTTTTTATTACAAGGCTGGTGCTTAGTTCCAAGGTTTCTGCAATGTTCTGTACCAGCTTTTGCATGCTGCCGTGGCTGTACAGGTTTACATCGTCCCTGAAGCTTTTGTACTTGTCGGTTTTATTCTTGATGTGTAAGCTCACCTTTAAGCGGCTTAAATTCTCCTTTTCTATTCCGCCCCAGATGGTTACTCTCAGGGTTTCGGATTCGTAGATTATTTGCTCCGGGTTGGTAGTATCTATAAAGCTGGCTGGTTCTGGTTGGGTGTTTTTCTTTTCAACTGGTTTCTCATTTGAAAGAAAAAGTTCTATTCTTGATTTTAACAGGTGCGTGAAGAGTTCCGGCTCGTGTCCTTGCCATAAGCTGTTAATGTCTTCGTTTTCCGGTGTTTCAATATAAGTTAGTTTTATTCCTGGTCTAAGTTGGTGCAAAGTTTCTGAATGGGCTTTTATTGCTTCCTTTCCGGCTTTATCACCGTCATAAAACAGTATAATTTCTTTTAGTTGCTTTAGTTCTTTAATAGCTGCCTTGTGTTCTTCGGTTAGTCCGTTGGTCCCAAAGCAGGAAAGTAATTCATAATTGACGGTTATTTCAGGGATTAATAAAAGGCTTGCGGTGTCTATAATTGCTTCGGTTAAGATTAACCGTTTGGTTTCTGCCTTTGGATAGCCCGGATATAGGCCGGAACGCTCTTTTAAATAATAGTGCCGTTGCTCTTTGTCGTTTAAGGTGCTTCGGAGGTATAAGCCTGTTACATGGTTTTGCTTGTTACGCAAGGCAAAGACTATACACCACTTGCCGAACACGCTGTAAGCGGGTTCGCCTGTCCTTGCTTTGATGTTCTTGTCTATCAATAAACCATGCTGTAAGCATTGGTTTATTAAGGTTTCATCTTTTCTTGCCCCGTGGTGGAACTGGCCGGAGTTGTAACCAATATCGAGTTTTGTAAAATCAAGCTTGCGGCCTGTTATATAGTCCTGTGCTGGTTTGCTGTTATATACTGCATTTTTAAAGTAGGTAAACATCTTGTTTAAAAACACGGCTCTTTCTTCGGGTGTGGGCTTGGGGTTCTCCGGCTTTGGTTGTGGTTTCGGCTGTGGCTGTGGTAAATTCGGGATTCCGATAAAATCCTGTGCTTTTAAAATGGCCTCGTGCTTGGTGCATTTCTCCTGGTACATTATAAAATCAATCACATCTAAGCTTTTGCCATGCGTTGGACAATTAGAACTAAAGCAATACGCCGTATGTGTTTTGTAGTACACCTGCATACTGGGGGTTTTATCTTCATGGAAAGGGCAGTTTAATCGTAGGTGTTTGTCAGGTTTAAGATTGTAGCGGCTTAGAACTTGTGCCATCGTTAAACGCTGCTTTATTTCTTGGATTCCCATGCTATAAAATTTTAAAAAAAAAATTACAGATACCTAATTCGGTACAAAGATATATTATAAAATATCTGAAGCAAACTTTTTAATATTTTTATTTACCTTTTAGAGTACTTATATTTGCAAATAACTTGTAAAATCATATCATTTGATACCTTAAAAGATATACAACATGTCAACATTTGGTAAAAAACTTAGGGAATGCAGGGAAGCAAAAGGGCTGTCACAAAAGGAACTGGCAAAGCTCCTTAATACTTCTTATTCTGTTATCGGTAAATATGAACGGGATGAGATGTTGCCCAGCATTGAAGCTGCTAAAAAAATAGCTAAACTGGTTGATACAACTGTTGGTTACTTATTAAGCGAGTCCGAACAGGAAAATGTTTTAAAAGACCCGGACATGCTTAAACGGCTCACCGAAATTGAAAAAATGGAAGACACGGACAAAGGGCATATCCTTTCCGTAATTGATGGGTTTATTAAATCTATTAAACTTAAAAATATTGCAGCATTATAATCAAAAAGCCCGGACTTGCCGGGCTTTTTGATTTATTTACTGCGCAAAAATCCAATCGTGATTCTTATATAATCCAGCTAATAATAGCAGACCAAAGCTTATTAAGTAATAAAAAATAATCACTAAGATTGGGTGAATTTGATTCTTCCCTTTATTTATTTCTTCATACTTTTCAATTATTCTTTTATACCGACCTTTATAGAGGTAATAAAATAATACTATCAGAACTAAAGAAAAAACAAAAGGATATTTGTATTTCTCTTTAAATGGGTAGCCTTCAAGAAAACCAATACCTTCTAAAAATATAGCTATAGTGAAGATATTAAACATTATACACGCAACAACAAAGATGATTCCTCCTAATGTTGGCATATCATCAAAATTCTTTGAGCGTTTTGCTAAAAGATAAGACTTGTAAAATAAATAGTTATAAATTCTCATTTTTTAATCTCCCATTTTTGTTTCTACCCAATTATAAAACTGGTCTCCCCATACAAAGTCCGCAACTCCAATTCCTATAGCAACACCCCAACCAACAACTGGTATAAATGCAGCTCCAGCAGCAACTCCGAAAACGGCGGCTCTGGCTCCAGCACTATAATAGTCTCCATTAGAAATATCGCTACCCACTTGGTAACCCGTGGCAACTACACCGCCAACTACCAGGACTTTTCCTCCAAGACGTGTATAATTGAGTACTTTAGATGTGGTATTAATATTAACGACGGGGGTTCTAACTGTGACAGCTTTATTCATTTTGTAAATTTGCCCCCTTGGCATATAAGCCCCTCGATTGTCTAATATATTTTTAGCTCCTGAACCTATTGGCCCTCCAATATCTCCGCCTAATTCAACATAGTCAGCAAAATTATTACCCCCTTGTCCTGAGGCAACTACGCAACCATTAGGAGTTGAATAAATATTTGTTAGTAAGCTC
>ERZ1645192.2921-NODE-2921-length-14090-cov-6.809761_pt1 | contig 14090 bp, 8 predicted proteins | sample MGYA00575354_ERZ1645192 | MGnify/ENA primary metagenome ERZ1645192 (study PRJEB40844, sample SAMN11349763) | freshwater sediment metagenome | isolation source: river sediment | host: Sediment | place: India: Faizupur Khadar , New Delhi | collected 2017-02-21 ... | reverse complement strand
CCTACTTGATGCGCATCTTGTAGAACGAACGCCACACAAAGACCAGCGCGACGATAAAGAAAAATACGCCGACATAGGGCGCCACATCGCGGAAGTCGGGCGCTATCGCTATTTCCATCGCCAGCAGACCGAAGAGGGTCGTGAACTTGATGATGGGGTTCATCGCGACCGACGAGGTGTCCTTGAACGGATCGCCGACGGTGTCGCCGACCACGCACGCTTCGTGCAGGGGCGTACCCTTTTCCTTCAGATCGACCTCGACCACCTTCTTGGCGTTATCCCAGCAGCCGCCGGCGTTGGCCATGAAGATCGCCTGGAACAGGCCGAAGAGCGCTATCGAGATGAGGTAACTCACGAAGAAGGATACCGCTTCGTTGCCGCTTGTCGGCGACGAGAGGAACGCGAAGGCGAGGGCGAAGGAGAAGACCGCGATGAAGATGTTGAACATGCCGTTCTGCGCGTACTGGGTGCAGATCTTGACGACTTCTTTTGACTTCTCGGTGGAGGCCTTGAGATCGGCGTTCGGGTCGAGATCGATATTCTTCTTGATGTATTCGACCGCCTTGTAGGCACCCGCCACGACCGCCTGCGTCGAGGCGCCGGTGAACCAGTAGATCACCGCGCCGCCGCAGATCATGCCGAGGATGGTGTAGGGGTTGAGTATCGAAAGAATGCGTTCCGGATCGATGCCGAGGGTGTTCTTGATGACGAGGATGAGCGAGAAGATCATGGTGGTCGCGCCGACCACCGCGGTGCCGATGAGGACCGGTTTGGCGGTCGCCTTGAAGGTGTTCCCCGCGCCGTCGTTGGCCTCGAGATAGTGCTTGGCCTTCTCGAAGTCGGGCTTGAAGCCGAAATCCTTCTCTATCTCCTTGTCGACGTTCGGCAGGGTTTCGATGAGCGACAGTTCGTAGACCGACTGGGCGTTATCGGTGACCGGGCCGTAGGAATCGACCGCGATGGTGACCGGTCCCATCCCCAGCATGCCGAACGCCACCAGACCGAAGGCGAAGATCGAGGAGTAGATCATCATGTCGCCCGGGATGTAGAGGCTGGCGTAGTAGGCGAGGAACATGAGCCCGAAGAAGACCATTCCCTGCCAGAAGGCGCTGAAGTTGCCCGCCACGAGGCCCGAAAGGACATTGAGCGATGCGCCGCCCTCGCGGGAGGCGTTGACCGTCTCGGCCACATGCTTCGATTTGGGGCTGGTGAAGATCTTGGTGAACTCGGGGATGAGCGCCGCGCCGAGGGTGCCGCAGGAGATGATGAGCGACAGGACGATCCACAGACCGTTGGGGAGGTCGCCGATCATGAAGTAGGAGGCGGCGAAGGTGACGGCGATGGAGATGAGCGAGGTGATCCAGACCAGCAGGGTGAGCGGGTGCTCGAAGTCCATGTCATCCTTGCCGGCGTACATTCCCGCCGTGATGGCGCGGTTGATCCAGAAGGCGACCACCGAGGTGATGACCATCAGGATGCGCATGACGAAGATCCACGTCAGCAGGGTCTTCTGATGTTCGACATCGGCCACGGCCAGCACGATGAACGAAATGAGCGCGACGCCGGTCACGCCGTAGGTCTCGAAGCCGTCGGCGGTCGGGCCGACCGAGTCGCCCGCGTTGTCGCCGGTGCAGTCGGCGATGACGCCGGGGTTGCGCGGGTCGTCTTCCTTGATCTTGAAGACGATCTTCATCAGGTCGGAGCCGATGTCGGCGATCTTGGTGAAGATGCCGCCCGCGACGCGGAGCGCCGAGGCGCCCAGCGATTCACCGATGGCGAAGCCGATGAAACAGGCGCCGGCGGCGTGAAGCGGGACGAAAAGAAGTATGATGAGCATCATGATCAGTTCGACGCACACCAGCACCACGCCGATCGACATCCCCGCGTCAAGCGGGATGTTGAGCAGTTTTATCGGTTTGCGCTCCAGCGACGAGAAAGCCATGCGGGAGTTGGCCAGCGTGTTCATCCGGATGCCGAACCACGCCACGCCGTAGGAGCCGAGTATGCCGATCACCGACCAGAGCAGTATCAGCGCGACGGTGCCGACACTGTTGTGCTGGAGATAGCCGAAATAGAACGCGATGCAGACGGCGATAAAGGCCTCGAGGATGATGAGAAATTTGCCCTGCTGGATGAGATAGGCCTTGCAGGTCTCGAAAATGGTCTGCGAGACATCCAGCATCGACTTGTGGGCCCGGATGTTCTTCACCTTGAGGTACTGCCACAGGCCGAAGCCGAGGCCGAGAAAACAGACGAGGAAGCCGATGTACAGCAGATTCTGCTGACCGGCCGCCAGTTCGGGGATCTTGAGATCGGCCTCGCTCGCCATGCCCAGCGCCGGGGCGAAAAAGGCAACGAGCGGCAACAATCTTGAGAACATGAGGGAACCTCCTATATACAAAAGTGAGTCTCGTCCCAAAGACGCAAAACCATACCAATTAGGAAAAAAAAGGCAAGAAAGTTGCCGTTAGCGGAATGTTTGCGACTACTTCGGGTTGAGCACCTTGGTTCCCGGCGCGACATCCTGCGTGACCCAGGTGTTGCCGCCGATCATCGCGTCGCGGCCTATCGTGATGCGGCCGAGCACCGTGGCGCCGGCGTAGATGACCACATTGTCCTCGACTATCGGGTGACGCGGGACCCCCTTGATCGGTTTCCCGTCCTTGTCGAGCGGGAACGATTTCGCGCCCAGCGTCACCCCCTGATAGAGTTTTACCCCCCGGCCGATGACGGAGGTGCCGCCGACGACGATGCCGGTCCCGTGGTCCATGAAGAACTTTTCGCCGATCTGCGCGCCGGGATGGAGGTCGATGCCGGTCTTGGAGTGGGCTATCTCGGTGATGATGCGGGGGATGAGTGGCACTTCGAGCACCTGCAGTTCGTGGGCGATACGGAAGTTGGTCATGGCGTATATCGAGGGGTAGCAGTAGATCGTTTCGCCGTGGCTGGTGGCGGCCGGATCGCCTTCGTAGGCCGCCTCGACATCGGTGGCGAGCAGGCGGCGTACTTCGGGCAGGCGGGCGATGAATTTGGCCGCTTTTTCCTTCGATGTCGTTTCACAGTGGCGGCATTCTGATTCGGCCGTTATCTCACAGGAGAAGCACTGGCCGCGTTTTATCTCCTCGGCGAGGAGGCTGTAGGCGCGGTCGAGTTTCGCGCCGATGTAGTATTTAAGGTTGTCCTGCGTGAGGTCCGATTCGCCGTAGTAGCCGGGGAAGAGTATCTGCCGCAGTAACTCGACGATCTCGGAGAGCGTCTCGACCGAGGGCATCGGGGTGCCGGTGCGGGAGAGGTGGGCGAGCGAGCGGTATTTCTCGACGAGCGCGAGTTCGGCAACGACCGTGTCGAACGGGGTCTTGGTAACCATGAATTCCTCCCAACAGTGGAATTTCTCAGCACCGGCATTCTACCGGCGGACGAAACGAAGTCAAGAACGGGAAGCGGATGCTCCCGGAAATTGCCTTGACATAACCGATGGGGACGGTACAATGGGTCGGTCGAATAAGTGGAGGGTATCATGCTGTTGTTCATCTCTGAAAAGGTCGAGAATGCCTTGAAACTTCCTGAAAAAGACAGGGAGAAGGAGTTGCTCATGCTCCTTGCGGTCAAACTGTATGAGAAAGGGGCGATCAGTCTGGGCAAGGCGGCTGAGATGTGCGGCATGAACAGCAGGGCGTTCCTCGCGCTTCTTGCTCGGGAGGAGATGTGCCTCAATTACGATGAGGCGGAACTGGAGCAGGACCTGAAAAACAGAGAGTCGTTCCGGTGATCATCATCGCCGATTCCTCGGTTATCATCGCTTTTCAGGCGGTTGATCGGCTTGATGTGCTTCACTCGCTTTTCGGCGAGGTGATTATTCCCAATGCGGTGTACCAAGAGGTCTTCGCGATCGAAAAGAAAAAAGCGCCCGCGTTCATCAAGATCGCCAAGTTGAAGAACCGGGAGGTATTCAACACGCTTTTCCTCCAACTGGGCGCAGGAGAAAGCGAGGTCATCGCATTGGCGCTTGAAAAAAAGACCGACAAGGTTGCCATCGACGATAAACTGGCGAGAAGAACGGCGGAGAAATTGGGACTGAAGATAATCGGGACGGTCGGTATTCTGCTTCTGGCGAAGGAAAAGAAACTGGTCCCGACGGTCAAGGGCGTGCTCAACGCAATGATGAAGAAGATCAGTTTCCGGTTGAGCGACGCCGTCGTCGAAAAGACGCTCAAAGCCGCTGGCGAAGCATAGCGGCATTCATTTCTTATCAATATCATCCGGCAAGCAGGGCGAAGTCAAGGAGATGGGTTTTCTTGTCTTTCAATCGGCCATTGTTAGAATGAAGCGTTCTTGTCGGGGAAATGGATGTTGACGCTCAAATCGATTCTTTTTGTGCTAGCGGTCCATTCCGTCCTTCTTCTGTTCCTCGCGATGTATTACTGGGGAAGCGTTTTCCGGATACGCAGGATGGCGCGGAAAATACTTGAGGCAACGCAACGATTCTATGTAGAACATCCGGACCTACGCATATTGAACCGGCACGACATTACTGCTCGAATGGCGAAAGAACTGGATGCGGCGCAACGTCTGTTGGAGCCATTGGGGTTAAAATTCGTGTGTGATATGGAAGATCAAACATACACGCAGGCTAACGGTCAAATGGTGCCGTTGCGTATTTTTGCCGACGAGAAGAAAGAACTGCGTGTGGCGGCTTACTACTACCCGCCCAAGAAGCGCACTTTTTTCGATTTCATGAGCGAACTTTCGGATGGTCGGATGTTGATGACCAGCAACGCGGCGAAAGCGGAGAGCGTCGATGTCCCGGAAAACATGCTGCGGAATTTTCTTGAACCATCGACATCGATCGAAGAATTACTTGAAGACCATAGAGCATTTCTAGCAGGGAAATTGGCAAAATCTGCTGAGGTGCGTTGCGTGACCGCGGTGACACCGGGAGCGATCTTCGACCAATATCGCCTAGAGAGCAAACAGAAATACGAATTCCATCGTAAGCGTGGGTGGATAACGGTTGGGGAGTTACACCGGATCTCGCCCAAAACGCCGGACGGTGTCTTAGATCGTATCATGGTCGAAATACAGAAAATGCTCCCGGCATCCGAACTTCCCACAAAATATGCGTTGCATGAGAAGAAAACAAAATTCAGTCTAACGGCCGTGATTCTTCTTAATATCATAAAATACCTTTGTTTTTTTATTCCCATGACGACCTTTGCGATCTCGGTGTTTCCGTGGTTTGATATAGATGTTCTAGGGGTGTCAAAAGGTTTCTCTTTCCCAACCCCTGTTGGGTCCGCGAGGGAAATACTGACAGATAATCAAGACAACCTTTATTTGTCTTTTCCCGGAGGCAGCCGTATCTTTGTTTATAGACCTAATGGGGACTTTGTCTTTAATTATGCCCACTATTCGCGTGCCTTTGGGAGAGGTCCCAAGTTTAAAGTATTGCTACAACAACAAGGAAATTCGGTAACATTTATTAATACAAGGCCCGATTGGCCGAAAGAGAATTATTCGAGAGAGGTGATCAGTTCCGATGGCAAGTACCGCTATGCGATAGAGCCAGAGTTTTTCTTTCTTGACCTTACACAAGTTGTCAGGACCGACCAGCAGGGACACCGTGAGGTCATAATAAAGCCATTCTTCCTTTCCTACATTTTCAACGCGCTCCACATGGCATTTTTCATATTGATGCTTCTGGGCGCATTCTTAATCGAGGACAGAGTGCCGGGATTTTTCGAGCCTCGAAGGCCCGAAGAATAGATCGAACTATCCGCCTATCAGTTTATGCGGAAGGTGGCTCCCGTCGCAGAAGGGCTGATTCTTGGTCTTGTTGCACCGGCACAGACAGTAGTGTTCGTCGCACTGCGGTTGGGGAGAAAAGATCACGCAGATACTCGCGTGCTTGCCGTCTTGCGCGGAGTCGCCTTCTTCGAGTTCTTCTTCATCTTCAGGAGTTCCTTGGTGCCGTCCCGCCAGAACGCCAACTGTTCTTCCGGCGTCATCCCGCTCAGCATCCGGTAGACCTTTTCGGCCGCTTCGTTCTTCATACGGACGCAATCGAACACCTTGTTATTCCGCATGCACCACCTCCATCGGCGAGTGTATCGCTATCGGCTTGTAGCCTTTCAGCGTGTTGACCGCATTGAACAAAGGTATCTTGCGGTAGTTCACGATATGCTTGAAGTTCCAGCTCACGATCAGATCGACGCCAGATACCGTCGCGATGGCGATATGAAGCGCATCGTCGTATGACTTCTTGCCCAGAACTCCTTGCTTTATGTATGCCTGCTGAAGCTCCAGCATTTCCTTCGTTATCTCGACGACCGTGGCGCGGAGAAGCAGTTCCTCAAAGAATTGGCGTATCTGAACGGGGGCCTGTTCCATCTCGCGTCTGATCACATCCGAGGTATACAGCGCGATCGAGCCATCGGTGACCTTCTTGAAAAAGGAAATGCTTGCCCGGTCGAACTCTTTATCGAACGCTCCGCCGTATACCGAAGTGTCGGCGTATGCTTTGACAATTCCGGTCATCCGCTTTTCTCCCTGCGGTGGTGTTCAAACGGGGATACTTTACCTGTTTGACAGGCAAAGGTCAAGTGGGGAAACAAAGATTGCTGACCTAACAATGCTTACCCGCCTATCAGTTTATGCGGCAGGTGCGAGCCGTCGCAGAAGGGCTGATTCTTGGTCTTGTTGCACCGGCACAGACAGTAGTGCTCGTCGCACTGCGGTTTTGAGCCGTCATCGGTCTCCAGTTCTATGCCCCCCGTTATCTCGAACGGCCCGCGCTTGGTGACCTTTATCGCCGGCGTCCGGTCGAGCGCCGCATGGTAGACCCCGTCGATGGTGTAGGAAAGGGCGCCACTCGGGCACCGCTCGATGGTCGCGATGATCTCGGCGGCCGACGCGCCGTTGGGATCTATCCATTTGAGCCGCGAGGTATCGAACACCGGCGAAAGCTCCAGACAGTAGCCGTGGTGCGAGCAGACGCCGAGGTTGAAGTGTATCGTGATCTCGCGCCCGGTGAAGCTGTGCATCTTGTCCTTCGGCCGCTCCGGCAGTTTACAGCAGTCAAGCCCCGTTTCGGCATGGGTGCCGTCGCAGTAGGGGAACTTCTTCGATTTGTCGCACCGGCACAGCGCCATGACCTGCTTCACCTCGAAGCGGTTGCCGCTCCCGTCGAAGAAATCCTTGAGCCCGCTGATGAGGAACGGCGTGTGTTTTGCGACGACGATCTTCGGTTTTTTCTCTGACGACATGATCCCCTCCGTCGGTGAACGCCCCAGCATAGCAAAAAAGGAGCGCCAACGCAATACCCGCTAAACAGCCGATAATCTAGGGGAATAACGCGCTTGAAAATTATAGTATATTGTGCTAAAGTCTTGCGTCATCTTTTCGGGGGAAAGAACCGATGCTTAAAAAGTTGTCCGTAGCGGTGGTCGTATTCGTTTGTCTCCTTTTCACGGCCGCCTGTGACTCCTTCTCGACCGAGCCGGGCTCGTTCGTGGTGCTGTTCCAGTGGGAAACGGGCCATGAACCCGATGCGGCGGCAAAGGACTACTATATCTGGGCTTACTATCAGGAATGGAAAGGGGGCGAAGGGAAAACCTTCCCGGCCGACATAGAGAGCAACGCCAAATCGCTCGATGAGGCGGGCCCGGTGAAGCTGGGGAGCGGCGATAACCTCAACTTCACGAAACTGACCTACGGCGACAACCGGTTCGTCCGCGCCGCCATCTGGGATAACGAGGAACGGAGCGGCGATCCGCTCTATGTGGGCGTATCGGAACTGTTCAACTTTAAGGCGAGCGACCGGAACAAGACGGTCGCGGTCAATATGAAACTGCAGGCGAACGCCGGTGTCGACGAGACGGGGGAAGGGGGGAGTTTCGCCATCGAAGTGCGGCAGGGCGGCGCCGTTGTCGCGCGGGTGGGAGAACCGACTGTGACGCTACGTCTCACCGTGAAGAACGCCGATACCGTCATCATCGCCAACGACCTCAACTTCGAGAAAGGAATAATTGAAAAGAAGCTGACCGAACTGACCAAAATAGATGAAACGACCTACGAACTGGCCGATTGGAACATAACGGAAGGGTGGACCGATCTGGGCGACGCCCTCTATTCGGTCTTCGGCAAATCGAAGAACACCCTCGGTTACGAAAGCGCCCCCAAGCGTGCCGATGTCTACCTCGACACCACCGCGCCGGTGCCCAATGTAACGCCGTTCCCGACGGTAGCGAAACTGGGCGACATCATCGAAGTGCGCTTTTCCTTTGACGAAGAGGTCGATCCGGCGGCGCTCGAGATAGCGTGGGGCGGGCTGGCCTTTACCCTCGCCGACAACAAGGCGAACAAGAGTTACACCTATACCTACACCGTGACCGACACCGACGACGAACAGGAATATACTTTTTCCCTGACCGCGAGCGACGGGGTCGGTAACGAGACCGCGGCATTCGAACTGGGGAAAGTGACCATAGACCGTACCCTCCCGTCGATCAGCGGCATCACGGTGACCGGTAGCGATGGCAAGGAGACGCTACGGAGCGGCGATCTGCTCACCGTCTCGTTCACCGCGAGCGAAGAGCTTTCGGCCGACCCGGTGGTGAAGATCGACGACAAGACGCTCACCTTGGGCACCAAGGATGGGCTCGACTACACCTATACCTACACCGTGAGCGGCGAGGATATCACCGGCATCAAGACGATAACGGCGTCGCTGCGCGATCTGGCGAAGAACGATGCGACCGTCAGCATCGGGCAGACCATCTTCGACAACATTCTGCCGCTCCTCATGGGCGTTGAGACGACCCCGGCCCGCGCCAAGAAGGGGATCCCCATCGAGGCGGTGCTCAGTTTCTCCGAACCGGTCGATCCGGCGAAGGTGACGCTCATCGCGGTCTTCGACGACGACCCGACCAAAGAGATAGCGTTCACCTTGACCGGTCCGAGCATTGACGACCAGTCGTTCAGCTTCAGCCATACCGTCGACGATATCGACCTCGAAGGGAACTACACCATCCGCGTCGAGGCGACCGACACCGCGGGCAACGAGATAGCGGAAGACCAGAAAGAGGTGGGCGACACCGTCATCGACAAGACGGCGCCGACCGTCAGCGATCTCACCATCGGCGGCATCGATCCGCTCATCCCGGTCAAAGCGGGGACCGCCTTCACCGTCAGCTTCACCGTCAGCGAAGAGATAAAACCCGAATCGCTTCTGGAAATAGGGAAACTGCAGGTGCGACTCGACGCCGCCGACTGCACGGCGAGCGGTCTTGATTATACCTGTAGCCATACCGTGGACGCGGCCGAAGGCGACGGCACCAAACATGTCGCGGTGGCGGCGGTCGATCTGGCGGGGAACCTGACGCGGGAACCGTACGCCGATCCGGTCATTTACGACACCGCCGACCCGGTCCTCATCAACGCGCTGGTCAACCCGGCCGACCGGGTGGGGCTCGGACAGAAACTCGTGGTCCTCTTCTCGCTCTCCGAAACGCCTTCCAGTTATGATTTTGACGGCGACGATCTTACCTTCACCGGCGAAGTGACCCCCGACGGCCTGTCGCACACCTACACCCATATCGTGGCCGATACCGATGCGGAGCGCACCTACAACTTCACCGCGTCGGTCACCGATCTGGCTGGGAATACCCTCGACCCGGTATCGATCGGCTCGGTATTCGTCGATATAACGCCGCCCGATGTGGCGTCGCACGATCTTTCGGCGACCAATGTCAAACTCGGCGCCGCGTTCACCCTCAGTTTCACCGTGACCGAAGAACTCAGGAGCGTCCCGACGGTACTCATCGGCGCGAAGAACATCTCCGGCGAATGCACCGTCGATGGACTCGACTACGCCTGTACCCATGCGGCGGCGGCCGACGAGGGGGACGGCGTGAAGCAGATCGCGATCCAGTTGACCGATCTGGCCGGTAACACGACGAGCCGCACGCTGAAAGATGCCGCCGATCAGTATGTGACCATCGAGTACGATGTGACCGCTCCCGAAGTGGTCAACCCGGTCATCGCCCCCGAGAACGCCAACCTCGGCGCGGTCATCGATGTCCGTTTCTCCTTCACCGAGGATGTGGAGGGTGTGGTCATCGACTGGGGCGCGCTGAACGGCAAATTCACGCGCTACAATGAAGACACCAACAAGCGGCTCTTCATCTACAAACATACCGTCGACGGCGACGACGACGAAGGGACCTTCCCGGTAAGCGTCACCGCGGCGACCGACCTTGCGGGCAACCCGATAGCGGGGACCATCGCCATCGGGAGTGTCGAGATAGACAACAGCGCGCCGACCCTGAACGGGCCCGATGTGGCGGTCAACGGCGACACCGACAAGACGCTCGCGAAGGAGGGCGACACCGTGACGGTCATCTTCACCGTGGCCGAGACCATCGCCGAACATACCGTCCGTATCGGTCTTATCGAGGTGACCGGCTGCACCTTCGACGGCGACCTTCAGCAGTATACCTGCACTCACACCGTCCAAGAGAGCGACGGCGAAGGGGCGAAGGATATCACGGTCGAACTCAAGGACGAAGCGGGCAACGCCGACACCTACGCCATCGGACAGGTGACCTTCGACATGACCGCCGCCGAATTGGCCAACGCCATCATCCTCCCGACCAAGAGCAACAAGGCTACCCCGCAGGTCGAGGTGAAGTTCTCCTTCACCGAAGAGGTCGCGATGACCGCGCTTTCGGACGGCGGACTCGGCCTTTCGGGAGCGAACTGCCCCCTGAACGGCGCACCGCGCCGCGATTTTGTCTGCAGTTACACCTTCGCCGGGGCCGACACGCAGGTCAACGACTATCCGGTGACCGTTTCGGCGACCGACAAAGCGGGCAACGCCGCGACCGGCCTCACCGTCGGGACCGTGTCGATAGACCGCGCGATCCCATATCTCACCGCGCAGGATGTCGCGCCGACGACGCTTAAACTGGGCGACGAATTCATCATCTCGTTCACCGCCAGTGAAACGCTCGAAGGCGATCCGATCGTGAAAGTGGGTGCGCTCCAGCTCGGCGGTTATTCCCAGAAAGTGGGCGACACCTACGAATACCGCCATACCGCCGCTCCGGAAGAGGGCGACGGGAGCAAACTCATCACCGTTACGATACAGGACCCGGCCGGGAACGGCGCCACCATCGATCTGACCGACACCGTGACCTACGACACCACCGCGCCGGCGGTCCTCAACCCGACCGTATCGCCCGAAACGGCGAACCGTCAGACCACCGCCATCGATGTCCGTTTCAGTTTCCCCGAAGATGTCGAGGCGGTAACGCTCGTCGGGAACAAGACCTCCGGCGATGCCGGCGCTCCGGTCACACTCGACCTCACCTGTACGGAACAGGGAAGCGCCAAGAGCTGGAAATGCACCGCGTCGCTCGGCGGCGTCACCTGGGAGATCGCCGAATACGAACTCTGGGTCAACGGCCGCGACCTTGCCGGCAACTACATCAACCCGGCCGACGAAACGAACGGTCAGGCGATCGGGCTGAATGCTGTCGTCGACCGGAAACTGCCGGTCATCTCCAGTGAGGCGGTCACCCAGTGCACCGTCGCCGACTGCGGCACGACAAAGACGATATCGAAGGCGGGCGATGTGGTCCGCGCGAGCTTCAGTGTCTCGGAAACGCCGCGTGAGGCGCCGGTAGTGACCATAGGCGGTCGCGCCGCCGATCCGTGCACCGGTTCCGGCGACTACGATTACTGTCTGACGGTTGGTGACGGCGACGGCGATGGCCAGAAGACGATCACGGTCGACCTCTACGACACGGCGGGCAACCATACCGTCCATTCATTTGCCCAGACCGTGGCGTTCGATGTCAATCCGCCGACCATCCTCAATCCCATCGTGACGCCGCAGAAGGCGAATGGGACGAGTACCATCACCGCCACTTTCTCCTTCAGCGAAGAGATACTGCCGGGCGCCATGAGCGTCGCCTCGGCGGGCGGCCTGCCTTTTGCCTGTTCGACCACCGACAACAAGACCTACACCTGCACCCGGTCGGTCGCCGAGGCGGACGGTGCGGGCTACGCCATCGTGGCCGTCGCGACCGATGCGGCGGGCAACAGCGCGACGGGCCTTGCGGTCGGCACGATAGAAATAGACCGCGTCAACCCGCTGGTCGGCGCCGTGACGCTCCGCCTCTGGAACAATGCGATGACGGTCCAGAAGACGGTCGCGAAGGCGGGCGACATGGTCGAACTGATATTCGATGTGACCAAGACGCTCAAGAACGATCCGGCCGTGCAGATCGCGGGTCAGGCGATGGTGAAGAACGCTCAGAACGGCCTTGAATACACCTACCTCTACGCCGTGCAGTCCTCCGACGGCGACGGCCTGAAGTCGATCCGCGTCGAACTCACCGATCTTTACGACAACCATTCGACGACCACGCTCACCGAAACTGCGGCGTTCGATGTGACCGCACCGGCGGTACTCAACCCGGTCATCAGTCCCGAACAGGCCAACGCGACGAGCGTCGTCACCGCCAGCTTCAGTTTCAGCGAAGAGATCGACCCGCTCAAGATGACGGTCCTCTCCGACGGCGGACTGGCATTCACCTGTTCGACGCCCGATCAGAAGACCTATATCTGCACCCGTACCGTTCAGCTCGCCGACGGCGGCGGCTACGACATTCTCGTCGATGCCGAGGATGCGGCGGGGAATAGCCTGACCGGCGAAACGATCGGCAGCGTTGCCATCGACCGCATCGATCCGGCGGTCGCGAACCCGGTCCTGACCCTCTGGAACGCCGGCATGACGCTGAACAAAACGGTCGTCACGACGGGCGACAAGGTGCGGGTCACCTTCACTTCGTCCGACACCCTCAAGAGCGACCCGCTCGTCCAGATAGCGGGTCAGGCGATGACGAAGACGGCACAGAGCGGTCTAGACTATACGTACCAGTACACCGTGGACGCAAGCGACGGCGACGGCCAGAAACAGGTCCGCATAGAGCTCACCGACCAATACGATAATCATTCAACCACGACACTGGCGTCAACCGCGGCGTTCGATGTGACCGCGCCGGCGGCACTCAACCCGGTCATCGTGCCGCTGAAGGCCAACGCATCGTCCCTTATCCGCGTTGCCTTCAGTTTCAGCGAAGAGATACTTCCGGCGACCGTCTCGGTGCGTTCCAATGATGGTCAGAATCTCGCGTACGGTTGTTCTACGAGCGACAACAAACAGTATCTCTGCACCCGTTCGGTGGTTCTCGCCGACGGCGCCGGTTACGGCATTCTTGTGACGGCGACCGATGCGGCGGGGAACACCCTGACCGATTCGCTCCTCGGCACCTTCTCCATAGACCGCGTCCTGCCGATGGCGAACAATCCGGTGCTGACCCTCTGGAACACCGCGATGACGACGCCGAAAACGGTCGTCAAAGCGCTGGACAAGGTGCAGGTGACCTTCACGGCGAGCGAAACGCTCAAGGAGGACCCGAAGGTGCAGGTGGGCGGTAGCCTCATGACCAAGACGGGCCAGAGCGGACTCGATTATACCTATCAATACACCGTACAGACGGGAGATGGCGACGGTCAAAAGACGGTCCGCATCGAACTGACCGACCAGTCGGACAACACCGGTGCGACGACGCTCGGTTCGACCGCGCCGTTCGATGTGACCGCGCCGGCGGTGCTCAATCCGATCATTGCGCCGGCCAAGGCGAATGCATCGAGCACCGTCACCGCTAGTTTCAGCTTCAGCGAAACGATATTGCCGGCCGCCATGAGCGTCGCTTCGGCGGGCGGACTGCCGTTCGTTTGCGCAACGACCGACAACAAGACCTATTCCTGCTCCCGGGCGGTCCTGCTTGCCGACGGCGCGGGGTACACCATCGTCGTGAACGCGACCGATGCGGCGGGCAACAGCATCAGCGGTACCAGCCTCGGCGCTTTCACCATAGACCGCATCCTGCCGGCGGCGAATGGTCCGGTACTGACCCTCTGGAACACCGCGATGACGACGCCGAAGACGGTCGTCAAAGCGCTGGATAAGGTGCAGGTGACCTTCACGGCGAGCGAAACGCTCAAGGAGGACCCGAAGGTGC
>ERZ1645192.2919-NODE-2919-length-14092-cov-6.309468_pt1 | contig 14092 bp, 9 predicted proteins | sample MGYA00575354_ERZ1645192 | MGnify/ENA primary metagenome ERZ1645192 (study PRJEB40844, sample SAMN11349763) | freshwater sediment metagenome | isolation source: river sediment | host: Sediment | place: India: Faizupur Khadar , New Delhi | collected 2017-02-21 ... | reverse complement strand
CGAGTAAGCGTTGTGATCGATAATATTATTACCCATCATATCAATACCACCACTTGGGTTCGTTTCTGAGTCATAGTCATAGTAGTCGGTTAATCCGAGCATATGGCCCGTTTCGTGAATAAAGGTGTGAGCGTCAACTTTTAACGCACCACCTTCACCAACGAATTGAGGAAGTCCGGCTTTACCGCCTTCAAACATGAAGTTATAGCTGCTCCAACCAAAGACGCCTGGATAGGGTTTTGTCATATTCGAGTTAGCGTAAACCCACGAGACGAACGCCCAATAGGTTTGGTTGTTATTTTGTTGAATGTCGGCCCCATAAACAATCCAGAGGGCATCAAGCCATCCATCTTGGTTAAGGTCGTAATCACGTAAGACTTCAGCAGGAATGGTGTCATAAATTTTCTTAATGACTTTATCTTCAACTTGGCTACTATCGGTTAAATCGGTTGTTCTAATTTTGAGATCAATCCATTGTGTCACTTCACCCGTTAAGGTTAATTGACCACGACTACTCTTGTAGTAATAACTGGCAACGGATTCCCAGCCGGTTTCACTGGCGCGGCCAAAAAAGGTCGTGCTAATGTTTTCACGGGTGGCTTCGGTCGCCACTTTACGTTGATCGGTAAAGCTAACCGGAACGACTAAAATCTTTTGAACTTCGGTTAATTCGGTTGACCATGCGTTAAGGGCGTCAAAACCAATCGGCCAAAACATGTCATTGATTTGGTTCATGTATTCATCTGGTTGGGTCACGCCACTTGGGAGACTGGATAGACGGGAGGAAAAGACAGGGGCACCATCTTGCGCGTCCTCAATTGGTCGAACGAGTGACTTACTACGATCAAAAGTCGGGGCAACGCTACTAGGTGGCGTGCTGGTGGTGGGGGTACTGGTTGTAGGAATCGACGTGGTTGGTTCTTCACTCGTCACACTTGTATCACTTGTTGCTGGCACAGACGGCTCAGAACTTGATACCGGTAAAAGATCACACGCAGTTAGTAAGGTTGCGAGTGTTAAACCGAGGGCTAATAGTTTTTTCTTATACATAATATGCTTCCTTTCTTAAGTTATAATTTTACTATATTAAATAATGATATGCATTAACAATCATTATGCAAGATGAAAGCACTACCAAAAAAAAGAAAAGAGCGAATCAAACTTGACTCGCTCTTATTTTGAGAATGAATTAGTTGCTTTCGTAGATAGAATCGATGCTATCAATACTATCCATGACATCAAAGTCTTCAAGAATTTCTTTTTCAACTTCGTCGGCTAAGATGCCACGTCCAGCTGGAATAAGTTTACCAGTAATGACGTTTTCTTTGAGGCCATAAAGTGGATCAATCTTTCCTTTAATTGTCGCATCGGTGAGAATCCGTGTTGTTTCTTGGAAGGAAGCAGCACTGAGGAATGAATCACTTGCAAGTGCGGCCTTGGTAATTCCTAAGATCAATGGAATCGCCACGGCTGGACGTTTGTTGGAGAGGAGGAGTTCACTATTGATTTCCGTGAATTGATTGAGTGAGGTCTTCATCCCAGGGATGAGTTCACTTTCGCCACCATCAATAATTGAGACGCGGTTGAGCATTTGTTTGACAATCACTTCAAGGTGTTTGTCACCAATTTTCACGCCCGCGCTAAGACGGTAGACTTTTTGAACTTCGTTAAGGATGTAGTTTTGAACCGTGGTCACATCACTGGCGGCTAAGAGTTCGCGTGGATAGACACTGCCATCGGTAATCCGATCGCCGTTTTTAACCTCATCGCCCACTTTAACGCGGAGTGTTTGTAAGTATTCGGTTTCAAAGACTTTTTCTTCATCGACCATTTCGTTTTTGATCGTGACGAGGTAACGCTTGTCTTTTTCTTCGATATGGGTGACGACACCAGCGATATCGGTGATTTTTGCTTTCCGTTTTGGTTCGCGTGATTCAAGTAATTCTTGAACCCGTGGTAACCCTTGCGTCACGTCTTCCGTGGTCGCAACCCCACCCGTGTGGAACGTTCTCATCGTTAATTGAGTACCTGGTTCACCGATCGATTGAGCGGCCATGATACCAACGGCATCACCAATCTTCACTTCTTTACCGGTGGCAAGACTAATGCCATAACAGTGAGCACAGACACCACCCTTGGTTTCACAACCAAAGAGCGAACGAATTTCAACTTGGTCAATGCCCGCTTTTTCAGCGGCATGTGCCATATCTTCAGTAATTAAGGTATTGCCTTCGATAATCACTTCGCCCGTAACTGGGTGCGTAATATCGTGGACCGAATAACGGCCAGTGATTCGATCAGAGAGCGAAACAACAGCTTTATCGGAGTTTTCTTTTTTGTCATAAATGGCACTAACGAGGAAGCCATGATCACTACCACAATCGTGTTCACGGACAATCACATCTTGGGCAACGTCGACTAACCGACGGGTTAAGTAGCCAGAGTCAGCGGTCTTTAAGGCTGTATCCGCACCACCCTTACGGGAACCGTGGGAGGCGATGAAGAATTCGGAAACACTAATCCCTTCACGGAAGTTAGCTTTAACTGGAATTTCGATTTCACCACGTGGTGACGCCATCAAACCCCGCATCCCTTTCAGTTGTAAGAAGTTATCTTCCTTACCACGAGCACCACTATCAAACATGATGTAGAGGGAGTTGCGTTTTTCTTTGGAGAATTGTTCACGAAGTTTATCTTTAACGTTTTTCTTCACATCGTTCCAGGTCTTAATGACGGCACTATAACGATCGTTTTCATTATAGAGACCACGACGGAAGGCGTTATTAATACTTCTAACTTTGGCGTCGCCTTCAGCAATGATTTCATCTTTACCAATGACCGGCGTAATGTCGGCTAAGGCAACGGTGAGACCGGCTAAGGTTGAGAAGTGGAATCCTTGGTCTTTAATCTTATCAAGGACAACGCTTGTTTCGACGGTTGTATGATGTTTAAACACTTCATTAATCGCGCTTTCAAGATTACTCTTTTTGATTGGATCGATGAGTGGTTTCGTCGCAATATACTCACGAATATTCGTGCCAACAGGAACAAAGTTTTCAATTTGATCTTGGTGTAAACCAATGTGGCTCGCTTTGTTGATGTAGGGGAAGTCACTGGGGAACACTTCGTTAAAGAAGATTTTACCCACGGTCGTGACTAAGTAGGATTTATTCATCGTTGAGGTGAATGTTTTCTTGTTGATCGCACTTCCCTTAATCGCAATCCGGTTATGGACATGGACTTGGTGCGTTTGGAACGCAAGTTTCACTTCATCGATACTACCAAAGACGCGGCCTTCACTTTCGGCATAAAGACGGTTCAGTCTTTCACCTTCAAAGTCATTGATGGCTTTGGCTTCTTCGGCTCTCCGTAAGAAGTCAGCTTTACTTTCTTCTTGGGTTAAGTAGTAGTTACCAATAACCATGTCTTGCGATGGCGTCGCGATTGGACGGCCATCTTTAGGACCAAGGATGTTGTTACTAGCTAACATCAAGTTGATGGCTTCTTCTTGCGCCGCTTTACTTAAAGGAACGTGAACCGCCATTTGGTCACCATCGAAGTCGGCGTTAAATCCAGTACAGACGAGGGGGTGGAGCCGAATCGCTCTTCCACTAACGAGCACAGGTTGGAACGCTTGAATCCCTAAACGGTGAAGGGTTGGCGCACGGTTAAGTAAGACGGGGTGTTCGCTGATGATGGATTCAAGAATGTCAAACACTCTTTCGACCATCGCATCGATCATCCGATCGGCTTGGGTATGATTGGTGGCATCGCCATCTTTAATGAGAACATGGGCAATGAATGGACGGAATAATTGGACGGCCATTTCACGCGGAAGACCACATTGGTACATCTTGAGTTCAGGACCGACGGCAATAACCGAACGACCGGAATAGTCGACCCGTTTACCTAAAAGGTTTTGCCGGAAACGACCTTGTTTGCCTTTAAGCGCACTACTAAGTGACTTAAGCGGACGACGGTTGGCACCTTGGACAGGCTTGCCACGACGACCATTATCAATCAGAGCATCAACCGCTTCTTGAAGCATCCGTTGGCCGTTCATTAAGATGACCTTTGGAGCGTTCATTTGTAAGAGTTGTTTGTAACGGTTGTTACGGGAAATGACACGACGGTAGAGGTCGTTAATATCGCTCGTTGCGAAGCGACCGCCATCGAGTTGTAACATGGGGCGTAAATCAGGTGGAATGACAGGGATAACATCCAAGATCATCCATTCAGGTTTGTTATTGGAATTACGGAACGATTGAATGACATCAAGCCGTTTTTGTAAACGAATGACTTTTTGTTTACTTTCAGTCTTAATTTGTTCTTTAATCGTTTCTAATTCAGCATCTAGATCGATTTCTTTTAAGAGTTGTTTGACGGCTTCAGCCCCTTCGCCAAAGATGGCGCCGGTGTATTTGCTAATGAAACTAGCGACGGTGAAGAAATCAAAGGGTTGACTTGAATTAGTCATGCGATCAATTAAATCTTGACTGCGGGCTAAATCAAAGCCGGTAAGCGTAGGTTGAATTTCTTTAATCGCTTCGACGAAGACGGACTTGGCCGTGACTTCATCGAGGAATTGTTTGTAATAAAGCGCGCCTGAAGTGCCTGGATTGACGACGACGTGACTAATGAAGTAAATAATTTCTTCGAGTTGTTTCGCGGTCATATCAAGGAGTAAGGCTAAGCGTGATGGGGTGCCCTTTAGGTACCAAATATGGGTGCACGGACTTGCGAGTTCAATGTGACCCATCCGTTCACGACGGACATACTTGGAGATAACTTCAACATGACATTTTTCACAGGTAATGCCTTTGTAGCGAATCTTACGATATTTGCCACAGTGACATTCATAGTCTTTGCTCGGTCCGAAAATGACTTCACAAAAAAGTCCATCGGTTTCGGGCTTTTGACTCCGATAGTTAATCGTTTCGGGTTTAGTGACTTCCCCATGACTCCATTCACGGATTTTTTCGGGGGAGGCAAGACCAACTTTGACCTGATTGAGTTCACTAATGGTGAATGATTGTTTTCGTGCCATAAATTAGTCCTCTCTTTCTTCACTTGCTTCCGCTGAACGATAAGCAACGCTTTCAAATTCAGTATCGACAAGTTCTTCTTCGGTCCGTACTCTCGTCGCCTTACGAGCACGACGAATTTCCGCATCTTGTTCACGGGCTAACTCATCAAGATTAATCTTTTCGCCTTCTTGGTTGATGAGATCAACGTCGATGGCTAAACCTTGAAGTTCGCGAGTCAACACTTTAAACGCTTCCGGAATGCCTGGTTCAGGTAATTCTAAACCTTTGACAATCGCTTCATACGTCCGTTTACGACCGACACGGTCATCGGATTTAATCGTTAACATTTCTTGGAGAATGTGGGCAGCCCCATAGGCTTCAAGCGCCCAGACTTCCATTTCCCCAAACCGTTGTCCACCATTTTGGGCTTTACCGCCTAAAGGTTGTTGGGTAACTAAACTATATGGCCCAGTTGCCCGTGCGTGTAATTTGTCATCCACCATGTGGACAAGTTTAATCATATACATGACGCCGACACTAATGCGTTCGTCGAAACGTTCGCCCGTGCGTCCATCATAAAGAATTTGTTTGCCGTCTTTTTGCATTTTGGCGGCACTCATTAATTCAAAGATTTCATCATTTGTCATCCCGTCAAAGACAGGGGTGGCAATCTTAATCCCTAATTTCTTACAGGCAAGCCCTAAGTGGATTTCAAGCACTTGACCGATGTTCATCCGGCTTGGAACCCCAAGAGGGTTCAGCATGATGTCAACAGGGGTGCCGTCTTCCATAAATGGCATATCGGCTTCAGGAAGGATACGGGAGATAACGCCCTTATTACCGTGACGTCCGCTCATCTTATCGCCTTCGCTGATTTTGCGTTTTTGCGCAATGTAAACACTAATCGATTTCTTGACACCTGGTGGGAGTTCATCGCCATTTTCACGACTGAAAATTTTCACTTCCACAACGGTACCAGAACCACCATGAGGAACACGGAGGGAGGTATCTTTGACATCTTTGACTTTTTCGGCAAAGATGGCTTGGAGTAATTTATCTTCGGCCGATGGTTCGACCACACCTTTAGGTGTTACACGACCAACAAGAATATCGCCTTCTTTAACTTCAGCACCAGGAATGACGATACCATCGGCATCTAAGAAGCCCTTGGCGCCTTCACTAATGTTTGGAATATCACGGGTGATTTCTTCTGGTCCGGATTTGGTATCACGGGTTTCAATCTTGTGTTCTTCAATGTGAATTGAGGTGTACACATCTTCTTTGACTAAGCGTTCATTCATGATGACCGCGTCTTCAAAGTTATAACCATTCCAGGTCATGAACGCGATCGTCACGTTACGACCTAAGGCAAGTTCGCCATTGTCCATAGCAGGACCGTCGGCTAAGACTTGACCAGCTGTGAATTTTTGCCCGGCTTTAACAATTGGTTTTTGGTTAAAGCAAGTGCCTTGGTTACTTCTCGAGAATTTTTGTAATAAGTAGACAAATTCGCCACCTTGATCATATTTGACTTTGATCTTTTTGCTATCGACATACGTGACGATACCATCAAAGTGAGCGACAACGGCTGAACCACTATCATGAGCGACTTTGGTTTCAAGACCGGTTGCAACATAAGGTGCTTCTGGATTTAATAAAGGGAGCGCTTGACGTTGCATGTTTGCACCCATCAAAGCCCGCATCGCGTCATCGTTTTCAAGGAATGGAATCGAAGCGGCAGCGATACTGACGATTTGTTTTGGTGACACGTCAATGTAGTCAACTTTATCTGGGGTGACAACGATGTTTTCGCCTTTATAACGAGCGATAACTTCGCGACTGGTAATGATATTGTTTTCATCCATTTCAACGTTAGCTTCAGCTATCACGTATTCTTTTTCTTCGTTGGCGGAGAAGTATACGGTTTGCTCGCTAACTTTGGCAAATGGTTTTTCAACTTTACGGTATGGTGTTTCAAGAAAACCATACTTATTAACGCGCGCATAACACGCGAGGTTGTTAATAAGACCGATGTTTTGACCTTCTGGCGTTTCAATTGGACAGATCCGACCATAGTGAGAATAGTGGACGTCACGAACCGCAAAGCTGGCTCGGTCACGGGTAAGACCGCCAGGCCCGAGCGAGCTTAAACGACGTTTGTTCGTTAATTCCGCTAATGGGTTGACTTGGTCCATGAATTGCGACAATTGACTGGTCGCAAAGAAGTCACGAATCGCTGTGGAAACATGACGAACGTTAAATAACCGTTGAGGCACGAGTTCTTCGGTCGAAGAAATCGAGGTATTGTCACGAATGGCTTTGGCCATTTTTGAAAGTCCGACACGGAATTGGTTTTGAATGAGTTCACCAACACAGCGAACACGACGGTTGCTTAAGTGATCGATGTCATCAAAACTACCAATGCCAAATTGGACGTTCATGAAGTAGGAGAACGTAGCAACGATATCGGAAATCGTCACGATTTTATCTTCAATGTTTAAATCAACCCCAATCACGTTCATCGTGTGGGTCCGATCATCATTGGTGTAGACACTCACGACATTCACCTTATTGTGGTTGTCGAGTTTTTCAAACACTTTAAGGGTTGTGGTATGTGCACCGTTTTCAAAGAAACGTTTTGCTTTGAGCCCATCCACGATATCTTTGGTTAGGGTCGTGTCTTTTTCAACAACGATTTCACCAGTGACATCAATAAGTGGTTCGGAAACTGTCATACCAACTAGGCGTTCGTAAATGCCAAGTTTTGTATTAAATTTATAGCGACCTGCTTTTCCTAAGTCATAGCGTTTAGGGTCAAAGAACTTTTGGTAAAGGTGGGAAATAATTCCTTCTTCACTAATCGGTTCGCCTGGTTTTAACTTTCTGAAGATGGCTTCAAGCGCATCGAGTTCGTTGACGACGTTCTCGTCTTTTTGTAAGGTTAATTCAAGCGCCGATAAGTCCTTGTCTTGGCCCTTCCGGGTTTTGACTTTCTTGGTCGCCTTAGCATCAAATAAATCAAGGATTAATTTGGGGTCGGTTAAACCAAGAGCTTTTAGTAAAAGCGTTGCATTCATTTTCTTTTGACGGTCAATCCGTAAAGAAAGAATGTTTTTGGTATCATTTTCAAAATTCAACCATGTTCCGCGTGATGGATTTAAGTCAGCGGTGTATAAATAGTGACCAGACTTGTCGAGTTCGCGGCTCATGTAGGAACCCGGTGAGCGGACAATTTGGCTAACGATGACGCGTTCGGCCCCGTTAACGATAAATGTTCCAGACTGGGTCATGAGGTTTAAGTCGCACACGAAGATTTCATTTTCTTTCATTTCACCGGTGACAGTGTTTTCTAAAGAGAATTTAACTTTGAGAGGTGCGCAATAGGTTAAGCCTCGTTGTTTACATTCTAAGAATGTGTATTTGGGTTCTTCAATCCGGTATGAGATGTAATTGACCACCATGTCTTTCGCATAGGAAACGACTGGGAATACATCATTGAAGACTTCTTCAATCCCTTCGGTTAAAAACCAATGGTATGAATCGGTTTGGATCGACACTAGATTAGGGAGTGGAAATTTACCTGACACCTTACTATAGTCAATCCGGTCATTGTATAAACGTTTAGATAAATCGTGTAATCTCTTCATAAATGGCCTCACTTTTCATAAAATTTTTATCGCTTTATCGCTTGATAAACATAGAACCCATGATGTTTTTGCACTAAATCACAATTGCCGAAATGTTGTTCGACATGTGCTTTAGCACTGAGGGCACCATGACTTTTTCGAATCACGAAGTAAAGCGTTCCGCCATCAGTTAAGTAATTAAGCGCCTCAACAAGAAGGGGGTAGTATACCCGCTTACCTGCGCGAATAGGTGGATTAATTACAATTGTTTGGAAACGATGATTTGCTACAGCCTGATAGGTGCTTGCAACAAACGCGTTTGCGTTGTCAATGTGGTTAGCATTGATGTTAGCCTTTGTCAGTTCAACGGCCCGTTCATTGACATCAAACAGGGTGACATTAACTTCCTTGAACAATTTGGCAATCGTGAGGCCAAGCGTTCCATAGCCACATCCGACATCGAGAATCTCGCCACTGAGTGCTTGACTCGTGACGACATTAAGAAGGCCGATAGAGCCTTCATCGATTTCGTTTTTACTAAAGACACCAACATCAGAATAGAGGGTTAGTTCAATCGATTTATAGGCAAATTTAAGTGCTCTACGTTCCGATTTTAACTGTGTGTCATTGTCGAAATATTGACCCATAAACACAATCCTCTATATGCACGAAAACCCATAAGCCAAAGCGTATGGGTTCGTGCAGTTAGTTTGAAACTTACTTAATTTCAACTTCAGCGCCGGCAGCAACAAGAGCTTTCTTGTGTTCTTCTGCTTCGACTGGTGAAATTTTTTCTTTGATTGCGACTGGAGCGCCATCAACTAATTTCTTCGCATCCATTAAGCCTAAGCCAGTGATAGCTTGGACGGCTTTAATGACGGCGACTTTGCTTTGGCCAAATGATTTGAGGGTTAATGTCACATCAACTGGACCTTTAGCGACTGCTTCTTCTTCAACTGGAGCAGCAGCGGCTGCGGTTGGAGCGGCAGCGGAGACACCGAATTCGGCTTCGACGGCCTTAACGAGATCGTTAAGTTCTAGGACGGTCATTTCTTTTAATGACGCAATAATTTCTTGGACTGTTAGTTTTGCCATTGTATTTTCCTCCTTGGGCAATTAGTTTTTCGCATCCGCGACAGCTTGTACTGTAGCTGCGAATTGACGAACTGGTGCGTTGAGCACCGATAAGAACATCGAGATCAAACCTGAGCGACCTGGTAATCTAGCAACGGTCTTCACGCCTTCAGCATCAATCACACGGCCTTCGATAAGTCCGCCTTTGATGACGACTGCTTCGTTTTGAATTGCAAATTTACGCACAGCGTTGGTTCCTGAGATGATATCTTTACTAAACACGAACGCGTTTGGTCCGGTTAATAAATCGTGTAATTCAGGTTTGCCAAGTTGTTCAGCTGCCCGTTCCACTAATGAGTTCTTGTAAATGGCTAATTCAGCATTTGTTTCTCTTAGGGTCCGACGTAATGCAGAGATTTGAGCTACGGTTAATCCGCGGTATTCAAAGATGACAACTGCATCGTGTGTCTTGGCTTTACCAACGATTTCTTCAACAATCGCTTGTTTTGTTTGTAGGTTTTGTTGATTCATTGTTCTTCCTCCTTTTCTTTAGATTTGAATGAGGCACCAATATCCCGTAATTGTGTAATGTTTTTTTAATTACCTCGACAACATTATTAAGCTCTTCGGCCGTTGTTTTCTTAGGTATATTGATTGCTTTGTATAGATTAACGACCCGCAAATGTAATGTGGATCGCTGGTCCCATGGTTGTATGGATGACAGCGTTTTTGAAGTAGTTACCCTTGACAGCAGCTGGACGAACCTTGACGATTCTTTCGCAAACAGTTGTTAAGTTTTCAAGTAACTTGGTTTCATCGAAACTGGCACGTCCGATTGAGATGTGCATGTTGGCTTCACGATCAACGCGATATTCAACTTTACCAGCCTTAATTTCGTTGATAGCTTTGACTAAGTCGTTGGTGACGGTTCCAACTTTGGGGTTTGGCATTAAACCTTTTGGCCCTAAAATTTTACCCATCTTACCAAGTTCGCCCATCATATCTGGGGTCGCAACGATGACGTCATAATCAAACCAGTTTTCGTTTTTAATTTTTTCAAGCATTTCTTTAGCACCTGCGAAATCTGCTCCCGCATCTAAAGCTTCTTGAATCCGTGTCGTAATCGCTAAGACTTTTTTGGTCTTGCCGTTTCCGTGTGGTAAGACTAATGTTCCTCTGATTTGTTGATCGGCTTGACGTGGATCAACATTAAGACGGAAAGAAACATCGATGGTTGCATCAAACTTTGTGGTTGATGTCTTCTTTACAAGCGCGACCGCTTCGGCGAGTTCGTATTGTTTACCGGTCTCAACGAGCGCTAGTGCGGCGTTGTATTTTTTACCTCTTCTCATAATTTTCCTCCTTGTGGTTCTAACGAGTGAGTGGCTCTTCCACTAATCTTCGACAACAATGCCCATATTACGCGCTGATCCGGCGACAATTTTCATTGCCCCTTCGATATCATTAGCGTTTAAATCTGGCATTTTGTACTCGGCAATAGCTCTTAATTGAGCCTTGGTGATTTTACCAACCTTTTTGGCTTTGGCATTATCACTACCCTTGCTAAGGTTTCCAGCAGCTTCTTTTAACAAAACTGTGACTGGCGTTGTTTTGATTTCAAATTCGAATGATTTGTCCTCAAAGGCTGTAATAATAACTGGAACAACTTTACCTTTACGGTCCGCTGTTTTTGCGTTGAAGTCAGTACAAAACTTTGGCATTACAATACCAGCAGATGCAAGTTTTGGTCCTGGTTTGGCTTCTCCACCAACGAGTTCAAGCTTTACTACTTTTGCGATTTTCTTTCTCACGTGACGTTCCTCCTATTTTTAGATTTGTCCGTGCAGTGGTAAGCGGAATAATCACAATTCCTACCACGAGCATACATAATGCGTGCATGTGTGCGAGGCATTACGTGATAGAATATTAACACCAACCCATAGTGTTTGCAAGAGTTTTTTCAATCACAACCTTAAATTTATGAAATAAGTGCATTCTTTGACCAAGGATTTCTCACGAAAATAGGACGTTCCCTCCCTTACCGAATCAAACGATAAATATGGACTTTATTGGGCATAAAGCATAAAATAAATAATCGAGATACATTATGTATAATTTCTTGAAAAAACTTCATCTCTCACCCTACTTGGCCGTTGCGCTAAGTTTCTTCCTACTAATTTTAATTGGTTCGCTTTTTTTGACTTTACCCATTGCACACATTGATGGTAACTGGCCAAACTATATTGACTCGCTCTTCATGTCATTCTCTGCCGTCTGCTTGACGGGGTTAAGCGTTTATAACAGCCTGATTGAAACCTACTCTTTGTTTGGGCTCATTGTCATGGCGGTCCTCATTCAACTTGGAGGGCTCGGTTTCATCACAATTTTCACCTTTATCATCACTTTATTTCGTATGAAAATTAATATGCTCGATCGCTTTGTTTTAAAAGAGGCGCTTTCTGCAAGTGAATACTCTGGCGTGATTCGCCTTGTAAGAAAAATGGTCTTCATCTCGCTCGCGTTTGAAGCGCTCGGTGTGATTCCATTTCTATTTTCCTTTATCCCCCAATTCGGGCTTTTAGAGGGGCTTGGCAAGGCTGTATTTCATTCCATTACTTCATTTAACAACAGTGGATTTGATGTCTTAGGCAGTAAGTCATTAATTGATTACCGCTATGACTATGCAGTGACGATTAACACGGCCGTGCTCACAACAATTGGTGGCCTTGGTTTCCTCACCATTTCCGAAATTCTCAAATTCAAACGGCCGAAAATGTGGAGTTCACAAACGAAGATTGTTCTGACCATGACGGGCATCATCCTCGTGGTCATGTCACTAAGTTTATATCTATCAAATTTGGGTAGTAACGATCCACTAAACCCCTATGAATCCTTGCTAATTATCGCCTACAGCCGTACGGGTGGTTTCGCTATCACCGAATACGAAGATATGTCCCAAATTGGAATTGTCGTCATGATGTTAACGATGTTCATTGGCGCTTCCCCACTTTCAACTGGTGGTGGTGTAAAAGTGACGACATTCTTCGTTGTCGTTTTAATTATCTTCGCTTATATTCGTGGGAAAAAGGTTCATGCCTTCAAGAGAACGTATTCGCATAAATCGTTTATTCAAGCCACGGTCGTGATCTTCTTTGCGATTATTACCATCTTGATTTCTTATGTTGCAGTTGTTGAAATCGAAATGAATAATCAAGCGATTAACGCGACGGGTTGGGGGACGAATGCGCTCTTATTTGATGTCGTAAGTGCATTCACAACAACCGGAGCTTCCTTTGGTGTCACTCCCATGTTATCACCGGCAAGCAAGTTGATCTTAAGTGTCTTAATGTTCATCGGTCGTGTTGGGCCCATTACCTTAATGGCAACGGTTAGTGATGCGATTAGCCGTGAAGAAAAATTGCATTATCGTTATATTGAATCCGACGTGATTGTTGGGTAGGAGGAATTTATATGAGTAAAAGACGTAGTTTCGCGGTCATTGGCTTAGGCGAATTTGGCATGACCATTGTCGAAGAATTGGTCGCATTGAATCGTGAAGTCATCGCCATCGACAAGGATGAGGAAGCGGTCGCCAAAGCGGCTAAGTTAATCCCCACTGCTTTTATCGCCGACTCCACCAATGAAAAGGCGCTAAAAGAGTTAAACATCGATGAGGTCACCGATGCAATTGTTTGCTATGGCGATAATGTCACCGCATCGATTTTGACCACAGTCATTTTGAAAGACTTAGGCATCAGTCACATCGTTGTCCGCATGGATGATGAATACTTTATTCCAACCATCAAACGCTTAGGGGCTGACGAAGTCGTCACACCTCAACGAATCGCAGGCGTCGGATTAGCAAACCGCCTTGGAAATGAAAGCTTCCTCGATTACTACAACTTGAGTGGTAATTACTCAGTGGTAAAAATTACCGTCAATAAAGACTTTGAACCCGTCACACTTCAAGCATTAGACGCTCGTAATCAATTTGGCGTTAATATCATCCTCATTCAACGAGAAAAACGAGTGTTCTCACCTAAAGCTAATGATGAAATCATTCCACTCGATATTATCAACGTTGTCGGTAAACGTCGCGATGTGGAAGACTTCTCTAGCTTCATCAATCCTAGTGATGAAAAAGAAGATCCGAAGTTCAAAAAGAAAGCGACAAAGAAATAACCAATCAAAAAAGCCGGTTCATTACGAATCGGCTTTTCAATTACTCGAATTAATTTATTCTTTTTCGATATCAGCGAAATCGACTTCAAGTTGGGTTGGACGACCAAAGAAGATGGTTTCAAGGGTAACGGTTCCGTTATCCTTGTTGATGCCAAGAATCGCACCATGGGTACCTTCGAGTGA
>ERZ1645192.2918-NODE-2918-length-14092-cov-6.759991_pt1 | contig 14092 bp, 14 predicted proteins | sample MGYA00575354_ERZ1645192 | MGnify/ENA primary metagenome ERZ1645192 (study PRJEB40844, sample SAMN11349763) | freshwater sediment metagenome | isolation source: river sediment | host: Sediment | place: India: Faizupur Khadar , New Delhi | collected 2017-02-21 ... | reverse complement strand
CCGCACCCCTGCCTGCCGAATCGCGAAACCCTTCGATGGCCCGCCGGTAGTACTTCACGTTGCCGGTCACGAAGGTGCGGTCCGGGTCCATGCCGATAGATATGAACCTCTGCCGGTGCTCTTCCGACTGGGCTATCACGGAGTCCATGGAGCTGAACACGGACCTCATGAAAATGGAGAGTTTTCGATATGTTTTCAGGGTCCTGTCGGATATACGGCCGTTTACGATGATGAGAGGGATGTTCCTCTTTCGCGCCCCCCAGACGAGGTTCGGCCATATCTCCGTTTCGACGACGATGATGGAGGAAGGCTTAAAATGATCGAGGAACCGGCTGACGGAAAGGCCGATATCGAAAGGAAGTGCTTCACACCTGAGATCGTAACCGCGTACCGGCTTCTTTCTGAGCATTTCTTCTGCATAGTATGTGTTCGTCGTGATCAGAAAATGGCCGAAGCTTCCGGCGGTCGACAGATAGTCCGCAAGGTTGCGGGCGATGATGGCCTCACCTATGGACGCGCCATGGATCATAGCGGCCCCCGGGCGTATGTCATCGGCCGGGGGTATGAGCCGGCGCCGGAAATTCGGTTTCATCTTTGCGTTTGTAAGGCCGGCGAGGATAAGGACCGGGAGCGCGCACAGAGAGAAAATATTGTAGATCAATTTCCACATGCGATCCGTTCCGCCTTGTCAGTCAGATCGACGAGGGTCTTTTCAAGCCCGATCCGTTCTTTTTCAATTTCATCGGAAGATAATCCCGGGCCGATCGTTACAGGGTCGCCCCAGACAAAGACAACCCGTGAAAAGGGGTAGGGGAATATGAAACGGTCCCAGGACTGAAAAGTTTTTTTTTAGACGCCCCGTAGCTCACGGGGAGAAGGGGTTTGCGGGCAAGGCGCGCCAGCTCCACGATGCCTTTTTTCACCTCGAAACGGGGGCCCTTCGGGCCATCCGGCGTTATTGCGACATCGATATTGTCCCGAAGGTCATGGAGGATCTCCCTGAGCGAGGAAACGCTGCCTTTCCGGTAGGAACCTCTCACCGTGCCTATCCCGAAAAACGCGACGACCCTGGCGATAAATTCCCCGTCCCGATGACGGCTGATCAGCACCTTGCCGCCGCCGCCCTTTTTCGCGAAGGGCATCATGAGGAGCCTCGAGTGCCAGAAGCAGACGATGTAGTTGGACCGGTTGCCCCACTTCTCGTCGGGAGGCCTGTTGATGTGCGTAATACGGAGCGTGAGCCTGAGCGCCGATAGAAAAGTGAAGACCAGCGGCGGAACGACATATACCAGTAAAAAAGACTTTACCTTTTTCTTCATGCGCGCTTTTTCCCCAGGGGAATAACTTTTTTGCGGGCACCCTCTTTGAACTGGAGCTCATAAAGCCTTTTGTAAGGCCCGTCCTGTTCTATGAGCTCAGAGTGGTTGCCTTCCTGCACGATAGCGCCCTTGTCGATGACGATTATACGGTGCGCATTGATAATGGTCGAGAGCCTGTGTGCGATAATTATCGTCGTTCTGCCCTTCATCAGGTTCTCGAGGGCCTTTTGCACCTCGATCTCCGATTGCGCGTCAAGAGAGCTTGTCGCTTCGTCAAGGATCAATATGGGTGCATTCTTATACAGTGCACGGGCGATGGCGATACGCTGTTTCTGGCCTCCCGAGAGCCGCGTTCCCTTCTCGCCGACGACGGTATCGTAACCCTTCGGCAGCTTCAAGATGAAATCGTGAGCGAACGCCATTCTCGATGCCTCGAGCAGGCTGTTGTCGTCGGGTTCGACGCCGTAAGCTATATTGCTCCGGATCGTGTCGTTGAAAAGGATAACATCCTGGGTCACGAGCGCGACGCTGGTCCGCAGAGAATCGAGGGTGACATCGCGGATATCGATGCCGTCGACCATGATCCGGCCTTTCGTGGCGTCATAAAAGCGAGGGATGAGGTTGAAGAGCGTGGTCTTGCCGGCGCCACTCTTGCCGACAACGGCAATGACATCGTTTTTTTCTATGGAAAGGTTTATGTTGCTGAGGATCATTCTGTCCTCGTATCTGAAAGAAACATCCTCGAATGTTATTCTCCCTTCAACAGCGCCAAGCTCCCCGGCCCCCGGCTTTTCGGCCACCTCAGACTGACGGTCGATCACCTCGAACACCCGCTCGGCTGCGGCGAGGCCCTGCTGGACATTGTGGTTCTCCTTGTTCAATTTCTTGATCGGTTCATAGAGCATGATAAGCGCGGCCATGAACGAGAACAGTGTGCCGGGGGTGGACTTCCCGATGATGACCTGGTAGCCGCCATACCAGATAATGACCGCAACGGCAATGCCGCCGATAAGCTCCATGACCGGGTGTGACAGCGCCCGGACCCTTATGCGCTTCATCATCAATTTGAAAAGCCTCTCGTTCTCCCCGGCAAACCTGTTGTTCTCATACTTTTCCATGGAGAACGCCTTTACTATCCTCTGGCCGGTTATCGTCTCGTGGAGAAAGCTGGTGAGGCGCGCCAGGTATTGCTGGATGTTCAGCCCTATCTTTCTGAGCCTCTTGCCGAAGCTGACAATAGGGTAAATAGAGAAGGGAAGGATTATAAAGGCAATAAGAGTCAGCTTCCATTCCATCCGGAAGGCCACGATGATAAGGCCGATTATGGTGAAGATGTCGTTCAGGACAGCCGCCACGGAGTCAGAGACGGTGCTCTGCACCAGTGCGACATCGTTGACAACACGGGAGATGTTGGACCCCGTCGGGGTCTTGTCGAAAAATGAGAGCGGCTGTTTCTGCATGTTGAAAAAGAGGAGGTTCCGGATGTCGGTTACGACCCTTTGCCCGACATACCCTATGAAGTACGCCTGGAGGTACTCGAAGATCCCTTTGGCAATAAAGAGAAGGACCACGATCCCCGGCATGATATAGAGCTTTGTCATATCCTTCTCGAAGAAGATGGTGTCGAGGACGGGCTTCACGAGATATGCGCTCGCACTCTTGGCGCCCGAGCACAGGGCCATAAAGATCATTGCGAGGACAAGCTTTGTTTTATAAGGATATGAGAATCTAAGAAGTCTGAGGTAAAGGTTCATTCCCTTTTTCTTTCTCGAGAAATGAGATCACAGCATCTGCCGCCAGCCCATAGGAGTCGTCCACTTTCAGCCTGTCTATAATGGGTCCAAGTTTTCCGGCAATATCCCGTCTTCCTTTTTGTATCATAGAAAGCGCCGTGTTTGCAATGGATTCGGGCTTAAGGCGCTGAATGAACTCCGGAAAGACCTGCTCTCCGGCAATGATGTTGGGAAGGCCTATATTGTCCACACTGACTATCATGCGGGCTATGTAATACGACAGCCATGATATCCGGTAGATAATGATCGTCGGGGTTTCTAAAAGGGCGGCTTCCAGCGTGGCGCTGCCCGACGCGATGATCGCCGCGTCACAGTACGCAAGAGCGTTGTAAGCGCCTCCCCTGATGGGGATTATGCCGGGAATGTCCTTCAGGAGCGATGCGAACTCCGACCCGTCAACGCTCTCGGCGACAGGCATGGCGATCGTGATGTCCGGACGCTTGCCCCGTACTATCGAAATGATCTTTGAGAGAACGGGTATATGCCGCCTTATCTCGTTTCGCCTGCTTCCCGGCATGATCGTGAGCACCGGCCCGGATGGAGCACCGATGCCCTCCAGGAATTCCTCTCTCGAGAGGGACGGCTTCACGGTGTGGGCAAAAGGATGCCCGACGTAAGCGGCGGGGATGCCCTCCCCGGCATATAGCTCTTTTTCAAACGGGAGGATGCAGATCACCTTGCTGACATACTCCTTGATCTGCCGAAGGCGGCCCTTCTTCCAGGCCCATACCTGCGGAGGTATAAAATAGACCACGGGTATGCCGAGCGACGACGCAAAACGTGCGATCCTCATGTTGAAGCCGGGAAAATCGACGAGGATGACGACGTCCGGCCGGCGGGACCGAAGATGATTCTTCACATCGTCAAAGGCCCGCCGTATATGTCCCATATGGGACAGGACCTCGCTTAAGCCCGTGACCGAGATGTCCCGGTAATCATGGACAATGTCGACACCCAGTGCGGCAAGCCTCTCCGACCCCATGGCGGACAGAGAGAAATTGCGGATTTTCCTGATGGATTCTACGAGGTGGCAGGCGTGGATCTCGCCGGATAATTCCCCGGTCGATATGAAGATCTTTTTGTTTATGTGCGGCACCTTAGTTTTCCGGCAATATGATCCCGGATCCGGTTGGCAAGCTCGAGGGCCTTCAGGCCGTCCACTCCGCTGACGCTTGGCGTACCATGGCCGGCGGCGGCCATGACAAATTGCAGGAGCTCGTCCTTCACGGGGTCCATCTGATCGCAGGTAAACTCGGTTGTGCCGGTCTTCTGGTCCCCGGTGCTTGTCACCGTGACAAGCTTTCCCTGCATCAGGTCGACATAGAACGTTTGTCTCTCCTCGTAAATCGTTATCGACCTTTCGCGGTGGGCCGCGGCCCGGCTCGCCATGAGGCTCGCGACGCACCCATCCGAAAACTCGACCCGTGCGTTCACCGTGTCGTAAAGACGCGAAACGAAGCAGATGCCCTGTGCCGATACATCCTGAACAGTGCCGTGCGCCAGGGAAAGCACCAGGTCAAGGTCGTGGATCATAAGGTCGAGAACAACATCCACATCGGTGGAGCGGCCCGTAAAAGGGCTCACCCTCCTTGTTTCGATAAGGAGCGGTTTCGTAACGCGGGGCAGGGCACGGGTGAGAGCGGGGTTTAACCGTTCGAGATGGCCGACCTGGAGAACAAGCCCCCTTAACCGGGCCAGATCAACAAGCTCGCGGGCTTCTTCCGGCAGAACGGTTATCGGTTTCTCGAGAAAAACGTGAACGCCCCTCTCGAGGCACTCCCGGGCGATGGTGTAGTGGGATTCGGTCGGTGTCGCAATAACGGCGCACGAAGCCCCGTTGATAGCGTCGGAATAGGCGGTGCATACCGGAACGGAATACTGCGTGCCGTACTCCCGGGCACGCTCGTCATCGATGTCGCAGATCCCGCTGACGGTGACCCCTTCGAATGCACACAGTTTGCTCAAATGGATCCGGCCCATGTGGCCAAGACCGATGACGGCCACATTTACCGGCATATTCCCCTCGTCGAGCTTTCTATGAACTCTGTGAGATAGGCGATATTGTCGCCGTCGAGCTCATCGCGGATGATCTTGAGAGAGGTCTTGAGAGGCAGGGCGGACCGGAAGAGGATCCTGTACGCCCGCTTCAACTTTGCGATCTCGTCCTTGGAAAAGTTGCGCCGCTCCAGGCCGACAAGGTTCAGGCCGTAAAGCTTGGCCCTGTCGCCCGCTGCGATGACAAACGGGGGAACATCCTTGGGGATTCCCGTCAGGCCGCTGATAAAGGCGTATTTGCCGACCCTGCAGAACTGGTGGACGGCGCACAAGCCGCTGAAAATGACAAAATCCGCGACCTCGACATGACCGGCGAGCGTCGCGCCGTTCGCCATGATGATGTTGGAACCGACCTGACAGTCGTGGGCGATGTGCGCGTAGGCCATGATGAAATTATTGTCGCCGACCTTCGTTACACCGCCTCCCTTCGTGGTCCCCCTGTTGACCGTCACATATTCCTTGATGGTATTGTTGTTGCCTATGATCACCCGGGTCGGCTCGAACCTGTACCCGATGTCCTGGGGAGGCCCGCCGATCGATGCGAAGGGGCTGATGGTGCAATTCTCCCCGATCGTCGTGTTCCCCTGGATGACAACATGGCTCCCGATGCGTGCCCCCTTGCCTATGCAGGCGCCTGCCTCTATAACGCTGTAAGGCCCTATCTCAGCGTCTTGCGCTATCTCGGCGTTTTTATCGATAACAGCTGTTGAATGTATCACGTTCCTGAGCTCCTCTATTCCTGTTTAAGCATGGCCATTATACGCGCCTCTGCCACGAGATCATTTTCAACGTACGCTTTGGCCTCGAAGACCCAGATCTCCCGCCTGTGTTTCACGACCTCGACCACGCACTTCACTTGATCGCCGGGGATCACGGGTTTACGAAAACGTGCCCCGTCGATACCGGTGAAAAAGACCGACCCTTTCATGCCCGGGAAGGACCTGAACGCCAGCACTCCCCCCGTCTGCGCCATAGCCTCCAGGATAAGGACGCCCGGCATGATCGGCCTGCCGGGAAAATGGCCCTGAAAGAAAGGCTCATTCAGGGTAACGTTCTTGATCGCAACGATCTTCTTTGCCTCTTCGAGTTCAAGGACCCTGTCCACCAGAAGGAATGGATACCTGTGGGGAAGCAGGTCCAGGATCTCATTTATGTCAATCATCAGTCTCCTCCGCGGGCAGTTTTTTCTCGATCTGCTTTATTCTCTCAACGAGGTCAGGAAGCCTCTTCATGTAGATCTGGAGCTTCATCCATTCCTTGTGAGGCATGTGGGGTGTCCCCCAGATGATGGAACCGGCAGGCACATCCTTCGTGATGCCCGTTCCTCCCCCCGCCATGACGCCGTCCCCGATGGTCACATGGTCGCGCACCCCGGCCTGTCCTGCCAGGACGACACCGTTGCCTATGCGGGCACTGCCGGCAATGCCGACCTGGGACACTATGACCGAGTCCTGGCCAATGGTCACATTGTGGGCGACCTGGACCAGATTGTCGATCTTGGTCCCTTTGCCGATCACGGTCTTTTCGAGAGAGGCCCTGTCTATCGCCGTATTGGCCCCTATCTCGACGTCGTCTTCAATAATGACGGAACCGAGCTGGGGTATTTTGGCGTGCTTCGACCCGTCCCAGATATAACCGAACCCGTCGGCGGCTATGACCGTATTAGCGTGGATTATTACATTCCGGCCGATCGTGGTGTCGCGGTAAATCGTGACGTGGGGGTAAATGGTGCTGCCCGGCCCGATCGTCACGTTCGGGCCGATATAAACGAAAGGGTATACAGCAGCATTATCGCCGATCCGGACGTTGTCTTCTATGCATGCGAAAGCCCCTACTGATGCGCCCGGTGCAATGACGGCAGTCGCGCTTACGGAGGCTGAAGGGTGTATACCCGGTTTGATGACGGGGCCTTTCTGGAACAGGGCAGCCACACAGATATACGCGAGTTCGGGATTGTCTACGACAACGATGTTTTGAACCGCCCTCACATCGGCAAGAGCTGTTTTCCTGCCGATGATAAGGGCGGATGCTTTGCATTCGGGGACAAACTTTGTGTAGCTGGAGTGAGTGAGGAAGGTTATCTCTCCCTCTACCGCACTCTGAATGCCTGCGATTCCGCTGATCGGGATATCTCCGTCACCGATCAGATCCCCCTTGACCGAGGCAGCGATATCCTTAAGCGTGATCATTATCTGATCGGTTTTCTCTTCGCTGACTCGTTAAAGAGCGTGATCACTCTGTTCGTGATATCGACCGTGGGCGCAGCAAAAAGGATGCCTGCCTGGCTTTTCTCGAGGATCAGCGTGTATTTTTCTTTCTCGCCGATTGATTTCACGACCTCTTCAACCTGCTTCAAGACCTTCTGGGTAAATTCCATGTCTTTCTGCTGGAGCTCGGTCTGATAATCATTGTAAAGCCTCTGGTAATCTTTGAGCTTTGCCTGGTAATCTTTTTCCTTCTGGGCACGCGCCTCCGGCGTTATCGTGGCGCCCTGTTTTTCTGCCGCATCCTTCAATCTCTGAAGCTCGTTCTGCTTGCTGTCGAGCGTGGCTTTCAGCCTTTCCGCTTCCTTTGTCAGTGTACCGCGGATCTGTTTGCCGGGCTCCGATTCGAGCATTACTTTCTGCAGGTCTATATAAGCGATGTTGACAGCTGATTGGCTTTTCGCTGCAAGCGGTGTGAGCAGGACCATGACGACAAAAAAGACCGTAAAAAAGTGTTTCATAAAGCCTCCTTGCTAATATTGGGTTCCGATCGTGAAATCGAAAAGACTTTTCCTCTCGCCTTCCTGGGGGTTGAGGTTCCACCCGAATTCCAGGCGGATGGGGCCCATAGGTGAGAACCAGCGCAAGCCGACTCCACCGGAGGTCCTCATCCTGAGGCTGCTCCAGTCGTCGAAGCCGGCGCCCGTGTCAAAGAAGACCACGCCTTTGACACTCGCTGGTTTGTAAATAGGGAAGATCCATTCGAAATTGTAGAACATCTGGTTCTTCGCGCCGATGGGTTCGCCATTTTCATCGGTAGGGCCGGCTTCGCCGTAACGGAAACCGCGGATGGAGCTGATCCCGCCGACATAAAATTTCTCGGTGATGGGGACCTGTCGGCCGCTGTATCCACCGACGCTGCCCAGTGTTCCCTTGACAAAGAAGGAGCTTTCCATGAACTTGATCGGAAAGTATCTTCCGTAGTAGCCTGTCGCACTGACAAAGTAGGCGTCTCCGCCAAAAATACCACCGGCTGTTTCCACACTTATACCCGTGTTAAACCCTTTTGTCGGGTCCTGGATGTTGTCTATCGTATTCTGGGTAAGGGCAAATATCATGCTGCTCGTGAGGGTCGTGCCTTCCTGCTCCTTGATGTATGTGCTGGCATCGCTCGTTATACCGCTGACATCGACATTTTCGAGACGGTACTTGGCGCTGGCCCTGACCGTATCGGTGAGCGGTTTGATAAGGCCGATGTTGCCGCCGGTCCTCTTATAGTCGTACGTGTCCATGTAACGTCTAAAATTGTAAAGACTTGTCCCCATGTCGAACTTTCTGTCGAATACGTACGGTTCAAGGTATGTCAGCCTGAACTCGTTGGTGTAGCCGCTCAAACCGGCGTAAAGCGAAAGCCTTCTCCCCGTGCCGAAGAAGTTATCCTCCGATATGGAGCCGGAGACGATGGCCTTGTCGGTCGTGCTGTAACCGGCGCCGACGCTGAAGGTCCCTGTGGGTTTTTCCTCGATGGCGAGGTCGACATTCACTTTTTGCGGATCGTCGGTCTTAATGATCTTGAAATCGGTATCTTTGAAAAATGTCGTATTCTTGAGTCTCTTCTTGCTGTTTTTTATCCCTGTAATGGAGAAGCGGTCACCTTCGGCAAATCTCAGTTCACGCCTGACGACCTTGTCGCGGGTCCGCTTGTTCCCGATGATGTTGATGCGGTTGAAGAACACTTCCTGGTTCTTCGTTATGTTGAACGTGGCGTTGACGATATGGTTCTCGTCGTCGATCACCGTGGTCGGTGCAATCTCGGCAAAGGCATACCCTTTGTCCTGGTACATATCGGTGATTGTCAGGACGTCTTCATAGAATATCGTGCTCCTGAAGGTGTCGCCCGGTTTTGTCTTGATCTTTTTGAGCAGCTCTTCCTGGGGTATTATGATATCTCCGGCAAATTCGATCGTGCCGACCTTATGGATCACGCCTTCTTCAATGGCGGTCGTTATCGTTATGCTCTTGCCGTCCTTTGAGAGCGCGATGTCGGGTACGCCCACCTTGACCTTGGTGTACCCTTTGTCGTGGTAGAATGCCTCGAGGTTCCTTCGGTCGGAGCTCAGCACGTCTTCATCGAGTATGCCCGACCCGGTGAACCAGGAAAGCATGCCCTTTTCCTTGGTCTGCATATAGCCCTTCAACGTACCGTCTTTAAAGTGCTTGTTGCCGGTGAAGGTGATCTTCTTGACGTAGGACTGCTGCGGTTCATCGACGACGAAAGTGACGGTCGCATCGTACTTCTCGCCGTAATCGATCTCGTATGTGATCCTGGCGGCATAGTACCCCTTGCTGGAATACAACTTCCGGATGTCGTCCATGCTTTCTTTGACCTTCTCGATGTTGAGAACGGTGCCGGTTTTCACCTTTACCTTGTCGAGCAAGTCGTCCGTTTTGATCTTTTTATTGCCGGAGATCAGGATCGACTTTACAGGAGGTCTTTCAATAACGACAAATGTGACAGTCTTGCCCTTATCGGAGTCCTTGATATCTATCTGGACATCACTGAAGAAACCGGTCCTGTAAATGCTCTTCATATCCTCGCGTATTTTGTCGAGGTTGTACGGATCGCCTTCCTTCGTTTTTATATTGTTCGTGATAACCGCAGTGTCGACGCGCTCGTTTCCCGTGACTTCGATTTTTGCGATCCGTTCGGATTCCTGAGCGAAAACGATAACAGGAAGGCACACAACCAACAGGAGTATGATAAGGCCTTTCAATTTTTTCATATGATTGCAAAATTACCAGAAAAAAGCCTGTTTTGTAAAGGTAAAAAAATAATAATCGTGCGAGTCTGGAATTCGTTGCGCGAGATATGGTAATTTCAGCGAAATCATGCTCCTTTTTCCTGTATGGGTCTATCTGGCCGGCGCGGTCCTGGCCCTTCTGGCAGGGCCCCTGAAAGCCGGACGGGCCGTTTTATCGACCATCTCCTTCCTGGCCCCCTTGAGTGCCGTCACGACGCTCGTCCCTTTTCTATTCTTCAGCCGGCCCCGGGTGATAGGGTGCTTCGGGAACACCCTGCTGTTCAGGATAGAACCCGCCGCCAGCATGGCCGCCCTTTGCCTGTCCGCGTTCGGGGCCGTGCTTTCACTCTGGCTCGCCGCGATCTGCCGGGGGCCCGGCCTTAGCCGGGCGTTAGCTTTATGGCTTTTTGCCCTGGGTTCCGCCTCAGCCGGCATTTTCGCCGCGGGCCCGCCGTCAACGGCACTTTTCACGGCACTGTCCCTCGCGGCGATGCTTTTCCTGGCGGGAAGGGTGAAGGGGTGATAGCGTTCTACGTTAAAAAACCAAAGACACTGGATCCCGGCAGGCCAGGATGGCGCCCTTTCCGTATCTTTTCGATGACTTAAACAACGTAGAACGCAGAACGTAGAACGCGGTACGTTCCCTTCACCTCGACCGGGTTACGCCCTTTTTCTCACAGATGCCTGCCAGGGGGCACTCGCTGCATTTCGGGGACAGCGGGGTGCAGATGCGTTTTCCGAAGGTGACCAGGAGCGCGTTGTACGTTATCCAGTACTGCGGGGGCAGTATTTTGCGCAGCTCGTCTTCGGTCTGGTGCGGGTTTCTGGTCGTTACGGCCCCGGTCCGGTTCGATATCCTGTGGACGTGGGTATCGACGCAGATGCCCGGTTTCCCGTACCCCTCGGTAACAACGAGGTTTGCGGTCTTTCGCCCGACCCCGCGGATCTTTATGAGCTCTTCTATCGTATCGGGGACCACGCCGTCGTACACATTCACTATTTCGGCCGCAACTTCTTTGAGGCCCTTCGCCTTGTTCCTGTAAAAACCGACCGGGTAGATGAGCTTTTCCAGCTCATCGAGCGGTATATCGATGAGGTCTTGCGGGCGCTTCATTCGCGGCATGAGGACCGCCATCACCTTTTCCGTGGTCTCGTCCTTCGTCCTCAGGCTCAGGAGGGTCCCGACAAGGATAACGAACGGGTCCCTGTCCGTATCCCGGGAAAGGCGCGTTATGACCGGAGCAGCCTCCTGAGGAAACAACTTCGTCAGGACCCTGATCATTTCGTGGAACGGAAATTTCCCTCTCATCGACACCTCGGTTTACAAACAGTGAAAAGTGAAAAGTAAACAGTGAACAGTGAATTTTCCTCATTTACTGCTTACGGTTCATTGCTCACTGTTCACTGCTTATGATTCACGCTTCACGATAAAAATTTCTTACCCATTCATCCATCTCTTCCGCATGCGATCCCTCCCAGTATACCCTGCGGCAGGACGGGCAGGTCCTGAACGATGCCTGATGGTGGTAGATATACTCGGGGACCAGCGGCTCTATGTCCTCTTTCCTCGCTTCGACCAGGCGAACATTGCATTCGATGCACCGGGTCATGAGGTCGTCGGGGTTTATATACGGCCGGATGTGCCCGCTTATTTCCCTCAGTTGTTCCCGGGGATCGTTGCTGTGGACGAGGATGGCGCCCTGCTTGCCTGCATATGCAGCTTTTTTTGTGAACAGGACAGAGGGCCCCCGGTCCCCGGCGGGGGATACCGGAGATCCGCCGTGGTGCAGGTACGGGGCGTCAAGCCCGAGCACCCTGAGGTAACGGGCCAATTTGCCCAGCATGACGTCGCACACAAAGATCATCTTTTTACAAGATCGCGCGCAATTTCCCCGGCCCTCGCCATGATCTCCTCTTCGCCGGGTACGATGCGCCCCTCCATGACGACCTCGCCCCTGCAGATGACGGTGTCCACCGCGGAGCCGTTCGTCGCGTACACCATATCGGAATAGAGCTCGAAATTGGGGACGAACTCCGGCCTGTCGAGGTCGATAAGCATGATATCGGGACTTGACCCTTCCTCAATTGACCATCTGCCGAGGCGGAAGATATCGGCGGCAGTCCGCGTTCCCATCTCGAAGGTCTGCCGGGCGGGCAGCATGGTCGGGTCGGACGAGGAGAACTTGGCGAGCAATGACGCGAACTTCATCGTTTCCAGGATATCGAGGTGATTGTTCGAGGCGCATCCGTCCGTTCCGAAGCAGTAGGGTATCCCGGCCTCCTGCACGAGCCGGTGCGGGAATATCTTCTCGGCGGCAAGCTTCAGGTTCGATACGGGAACATGCACGAGCCGGGCGCCGCGGCTGCCGAGGATCGCTGCGTCATTCTCATCGAGCATGCACCCGTGACACCCTATGAAGCGCCCGGACAGGATACCCAGGGAATCGAGAAATGCGGTCGGCGACGTCCCGTATGTCTTCCGGCTGAAAACCGACTCATTTTCCGTCTCGCTGAGGTGCATATGAATAAGGATGTCATTTTCAGCGGAGAAATCCCGCATCCATTCCAGGCTTTCCCGGGAAACCGTGTATATCGCGTGGGGACCGAACGTAAATGTCACGTGCGGTGCGTACTCCCTCGACCGGGCGTAGAGATCGCGATTCCGGGCGATCTGTTCACGGCCTTCCGCGTTGTCGAACATATCGATGAACACCGCACTGATAAACCCGCGTATGTTCATGTCCCTGACGGCGCGCGCGGTGGCCTCCCAGTGCCAGTACATGTCGTTGAAGACGGTGATGCCGTTCTTTATCATCTCGAGGCATGCGAGGCGGGCCCCCCAGTACACGTCGTCGGGGGTCAGTTTCTTTTCGAGCACCCAGATCTTGTCCTCGAGCCAGGACTTGAGGGGCATGTCATCGGCAAAACCGCGGAAGAGGGTCATTGCCGCGTGGGTGTGCCCGTTGATGAGCGAGGTCAGGGCGGCCTTGCCGCTGCCGTCTATGACCTTGTCGGCCCCGCGGGAGCATTGAGGCGATATCTCGCGTATGGTACCGTTCTCGATGAATATATCGGTTGCCGATCCATTGAGCAGGACGTTCTTGATAAGGATATTCATGCGGCATTCCTGTTGAGGAACGTGGTGAGTATCCTTTCGATCATCCGGGCGTTTTTCGCGACATTCGCGAAGATCTCATCCATGGTGAGGGGTATCTCGCGTATCCCGTGGCAATAGTTGTCGACCGAGCATACGCTGGCATACGGCAGTTCCAATTCCAGCGCGAGCGCCGCCTCCGAGGCAAGGGTCATGCCGACGATGTCCCCGAACCTCTTGAGCATCCTTATCTCCGCTCGCGTCTCCAGGCGGGGCCCCGTGGTCTGCACATACGTTCCGCCCAACCGGACAGACCGCGTATGCATTCTGCATATGCCGAAAACATCTTTGGCGAACGCCTCGTCCATTACCGGGACCATATAACGCGCCTCTTCGTCAAAAAATGTCTCGATATGCCACGGGCAGATAAAGTCGTCGGGGACGACAAGCGTTCCCGGCCTGATAGCCGTTTTAAGGCTGCCGACAGAATTTATCGCGAGTATTTTTCGTACCCCGAGTTCCTTGAGCGCGCTCATATTCGCTTTATGATTGATCCTGTGCGGAGGTACGCAGGGATTGCCGTGGCGCTGCAGGAACACGGCGTTGTCGCCCGATCTCTTCATCACAACGGGGCCGAACCCTGTCGAGACCGTCGCATCGGGCCATCCGGTGAAGCTTGCAGTATCAAGAAGGGACGTTCCGCCGATAATCGCGATCATAACCTAAATGTTTGTACAGGGAATGGGGGGATGAGTCAATAAAATAATGGTCCTGCGTTCTGCGTTAAAAAGATCAAAGCCGCTGGATTCCCGCTTTCGCGGGAATG
>ERZ1645192.2917-NODE-2917-length-14093-cov-5.062473_pt1 | contig 14093 bp, 17 predicted proteins | sample MGYA00575354_ERZ1645192 | MGnify/ENA primary metagenome ERZ1645192 (study PRJEB40844, sample SAMN11349763) | freshwater sediment metagenome | isolation source: river sediment | host: Sediment | place: India: Faizupur Khadar , New Delhi | collected 2017-02-21 ... | reverse complement strand
ACCGCTGTGCGCCAGGCTAACGAAAAACCAGAGCCCGACGGACTCTGGTTTGACTTTAGTAGCGGGGAGTGGATTCGAACCACTGACCTCCGGGTTATGAGCCCGACGAGCTGCCACTGCTCTACCCCGCATCAAGAGTGCAATAATACCACTCACCGCAGAGCAAGTCAAGGAAATCTTCCTAAGTCAGTAAAAAATTCAAGGCGTGTGACGCATTTCATCGGTTACAATTGGGTTCCATTTCCATCAGAGGTATTTATGACTGTTCAACCTTCTCCCACTCTCACTCGCTGGCAACGCTTTAAAACCGATCTCGGTCCACTCGATTTTTCCTGGAAAACCATACGTGAATACTTGATCGTGGTAATCGGGGCCTTGATTCAGGCTTTGGCGATGCGTCTTTTCCTTGTGCCAGGGCAGCTCGTCAGCGGTGGAATCAGTGGGGCAGCTCAGATCATCCACCATTTTGTGAATTTTCCGATTGGCTTAATGGTCTTCATCGGCAACATTCCCCTTTTCATCCTTGGCTGGAACTTCCTTGGCGGTCCGCGTTTTGCGCTACGCACGGCCATTGCGGTTGGCGCTTTTTCGATCTTTACCGATCTTTTGGTTTTTGTCATTCCAGCCGATGGGATGACCAATGAAAATATCCTCAATGCGCTGTTTGGCGGGGTGATGCTTGGGATTGGACTGGGCCTCGTTTATCGCGGCGGCGGCACGAGCGGCGGCTCTGATATTTTAGGGCGAATCCTCAATCACCGCTTTGGTATTTCAATCTCACAGGCTTACCTCATCACAGATTCACTCGTTGTACTGGCCGGTGGTTTCGCCTTCTCATGGGAAAACGCGCTCTACGGCATGGTGGTTATCTATGTCAGCGGGTTGGCGGCTGAAATGATCTCAGAGGGCTCAGGTATCTTTCGCACAGCTATCATCATATCTGAACAGTCCGAAACCATCTCTAATGAGATTATGCGGGTGCTTGCCAGGGGGGTGACAGTTCTTAGCGGAAAAGGGGCTTACACTGGGGCGGATAGACCCATGATCTATTGTGTGATTACGCGGGCGGAGGTCAATCAACTAAAACAAATGGTCAAAGAAATCGATCCAAAGGCGTTTATGGTGATTGGGGTAACCCATGAAGCAATGGGAGAGGGGTTTAAACCCTTAAAATGAATTGCTGACTTCAATAAAGTGCAGCATAGCCCCAGTGATTATGCTGAACTGGGCAATGTGGTAGGTGATGTGCACATAGCTCTGCGCATGGGGGAGGCGTTTGATGAAACGATCGTAAATCAGCATGGTATCGGATGCAAAAAATGAAATCGCACCACCGGCTGCAAGCACTGCGTGCTGTGTTGCCCAATCTGGCTTGAACAGGGTCAGCAAGGCTGAGAGCAGCATGAAGGTGAGCGAGAGCCCGTAAAGGCTGAGCGCGGCGAGAAATCGCTTGCCGCGCGGCACGCGCATGATGCCCGGTTTGATACGGCGGTACACAATGGCGGCACTTACTCCTACGATCGCAGCCACCAAAAAAACACCGGCCGAGGGTGGTGTGGGTGTGAGGTTAAACCCCGTCAGGTAGGCAAGGTGCGCGAAGAAGAAAGCACTCCCGCCGATCAGAAAATAGCGTGGGTTAAGCAGCAGCAGGATATCGCCAAGAAGCGAGAGCACCAATGCGATGCCAAACCAAACCATACCATGCTGCCAACCAGTTTGCTGATAAGACCAGAGCGCGAGAAGGATCATGAGCGCTGGTTTGGCGATATAGAGGCGTTTTTTCCAGCTTTTCCAAGTGGAAGCCCAATCGAGCAGGGCGAAGAGCATGGCGAGAATGAAGACCCAGTTGAACATAGTTTTATTCGGCAGCAGTTTTGTATCCGAGCAGCTTCAATGCTTCTGGTGAGTTTCGCCAATTACTGTTAACCTTGACCCGCAGGTCAAGAAAAATCTTACGGCCGCTCATCTCTTCGATCTCCTGACGGCTGCGCGTACCGATATTCTTAATCATCTCGCCGCCTTTACCAATGAGGATCCCTTTTTGCGATTCTCTTTCCACGAAGAGTGTGGCTTCGACATAGGCTTTTTCATCCGAGCGTTCTTCATATGCATCAACTCTCACCGCCACACAATGCGGCACCTCATCGTGCACGAAGGTGAGCACCGATTCGCGGATAAGTTCTGCGGCGATTTCCCGCTCATAAGCATCCGTCACTGTTTCATGATCATAAAAAGGCTGCCCGTTTGGCAGGTGTTCGATGAGCAGCGCCAGCAGGTGATCGAGCGTTTCTTGCTGCTTGACTGTTACTTCGAGGATATCGCGGGCGGGGAAAAGATCAAATGCCAGACGTTTGCGCTCTTCAAGTGTCTGTGAATCCACCAAATCAACTTTTGTCAACACAATCCAAACTGGCGGCAGATGCCGGACTGCGCTAAGCCTGCCAACAATCAGTTTGTCCTCAGCGGTTAAGGGTACGCTGCCATCTACCAGCCATAAGATGATATCCGCATCAAGCAGGGCATCATAGGCTGTCTCATTCATAAAATCGCCTAACTTATGCTGAGGTACATGCAACCCAGGGGTATCCACAAAAATCAGCTGAGCTTCTGGCAGAGTAAGGATGCCAAGCTGACGTTTGCGTGTAGTCTGAGGTTTTGAAGAAACTGCGGCGATTTTCTGTTTGAGGAGGGCATTCATCAGCGTGGATTTGCCGGTATTCGGACGACCGATAACTGCAACGTACCCTGCACGAAATTTCAAATTTTCTTCCATTTTTTATCCTATCACTTGTTCTGTTTTATCACGTTTTAATCCGTTGTTCATCTTCTTGTTGACGATGACAATTCCCAACAAGATCAACAAACCGCCAACGATGACCCGCCAATCCACCGATTCTCGCAGCAGCAATGCGCCTAATACAACCCCAACCAGCGGAAACAGGTAAGTGGTCATACTTACCCGTGATGGACCAATTTCATTCAACAATGAATACCAGGTGTATGAAGCGAAGAAAGACCCCAGCAGCCCCAACCATGCGAATGCCAGGTAAGAAACCGGGCGTACCGGCAAGGTGAATGGAGACTCAAACATCAACATGCTCGGGATGATGAATAGAAAACCAAATGCAAACTGTCCGAAGGCTTGGTCTTCTGGTTTTACGCCTTCGTTGTTGAGGCGCGCGAACACACTGCTTGCTCCGTAACAAAACACGGCTATCACCATGGCAATGATGCCGTATGTCTGACTGATTACCTCTTTATTGAGTTTATCAGACATCAGCACCAGCACCCCGCCGAATGCGAGTACCAGTCCTGCGATGCGTTGGAAAGTTAGCTTTTCATCCTTAATAAAAAAGGCGGCAATCAGTGATGTGGTCAGCGGCTGCAACGAGTTGAGGATGGAAGCCATCCCCGAGGTAATGTGTTTTTCACTCCACGAAACCAGTACAAATGGGAGTGCGGCGTTAAAAACTCCGAGGAAGAGGTATAAACGCCAGGCGGACGATAACGGCGTCCGGCGGTTGATGATGTACATGACCGACATGCCGAGTAGGGCGAAGAAAATTCTGAAAAAAACAACCGTAATCGGTCCAACTTCCTGCAATCCAATCTTGATCCAGAAGAAGGAGGACCCCCAAACAATACCGAGCGCGATGAACTTAAGCCAATTTTTGATCGACAACGCGATGCCTTTCCAGTTGCAGCAGCCAGGCTTTCGAGGCGATTCCGTTTGCGGTGGAAAACCCGGTGAGATGTCCCGAGGCGGCAATCACACGGTGGCATGGGATGAGAATAGGGAGGGGATTACGCGCCAAGGCACCGCCAACAGCACGCGCTGCGTTGGGCTTTCCCAATTCGACAGCGATCTCGCCGTAGGTACGCAGGCTGCCGAAGGGTATCTGATGGGTGATGTGCAGCACATCGGCGCTAAAGCCGCTCAGTTGGCTCCAATTCAACGGCAGATCGAATACTATGCGTTGCCCGGAAAAATACTCGTCCATCTGTTCGAGGCAGGATCTGAGGAGGCTGTCTTCCGTTGACGTTTCTGAGTCGATCGTTGGGTTGGCGCTAAAGTCAACGCGCGAAATACCGTGTTCATTTCTGAACACGGTGATATTACCAATCGGGCTGTTAGAACAAAGATGAAGCAGCATGATGCACAAAACTTTCAATTGACAATGCTCACGATTCAAAAACACCGAAACCGACAGAAATTTTGCTGTTTTATTCGTAGGGCAGTCGTAGGGTAAGAGTCAAGTAATAAAATGAAGCCGCTGGTATTATATTCACAAGGCGACTTCTTTTCTTCTCCTCCTTAGTAAAGAGAGCCGGGGGTCGGCGTCCCCGGCTCTCGATGATTTTACCACAACCATTCACCCAACCGATTGCTGCGTTAACGAACGCAGTTTTCTTTTTTACAGAGAAATATGATAAACTCATTCCCGTGTCAAAATTGGATTCTCATCTGGAGCAAAAATGACTAAGAAAGAAACGTACCCGATAGAAATCGCTGGTTTAAAGCGCGAGTTACCCTTGTTTGAAATCAAACCGGGGCTAAAAATCGCCATCCTCAACATACTCGGAGACACTGACCTCGTTACTGCATGCGCCAATGTGCTGGCTGAAAAACTCGCCGATGTAGATTATGACCTGCTGCTCACCGCTGAAGCTAAGAGTATTCCCATCGCCCACGCGCTGGCAGTGGTGACAAAGAAACCTTATGTGGTCTTGCGCAAGGTTTATAAACCGTATATGGGCGATGCGCTGAAAACCGAAACGCTTTCCATTACCACCGGCGAACCGCAGCATCTCTTTTTGGATGAAAAAGACCGCGAATTGATGAAGGGCAAGAAGGTGGTGGTTGTGGATGACGTCATCAGCACCGGCTCAACCTTGCAGGGAATGCGCATGCTGGTGCAGAAATCAGGCGCGCAGGTAGCTGCAGAAGCTGCTATTTTCACCGAAGGAGAACGCGCCAAATGGCACGACATAATCGCCATCGGGCATCTGCCGGTGTTTACTGACTGATCTTCATTAAAGTATACTTAATTCAAATTGAATCCAGAGAGCCGGTAGACATACTGGCTCTTTCTACGTACATAAAGAGTGTATAACCAACGATAATATAAACCACCGCCACCAGCAGCTCACCAAGCAACAAACCTGCCACGTTTTCCCAACCTGCACCAAACAATGCCAATCTTGTCGCCTGCATCCCGCGTGTCATGGGTAGATAGGCTGAAATCGTCTGTAGAGTTGGCGGCAGTTTATCGATCGGAATATTTACGCCAATCAAGATGTATAACAATTGTCCCAAGGTTGTCGTGAGCATCCAGCCATCACGACTTAACAGACTGATGGTTCCCATGATAAAACCCAGGCCAGTGGTGGTGATTGCAAGCAATGCCAGGCAGCAAATCAACAACATAAAGTTGATGCCTGAAAAATCAATCTTGAAGAGCAGCATTGCAATAGGCAGCGCAACGACGATCGTGATAAAGCCATCGAGTATATGAAAGAAGGCTCGGCCAGTGAACAGCGGGGCACGCGGTGCAGGGCTGCCAAGCAGGTAAGACATGGCGCCAAACTGGCGCTCGTTGCCAATCGTCATCGATAGACCGTAAAGTCCGTTGGTCACTGGCATCATCAGAATATTGCCGACAACGATAAACATGGGGTCCGAAAACCCTACAAACTTTCCCATGAAAACGAAGAACAGCATCGAGAAAAATGGAAAACCGATTTTGCTGGTTAAATAAGTAAATGGCGTACTCCAGGAAAAGAGAGACCGGTAAGAAAACCATGCCTGGTAGAAATACAAACGGAAGTAGTGCAAAATTCTCTTGATCATATTGAATTCAGCTCGCCGGTGACGCGAATATGATCGTGAACCTTGTTATCAAACCAGCGCGACAAAAGGTAAAAAACCAGCGATATTCCCAAAGAAATCAACCACTTGGTGGTTAAAGCCGAGTCAATCATGCCTCCTTGCAGCGAATCCCGCAATCCTTCCAAACCCCAGCGAATGGGGAACACCGCCGAAATCTTTTGCATCCAGAGCGGTAAGACGCTGATGGGGAACATAAACCCGCATAGAAGGGCAATGGGCATTTCCAGCAGATCAACAAAGGTGCCTGAAAGGCGTGACCAGGCGAAAAGGTTAGCCAGAAAAACCCCCATGCACCATAAGCCAATGAGCAGCAACAAAAACGAAATAACAGCACCCAGCACATTAATTCCAACGAAAGAATAATTAAACAACAGCACCGCCACCGCCGAGGCGGCAATCATACTGCTTGAGCCAGCTAATATGTTCATTAAAGAACGAAAACCCACAACCCTGCGCAATGGTGTTGGGCTGCCGACGATTAATTCCAGCGTAGCCGTAGCTCGATCTGCGCGTATGTCGTACGTCGAGGTGAAGACTAAACCGCTCCACATACCCATGATGCCGGCACCGAGTACGGTATATATCAAATCGGGGTTGGCGTTACCAGCCGCTCGCGATAATAAAATGCCGACAGTGCTGAAGATGGCAGGCTGCGTAAAAAAAAGAACCAGGCTCCACAGGTTGAGCACTCGCATACGCAGCTGTACCCCCATCTGTACGAAGCCAAGCCTGAAGAAGTGGTTAATCACTTTTCCTCGTTTTGGATAATCGTCACATAAACATCTTCCATCGTTTGGTTGCGCACATCCAAATTTTGGATCAGTCCGTTATTGAGCAGAGGGGAGAGGAGTTCAATTACCGTTCCGAGCCGCGGTGTTTGGATAATAATGGATGTGTGAAAGGCATGATCGGCATAGGTGATTTTTTCTTTTGAACCAAGCTGGGAGAGGGCATTTTTAACCAGGAGCAGGTGCTCACTGCTCACGATCAGCTCAACGCGATGATCATCGGTCATCTGATTTTTAAGATTGGCAGGGCTGTCGAGCGCGACAATTTTCCCTTTATTGATGATAGCGATGCGATCACAGAGCTCATCGGCTTCAGCCATATAATGAGTGGTGAGCAGGATGGTTTTACCGTGTTCTTTGAGATTCTTTACCATTGCCCGCAATTCTCGCGCACCAACCGGGTCGATTCCAACAGTGGGCTCATCCAGAAAGATGATCTCAGGATCATGCAACAGCGCGCGTGCGATGTGCAGCCTTTGCTGCATACCGCTGGAAAAGGTCTCTACTTTGTCATTCTTGCGTTCTAAGAGGTTAACCAGCTCCAATAGTTCGTCAATGCGCTTTCGCGTTGTTTTTGGCGGTAAGGCGTAGAGCTCAGCAAAGTAGCGCAGGTTTTCTTCTGCAGTCAACCGCCCGTATAAACCTCGAGCGCCGCCGAAGGTGAAGCCAATCCGTTTGCGGATTTCGTTGGTGTGCGCAATGATATCCTGTCCGAAAATGTGGATTTTTCCGCTGGTTGGGATGAGCAAAGTGGAGAGCATTTTTACGGTGGTGGTTTTACCAGCGCCATTCGGGCCGAGGATACCGAAAAGTTCTCCCTGGTTCACCCAAAATGAGATTCCGCGCACTGCCTCGGTGGTGTGGGTGGAACGCTTCCAGAACCCCTGCCTTGTATTATATGTTTTCTCCAATGAAACAGCTTCAATTGCTGAGATGGATGAGCTTGTCGGCATAAATTGACCCCTAATAGCCATTAAACATGAAGAAATGCTCCGCGGCTGGCATGTGTGGCGAATACAGCCGCTTTTAGCCCAGTTCTTTGATTATACATGTAGATTAATTTTGGAATAAACTCATTGACCTGGCTCGCCTTCACCAAACTGACTGTGCATCCGCCAAAGCCAGCGCCAGTAAGGCGGGCGCCATAACAACCTTCAATCAGCATTGCCTCCTCCACGAGGATATTTAACTCTGGTATGGACACCTCATAAAGATCGCGTAACGAGGTGTGGGCTTCCAGCATGAGCGCGCCGAACCCTACTGCGTCATTGTTCTCGAGCAGAACGAGTGCATTATCAACTCGAGCGATTTCCTCGACGATATGTCTGGCGCGTTTGGCCACCTGGTGGGGCAGCTGGTTTTCATGTCTGGCGAAGAGCTCAGAATCAAGGTCGCGCAGAGAAGTGATGCGGGGATCGATTTTATTAAAGTAAGCGAGCGCGCTTTCGCAATCTCTACGGCGTTCATTGTAAGCGGAGGTCACCAGCGTGCGGCGTATACCCGAATCAGCGATAACCACAGCGGTATCTTTTGGCAGTGGAACAGGGCGGTTTTCGAGGCTGCGTGTATCGAGCATGACCACGTGGTCGGCAACCCCGCAGGCGCAGGCGAACTGGTCCATCAAGCCGCAGTTAACCCCAACATACTCTCGTTCGGCATGCTGGCAGAGTTTGGCAATCTCCAACCGATCGAGCTGCCAACCTCCGAGGCTGTCACACACTACTGCAAAGCCCACCTCCACAGCCGCTGAGCTGCTCAAGCCGGCACCAATGGGGATGGAAGAAGTGAACTGCGCGTTAAATCCCTCTAATTGACAGCCATATTGGCGCAGGCTCCAGAGGACGCCTGCCGGGTATAACGCCCAGCCAGGCAAAGAGCTGCCGTTTGAAGTGATTTTCGCATCGAGATCTTCGATGCTGAATTGACAGTGGTCATTCAAATCCAACGCTGAAATGTTCACCAGGCTGCTACCAGCACGTTCAAAGGTGATCTTTACGCTGCGGTCTATCGCCGCAGGCAAGACGATGCCCCCGTTGTAGTCCACGTGCTCTCCGAGCAAGTTGACTCTGCCGGGAGAAGTGACGATACCCTCATTCGTTTTCATTGATATCCATGCCCCCGGAATAGGTTTTTATCAATTTTGCTTTCTGCGTGTGGTTTAAGGTTTTAATCGCTCGTTCACGGCGCATGGCGCTTGAACGATCGGGTTGTTCCTCGATAAATACCAAACGTACCGGGCGATGCTGCCTGGTGTAAGAGGCGCCCTTCCCCTGATTGTGTTGTTTTTCACGGCGAACTGGGTCAAGCGTCCAGCCTGTGTAATAACTGCCATCGGCGCATTCCACGATATAACAGAAGTAACTCATTGATCGGTTTTCTTGATGCGCGGTTTGACGCCGAAGAGGCGGCTCATCATGTTGCGCTCAAGCTCCGGTGGCGAATTTTCTTTTTTCTCCCAGTCACCGCTTGTTCTCTGTGCGAGCCAAAGTTCGAACCCTTTCCTGGCTTCCAGCAGAACCTGTTTCAATCCGTCTTCGTCATCTTGCTCAATCAAATCGCGCAGTTCCATCATGGATGAGATGTAATCGTCAATCGCGCGGATGATATTCTCTTTATTCATCAGGCTGGAAAGGCCGAAAAACTCCTCTTCATCGTATAGCGAGCTGATGGAAGCTGTACGGAAGAATGCGCGCGAGGTGAGACGGCGGGAATCATCCCAGCCTGGCTGCCCCACCAGTGTGGATAACAGAGCTGCTGCACTCAGCTTGGGCAATTGCTCGACCCTGGCAATGATCCCATCGGCTTCAAGCGGCTCGGAAAAGTAAGGTTTTGCTCCCAGAAGCTGACAAAGATCATTTGCCATTTGGAAAGCCCGGGGTTGGGTGTCGTGATCGGTTACGACAAGCATGTCGCAGTTGGTGAAGAAACCAGGCTGCGCAACTTCGAGGCTGTCTTCCCAATCTCTCAACCTGTCAGGAGGCAAAATCGGTAAAAGGATGATGAAAGGTTGCTGCGCTGAGAGAGTTTCGCGCGCCCAGGCTAAAGGTGTTGTAGAAACATGGCTGATGCATACTACAACGGTATCAGGGTTGATGGCATTTGCTATCAGGCGCAGCGCATCACGCTGCAGGTCAGTAGGCAGGGTGAGAATCACCAGTTCTGCGTTGCGAACTGCTTCGGTCAGCGAGGCGATGGTTTTATCAAATGCGCTTTCATTTAGAACCTTCTTCATTCGGGAGGCGTTGGCGTCGTGCCCAACTCTGACGAGCTTGTCTTTGTAAGCACTAAGGGCGAGCCCGATTGAGGCGCCTACCTGGTTCAAGCCAATTACTGAGATTTGAGTACTCATCAGCCTACTCCCAGAATAAATTTTTGCAATTGGTTTAATGCGGGGTTCATGACCCAGCCAATCAAGTCAATTCCTGCCATTGGCAGAACGAAGAGCAGTACCATCAATAAAAGCGGGCCATATTGCTGTACTCTGGCGAACCCTTGCCGAAATCTTTCTGGGACCAGGAAAGAGGCTACCTTTTCGCCATCGAGCGGTGCAAGCGGTATCATGTTGAACAACATCAACAGCAGGTTAATCGTTAAGAATGTGTACAGAAATTCAGCCGGAGATGGTAAGAAACCACTTGAGGCAACAAATGGAAAAATACGCAGCCGCAGGAGGACCCCTGCCAAGATAGCCAGCATGAGGTTTGAAGCCGGACCAGCCAGTGAGACCCACATAAAAGCTGAATCGGAGTGTTTTCGTAATGCGTAAGGGTTCACGGGTACTGGTTTTGCCCAGCCAAAGCCAACCATCAGCAGCATCAATGAGCCAAAAACATCCAGGTGTTTTAATGGGTTCAGTGTCAACCTGCCCGCGCTGCGCGCAGTCGTATCTCCAAAGCGGTCGGCCACAAAGGCATGTGAGAATTCATGAATCGTGAGCGCGATAATCAACGTGAGGATACGTGAGATTAACAGATTTGGCGATAAATTCAACATTAGGGGAGTGGTTCCTCCTTAAACAGCAAATTGAGGTCAATTTGAGATTATAACATGGGTTATAATCGCTCTATGCTGCCTGATTTAAATCTTGGTGACAGGCTCAGATTACGAAAAGCCCATCCATGCGGCGGGTTTAATTGGAAAGTTTTCCGACTTGGCGCAGATATTGGATTGGAATGTGAAACATGCGCTCACAGAATAATGCTGACTCGTAGAGAATTGGCGCATCGCATGAAGGCGCTTTTGCCACCAATAGATGAATCTGTTAAAGCGTAGCCAAATGTTCACTTCTCTGTCAAATTCTACTGTCTCTAATCAATAAAATGCCAATCATTCCTCCTTTTAGTATTGATTTTGTCAGCCGCAGCCCAGAGCAAAGTCGGAGGTTGGGGAAGCGTCTGGGCTCCTTGCTTAAAACAGGGAATGTGCTTTTTCTTGAAGGCGACCTGGGGAGCGGGAAAACTACTTTTGTCCAGGGGTTGGCACAGGGGTGGGGGGCAATCGATGCGGTTTCAAGCCCGACTTTCGTGCTCGTAAACCAATACCGCAGGCTCGACGGAAAACTGATGTTCCATCTGGATGCCTACCGCCTTGAATCGGTGCCGGAGGCGCTGGACCTGGACTTGGAAGAAATGCTTGCCAACGGCGTTTTGGTGGTGGAATGGGCTGATCGTATTTATGATGCTCTGCCAAAAGAAAATCTCAGCATTCACTTCTCTTGGGTCAATGAAGAACAGCGAAACCTGGTTTTTATTCCTCGGGGTGAGCGCTATAAGAAGCTGCTTGACGCTTTCAAACGTCTGGCATTTGGAGGTTGATTTGTTGCTTGCATTGGATACCTCAACGCAGAACACCGGGATTGCGCTTTATGATTACCCGGTTATTGTAGGCGAATTGACGTGGCGAACTGCCAATCATCACACGGTAGAACTGGCTCCGGCAGTGATGGATCTCATGCGCCGTTGCATGGTTAAACCCGCTGAGTTGAAGGCAATCGCTGTTGCACTCGGCCCGGGTTCGTTCACCAGTCTGAGGATCGGATTGGCACTGGCCAAAGGGCTTGCACTTGCGCTCAATCTCCCCATTATCGGTATTCCAACATTTGAATATCTGGTGGCTGCGCAGCCCATCGCTACCGAGCCCCTGCTTGCTGTGCTGCCGGCTGGCAGAACACGCATGGCGGTGCAGCAGTTTTCTGCTGAAAGCGGCAGTTGGCTTGCCGCGGATGAACCCAGTGTTATGACCCCGGAAGAGATATCAGAGCGAGTTGCCGGCCCGACAAGGATTTGTGGCGAGATGAACATTGAGGAGCGCCAAATCATTGGGCGTAAGTGGAAGAACGCCATGATTACCTCACCGGCGCTTGCCACCCGTCGGCCATCAATGCTGGCAGAGCTGGCATGGAGGCGCTGGGATGCTGGTGAATTAGATGACCCGATCTCGCTTTCCCCAATCTACCTGCATGTTGCCGGGATGATTCAGGAGTGAGTAACACAGAGAGTTCTAACCCTGTTCACATTCGTTCAATGCAGCTTGAAGACCTGCCGCGGGTGGTTGCAATCGACCAACAATCGTTTTCATTACCCTGGCCTGAACGCTAGTTTCGCTTTGAGGTGGAAAGCAATGAGGTTTCGCGCTGTTGGGTGGCAGAGATGACTGCTGCTGACGATCAGTTGGAATTGGTTGGGATGATCGTGGTTTGGTTGATCGTGGATGAGGTGCATGTTGCCACACTGGCCGTCTCTCCCGAGCACCGCGGTCAGAAGGTGGCGCAGCGTCTGCTGGCGTATGCCCTGATCGATGCTTATCACGCCGGAGCGAACAAGTCCCTTCTCGAAGTCAGGCGCAGCAACCTGCCTGCGGTTAACCTCTATCAGCAATTTGGCTACCTGCAAGCAGCGGTGCGTAAAAATTATTACAAAGATAACGGAGAAGATGCCCTCTTGATGGACCTGGCCTCAATTGATTTGGAGAAGTTGAAAACTTTTCTGTGAGGTAAAATAGGGTTTATACTTTTTCGTGATGATGGTGAATGGAGATTTAGTACGTGGATAAGATAGCGCTTCTTGATGAGGTTGCCGCCCAGGTGAGGGTATGCCAGGCTTGTGAACTGCACAGGTCGCGCAAGAACGCTGTTCCAGGTGAAGGCAATGTCAATTCTGAAATTTTGTTCATTGGCGAAGCCCCTGGCTTTCATGAAAACGAACAAGGCCGCCCATTTGTTGGACAGGCGGGTAAATTGCTTGATGAATTACTCCGTGAAGCCGGTTTTGAGCGAGAAGCGACCTTTATTGCCAATGTAGTGAAATGCCGGCCGCCAAACAATCGTGATCCGCTGCCTGAAGAATTAGCGGCATGCAGCAAGTACCTGAACTTACAAATTGAAGCCATTCACCCGCGGATCATCGTTACACTTGGCAGGGTGTCGATGGGCAAATTCCTGCCCGATGCGCGCATCGGTATGGTTCATGGAAAAACCTTCCATGTCGAGAATCACATCGTTATTCCAATGTATCACCCCGCCGCCGCGCTTCATCAACCTTCATTAAAAAGCACCCTGCTTGCAGATTTTCGCGCTCTGCCGGCGATTATTGAAAAAACCAAACCAGCCGTAGTGAACGCTGAAAAGAACAATGACCTGCATGCAAAAACAGATCTCGAAAAGCCTGAACAATTGACCTTATTCTAAACGCATAGGTGGCACATGGATTACACACATTCACTGATCGAAAAGTTTAACAAAAAATCTGCTCGCGTAGCGGTCTTGGGCATGGGCTACGTTGGATTGCCATTTTCAACAGTCTTCGCCGAAGCCGGCTTTACCGTTATCGGCATTGACCCGCACGAAGAAAAAATGAGTCTGCTGAATCGCGGTGAGAGTTATATTCCTGACGTTCCATCCGCTCTGACCAAAAAATTGGTCGCAGAAGGCCGGCTGAGCGGTACATCCGATTACTCCATCTTGAAGGATATTGATGCAGTTGCCATTTGTGTACCAACACCGCTGCGCCATACCGGCGACCCTGATCTTTCGTTCATCGTCAGCGCGGCAGAGGGTCTTGCACCCTACGTGCACCCAGGGATGGTGGTTGTGCTGGAATCGAGCACTTACCCCGGTACCACACGCGAGCTGGTTCTGCCGATCTTAACGGAAAAGAGTGGCTTGAAGATTGGTGAAGAAATATTCCTTGCTTTTTCGCCTGAGCGGGTAGACCCGGGCCGCACGGACTGGACGACCAAGAACACGCCAAAAGTGATTGGCGGCATGACTGAAAAATGCACCGAGTTGGCATCTGCCTGGTATTCTCAGGCGCTGGACTCGATCGTGCCGGTTTCATCAACTGAAGTGGCAGAAATGGCGAAACTGCTGGAAAATACTTTTCGTATGATCAATATCGGTTTTGTCAACGAACTCACCC
>ERZ1645192.2916-NODE-2916-length-14094-cov-7.995726_pt1 | contig 14094 bp, 12 predicted proteins | sample MGYA00575354_ERZ1645192 | MGnify/ENA primary metagenome ERZ1645192 (study PRJEB40844, sample SAMN11349763) | freshwater sediment metagenome | isolation source: river sediment | host: Sediment | place: India: Faizupur Khadar , New Delhi | collected 2017-02-21 ... | reverse complement strand
GGACGATGGCGCCGGGCCCCGGTCACCGTGTTCGATGCATCGGCTCTGCCCAAGGTTTGGACGAACATGGGCATCGACCCTATCAGTTCAGACGCTCAATAACGTGCCCGCCTCATTGCCATCCGATCGGTGCGGAGCGACAAGGTAATCTCGCGCAGTGCCGGGGGGCTATCGCAGCCAGGGAGACTGGGACCTTGTCACAGCACGCCTTTACCGCCATCGGCATCGTCCGCTCGCCGTTCACCCAGACGGCGGGAACGCCGATCCAGCCGGTGGGTGCCGAGGCCGTGGAAGGCGATGTGGTTCTTGAAGACACTTACGCGCCGGGGCTGAAGGACATCGAGGGGTTTTCCCATCTTTTTCTGATCTACGTGTTTGATCGCTCGCGGCCGGGCGTGTTGTGTCTCAAGCCCTTCCTCGACGACGTCGAGCGGGGTGTCTTCGCCACGCGCGCGCCGTGCCGGCCCAATCCGATCGGGCTGTCGCTGGTGCGGCTGCTGCGCCGCGATGGCAACGTGCTGCGCATTGCCGGGATCGATCTCCTCGACGGCACCCCGCTGCTCGATATCAAGCCCTACATTCCGCAGCTGAACCCGAAGGACGACGTCCGCATCGGCTGGTTGAACGGGCGCACCGATGGCTTCACGAACGCGCGCTCCGGTGGCCGCTGAAGGCCGCAGGCCGTCCCTGTCGAACGCGATCTTCGCATCTGACCCTGCCTCCCGGGGCTGAAGCCGGATTCTGGGCACAACAAAACGCTTGCGGCTTCGCGGCGCAGTATTCGAACCGATCAGTCTGTGGCAAAACCAGGGCGGCCCGACGGCCGCTTTTTCTTGTGTCAGCGACCGCGAAGGCGGCGCCTGATCGCCGCGGCAATTTGTTTTCGGATGCCGCCTGGAAACCGAGCGGCATTCATCTGCAGGCTCATGCCTCCATCAATGAAGAGGCTGGCGCCATGGATGTAATCGGCTTGGTCGGAGGCGAGCCACACGGCTGCGCGCGCAATGTCCTCGGGTTCGGCAATCCTCTGCAGTGGGATCGACTGCGCCAAGGCAGCTGCCGCATCCGGATCCGCCGTCACCGTGGCCGTTTGAGTGGTGTTCGTAGCGCCGGGGCAGAGGCTGTTGACCCGGATGCCGAAGGGACCAACTTCGAGCGCCAGTGTGCGCATCAGCATCATCATGCCGGCCTTTGAAGCAGCGTACGCGGCTGCGTTCGGGCGCGCAGAAGACTCGTGAATCGACGTCACGAACAGGATTTTGCCGGTGCGGGAGGAAATCGCCCGCGAGCGTCCCTGGCGTTTGAAGGTGCGCACCGCCTCCCGGCTGCACAGGAACGCGCCGGTCAGGTTCACATCGAGTGCAGCCTGCCAGGTTGCCAGCGACAGCGTTTCCACGGACCCGATCGCTTCGATCCCGGCGTTGTTGACCAGAATGTCAAGGGGGCTTGCTGCCTCCACCATTGCGACCACGGCCGCTTCCTGGGACACGTCAGCGCAGATTACGCAAGCCTCCCCACCCGCGGCTTTGATCGACGCGGCCGTCGCTTCGGCCTCCTTTTGCTTGGCCGGCAGATCATTGACAACCACACGGGCGCCGGCTGCGGCCATGGCCTGCGCAATCGCGCGACCAATGCCTGAACCGGCGCCGGTCACCAGCGCGCTCTGAGCCGGGAGCAAGCGGTCGGGAGGGATCGCACTTGCCATCACACCAACCTCACCTTGCTTCCGTCTCTCTGACCATGTCCCGAAGCGAATGCAGGCAGCGCATCAGCGCGCGCCCGTGGTGGTACGGTTCCTTCCAAACACTGGCCTTAGCGCCGGTGATGACCCCATCGGGCGCGATCGTGGTATGCCAGTCGCCGTACACCCAGTCGGTTTGCCAACCAGCAATCCATTCGAGTGTTCGGCAGAACGCGTGCCAATAGCGGGGCGCGCCCGTGAGGCGGAACATCACCAAGGCCGCAAGGAGCGTTTCCGCCTGAACCCACCATATCTTCGCGTGATCCGAGGCTGGGGTTCCGGGTGTGCCGGCAGCGAAAAACCCGCCCCGCTCGTGATCGAAACCGTAGTTGAGCGCGTGGTCGAACAGCCCCGTAAAGAGCTCTAACGGGGGAGCTTGCCCTTCCCCAAGCGCGTCGGCCGCCTGCAACGCGACGTGGATGTATTCCAGGTCATGGCCATAGGACGAAACCGCCGATTGGTCATCGTAAAGCGGCCGCCAGTCGCGCCGATGTTCTTCGGACCCCGTCGGAAAGGCGGGACGAATCATAACGGCTGACAGAAGCTCAAGGAGTTCCAGAAGCCGCTGCCTTACCGCCGCGTCGGACCGCAAGCAATAATAAACGCTGAGCGCTTCCAGCACGTGCATGTGCGTGTTACGAAGTTTGACATCGGCCGGCACGGCGAGCAGGCCAGGACGGTCGTCGGAGATCTCGCTCCAGTCGTGCTGGAAGACCTCGCGATAGCCGCCGTCCACCGGGTCATGGAACCGGGTTTCCATCATCTCGAAGGTCTTATCGGCAGAGCGGGCAGCCTCGCCATCACCGGTGGCGAGGGCATATTCGGACAGGGCAAAGAGGGCGAACGCCTGGGCAAAGAGGTGTTTACGGCTGTCCGTCGGGATGCCGCTTCTCGGCCGCACTTCCCAGAAGAAGCCGCCGTATCGATGATCCCACAACCGGTGGAGAAGGAAGTCGACGCCGGGTTGAGCCAGCGCCCGATCGCGCGCCGGCGCATCGCCGGACGAGACCATCATTGAAAAGAACCAGAGGGTCCGCGCTTGCGCCACCGTTCGTTGTGGGCGGCGCCCCATCCACCGGCCGATGACGTCGTGATGGAGGCGATAGCCTTCCTGAGCGTCAGGAGCACATTGGGTCGTCCAGAAGGGAATAAAGGCTGAGGCGAGAATTCGCTCGATGGCAGCAAGCGCTGCCGCCGGCGTAGCGATCGGCAGCGCGAGTTCGGTTGCCGGGGCCTTTGGCGCGGCAAGGGTGTGGCGGTAGAACCATTGCTGTCGGCGACGGCGCATTGCCGTGCCGAGCCATGCCGAAAGTGCCGTGAAATCACGCATGCTCCGAGGACTTCCTTGTGGACATCCGGCCCTTACGGGAGGGACGCAAGCGGCGGCGCGGCCTGTGCCGTCTTGTCCGGTATGACGCTTTGCTGGCGGGTGCGAACGAGTCGCCACAACTGCGTCAGCGGCCGTCGTGCAAACGCTGCCAGCAGGATTGCGTAAATAGCAACGCCGATGCCAACCGAGGCCACCAATCGCATCTCATCCGCCAAGTCGGGCGCTGCGATGCGCTGCCAACCGGCGACAACCGCCGCCATGACGAGCGCAAGGAGGAGGAGCCGTGCCGCGGCGATCGCCTCGCCGCGCCGGTCCATTTTGGCGTAGCGGGCAACGGCGGCGAAGCGGACAGGAGCAAACAGAAGGTTTCGGACCAGAACGGCGCAGGCAATACCCTCGGCGCCAAAAGGGGCAAGCGGCAGCATGAGAGCGACCAGCAGCAGGGTGGCGGCAAGGCCGAGCGTTGCTTCCAGCCGCACGCGCCCGAGGCCCCGCAACAGGGCGACGTCAAGATTGCCGATGGGATAAGTGAGGCCGGCGAGGACCAGGATCTGAACAACCCCAACCGCATTCGCCCAGTGGCTGCCGAACACGATCGGGACCCACGCGGATGCCGTCACGGCAAGGCCCAGAAAGCATGGAAACGCAATCAGGGCGGAGGTTTCCGTCGTCAGCCGCAGCACCGTCTGGAGCCGTTGGGGGTCTGTCCTCACTGCCGCAAAAGCCGGCATTGCAACCCGGCTGAAAGGGTTGATCAGAAGGTGAGTGGTCTCGTCGAGGATGCTGCGGCCCAAGTGCAGGTAGCCGACCGCATTCACGCCTGAAATCACAGCCGCGGTGCCGCGCACGATCAACTGGTCGAGAGACTGCAGGAGTCGCGTTGCGGAGGAGTATGCGCCAAAACCGACAGCTTCGCGAAGCGCGCCGGAAGCCGTGTGGCGGAGCGGCAGGAGCGGCTGCGAGCACCATAGCACCACGACCTCGACAACCTTATGAGTCAGATGAAAGGCTACCAGCGACCAGACGCCGAAACCACTCAACGCCAAGCCGATACCGCAGGCGCCGCTGACGACAACAGCAAATGTCGAGCGCAAGGCGAGAGTCCGGAACGCGAAGGAGCGGCGCAACAGCGCATCGGGGACAGCCGCGAGCGCACTCAGCGGCAACAACGCCGCGAACCACAAGATCAGCGGAACCAGATCGGGGTAGCCGAGAGCCGGACCGATGACCGGAGCCAGCACCAGGCACAAGAGCATGGCAACGCTCGCAACCGAGAGCTGGAGCCAGAAGACGGTGCCGATATCGGCTGGCAGGATGTCACGCTTCTGGATCAGAAACTCGCTGCAGCCGCCGGAAACGAAGAGCGACTGGGCCAGCATGACGGCCACCATCGCGAGGCTGGCGAGACCAAAATCGGCCGGGGCCAAGAGCCGGGCGAGGACGACGAACACGGCCAGATGGCAAAGCCGGTAGGTCCAGGCCTCCACGAACGACCAAAGCGCGGATGCGGTCAAGCGTCGTTTCAGCATCACCAGATCGCCAACGGACTCTCGGGCCATGGGGCGCATTCGGTCGGCCCTGCCACGCCCGGCCGCCCGCCGCGACGCTGCCACCTTCCCTTGAGCCTAACTGAACATACTCTAAGAGCGTGTTACCAACGTGACATTTTTGTGGTTGACATCCCTGCAAACTAACACTATAAGTTGTCCATCAACCAGATATATCCTTCTAAGGGGAAATGCATGGCTACGGAACCCCTTCGCATTCCTGAGCAAATTGCCCTGCGTGCCGATGTCGTGTCGACCTTGGTCGATGAAGGGGCTGTGCTGCTGGACCTGCAGACAAAGTATTTTTATAGCGTGAACCGCTCAGGCGCCTCGATTCTCTTGCTGCTCGAGGGCGGGGCGAGTCGCTCCCAGGTGCTCGATACTTGCGCCCGGTGGGGCATGCCGGCGAACGACTGCGAAGCGGTCGACGGTTTCCTTTCCGTCCTTGCTTCCGAGGATCTGGTCGAGGAAACCGGCTTCAGCGCAAGCGATGATACGCTCACTCTGGAAGGCCCGTGGGCGAGCCCGACCATTGAAAAACAGCGCGAGCCGCTGCAACGGATCATGGCCAGCGCCTTCGATCCGAGCTTGCCGCTGGCCGAGTAGAACCTGTTTCGCTCGCTGTGAAACCGATGGAGTTTGGCTCGTTCTGTTGTGGCCCGGTCGCGGTCGATTTGGCGGCCCCGTCTCCGGCCCTTTGCGATAAAGTCGCGGAAACTCTCAATCTTTACACCGTTGTTTGGAAGTCCCTCAGTTGCCGGGTGCGGATCAGTGTCGCTTGGAGCGACCAGCCGGCGCCGATGTTGACCGGGACTTATCTGACGTGTGGCCGCATGCACGTAGACCGCGTCGAGGGCCGGGTCAGCGCGAGCTGTCGCTCCGGCGCCTTCCTTACCTCTGACGCCGAGCGGGTCACGTGGACGCTCTCGGTTCCGCAGGAAAGTCACTCAGGGGAAACAGTCCCTGAGGATGTTGAGGACTTGGTGGGGCTTGTCCTGGTGACTGCCTGGCGGGATCTGAACACCGTTGCTTTGCACGCCGGGTCTATCAGCCGTAATGGGACGTGCGCACTGTTGTGTGCGACCTCGGGGGGCGGCAAGACGACGCTCACCGCGTCGCTGATCCGGCGCGGCTGGCAGACACTGGGCGATGACAAACTGCTGCTGGCGGTTGACGGCCACGGCGTCTCGCGCCTCTCGGCCTTGATCCACAACTTCAACCTGCATCCGCGGACGGAGATGTGGTTCCCCGAGATCGGGGATATCTCGCGGCTCCCTCGGTACTCGGCATGGACCGAAAAGCGCAAGGTGCGCATCGAGGCGATCTGGCCGGGGGCGGCTGCGTTCGAGGGCGTGCCGACACACGTGCTGGCCATCGAGCGGTCGAATGCGATCAGTGATATTCGCGTCGCGCCGATGCCGAAAGAGGAGGTGCTGCCCACGCTGTTGCGCCAGACCGTGGTGCCGAAGGACCGCCATCACGCGGCGCAGATTATGAAGGCCCTCGCGGCAACGGCAAGGTCGGTCCGGGGATTGAGGGTCACCGTCGGGCAAGAGGTCTATCGTCATCCGGACCGGCTGGAGGCCCTGGAGGAGGTCCTGCATTGACAGCGCAGGCCTCCCTGTCCGTCGTCATCCCGGCATACAACGCGGCAGCCACGATCGGCCAGACACTCGCGGCCGTAAAGCGGCAGTCGCTCGCGGGCCGCGTGAGCGAGATCATCGTCGTCGACAATGCGTCCACCGATGCGACCGGCGCCATTGCCGAACAGCACGGCGTGACGGTCTTCCGCGAGGAGCGCCGCGGCCCCTCGGCCGCCCGCAACCGGGGGCTTGCCGCGGCCAAAGGCGACATCGTCTGTCACGTCGACGCCGATGCGGTACCGACCCGGCATTGGCTGGCTGAACTCGTCAAGCCGTTTGCCGAGGCGGATGTTTTGCTGGTCGGCGGCAAGACGATCAGCTTTCCGCCGAGAACGCCGGCGCAGCGCTACACGGCCCGGTGTGGACGGTCCGAGCCCGAGAGCTTTATCGATCGGCCGGTTTTCCCCTTCGTCCCGTCGCAGAACATCGCGTTCCGCCGCGAGCCAGCCATTGCCGCGGGTGGCTGGAACGAGGCGATGATCACGGCCGAGGATGTCGAGTTCTGCCACCGGCTTCTGCAGAATTACCGAGCCATGCGCATGGTGTTCGCGCCCGGCGCCGTTGTCATGCACCACGATCGCAGCACGGACGATGAGCTCCGTGACCAGGCGTGGATGTACGGTCAGGGCGCGGCGTGGATGTACCGGCACCATCCCGAGACGGTGCGCTGGGATCGAGCCAAGACCATGGCCGTCATCAGTGTTTTGATCCGTCGCGGCGTCACCCCCGTTTGGGAGCTGTACAAGAAGGCTGTCGGCGTCGGCAGTCACGACGACCTCGAGTTCACGATTTATCACAGGCTTTGGACCTGGTGGTGGTGGCGGGGATTTTATCAGTTGTATCATTCAGGAGAGTTCCGGCCACGACCATGCAGCCGCTCGTAAGTGTTGTAATCCCGGCCTTTAATGCGGCCGACGACCTGCCACGCTGCCTCTCGGCGCTGAAGGCGCAGTCGCTCCCGGCGACCGATTATCAGATCATCGTCGTCGATGACGGCTCGAGCGACGAGACGGTCGCAACGGCGAGGCCGTTCGCCGTCGATTTGATCCGGCAAGCCAACCGCGGCGCTCCGGCGGCGCGCAACGCCGGGATTGCAATCGCGCGCGGCACCTGGGTGGCGTTCACGGATGCCGACTGCGTGCCCTCGCGGCGCTGGTTGGAGGAACTGTTGCGTGCCGTCTCAGCCCGAGCCGACAGCGGCGGCCTTCTTGGCGCGGCGGGGCGGACCGTTGGCCTCAATTCGAACGCGCAAGCGGCCCGTTTTGTCGATCTGGCGGGCGGGCTCAATGCCGAACGTCATCTCAGTCACCCGAAATGGCCGTTCGCCCCCACTTGCAATGTCCTCTACCGTCGCTCCGCGCTGCTCGCAGCCGGCGGTTTTGACGAGCGTTATTGCGCGTACGATGCGTGCGATCTGCACGCGCGCATTCGTCCGCCGGCCGGCGCATTTCCGTTCGTTCCCCGAGCGGTCGTGCTCCACAGGCACCGCGACAGCTGGGCCGCTTATTTCCGCCAGCAAAGGGGCTACGGCCGTGGCCTCGCGCAGTTCATGCTGTGCCACCGTGACGACACGCCGTGGTCCGGCGGCCAGGAACTGAAAGCCTGGGGCGAGCTGGCGGGCCAGCTTGCGATGGCAATCGTCCCTGGCAAAGCCGATGCATGGCTCCTTCGCCGTGGCCTCGCGGTGAAGAGCCTGGCACAGCGCCTCGGTTTTAGTGCGGTCTACTGGAATCGTGGCGCGCGCCGGTCTTGGAGCGAGACGATGCCTGACGTCGTATCCACGGTGCGCCATGTTTGAGCGCTGGAAACGGAAATTCCGCACGCCGGGCGATCTTGCCTTCGTATTCGCGATCGGCAGCTTCATGTGGCGGGTGCCGCGCCGGCTGAAACGGACCGAGCTGCCGGATTTCCTCGATGAGGTCCGGCAGTTGCCGCGGCCCGCTGCCGCCAATCCGGCCGCCTCGGTGGAGCGGATCATCCGACTGCGCCGACCGTGGTTCCGCCTGCCCTGGCTCGCCCCCTATAACACCTGCTTCATGCGTGCGCTGACGCTCTACCGCTTCATCGACGCGCCGGGCCGCGACTTGAGGATCCATTTCGTGATTGAGGACGGACGTGCCAAAGGCGACCGGTTGCGCAGTCACGCGTGGGTCACCATCGACGGGGTTGTCATCGAGGAGCCTGATCTGCGGGCGGCGGGGGTGAGCGAGATCTATTGCCACCGGGCGGCGCCCGTGGTCACCGCGACCGCTTAGGCGGAAGGCGGTTAAGAGGCGCGCAACAGGCGCAACACGCGCTTGCCGGCGGTCCGCATTGGCTGCATCACCGGGGCGAAGAAGGGGGCGAACAGCAACGGGCGCAGTCCGTCGACGAGGTGTTCGCGTAACCGGAAATGCAGCAGCGCCTTTTCCGCGAACGTCGGGTTGCGGCCGATTTGTCCATTGACCTCAACGAACATCCGTCGCCGCGCGCGATCGACGAGACGGGGCAGGGCTGTGTCGGCGTCAACGGCGCCTCGCACCGCTTCAGGCAGGTTCACCTGCCAAAGGCCGCCGGCGAGGGCAAGAGCAAAGAGGACGACGCGGAGGATCCGCCGCCGCTGCGCCTGATCCAAAACTGCCTGCCAATCAAGCGCGGGCTGCTTTTCGATCAGCGCGACGATATCCCAGAGGTACGTTAGATAGACAAAAGGAAACTCCTTGCCGCAGTAGTAACATAAGATTTGCAGCAAGTCCTCCCAGCAGAAAAGCGGGATTGGCGTGTTGAGCAGCAGGCCGGACTGGCGCCGCTGCCAAAGCTCGTCCAATATCAGACGGACATCGCTTCCCTTGTTTGCCAAGGCCCACTGCATGTCGATTTGAACGAGCCCATCGGGACTGACGAGATCGAAATGCCGATAGAAGGCGGTGGGCCTCTCGTTGCGGTCGCAATAACCCGCCGACTGCAAAACAGCTCGGGCATGGTGCGCGTCTTCGGGTGCGACGAGAAGGTCGAGATCGGAGAATTGGCGCAGCGTCAGGATGTCGTGAAGGGCAACCGCGAAGGCCGGCCCCTTCAGCGGAAGCGCGCGAACCCCGTTTTCCACCAACAGACCCAGAATGCGCAACAGCTCGTGAGCCAGGAGCGCGTTGCGTTGGGCGTTTCCCTCGGCGTGCCGGCGGAGGGTTTTGAGGAGCGGCGGCGGCATGGGAGGGATGCGCCGACGCCGCGCTGCATCGCTGAGAACGGGAAGAAGCTTGTGGCGGTTGGCGAGCCGCAACAGGTAGTCCCAATCGACATCGCCGCCGGACGCGGTCAGGGAACCGGTGCGCTCATGGCCCGGCCGGCAACACGACAGCAAGATCTCCAGGCTCTGGCTTCGTTCCGCAGGCAAATCCGGGCCGCACTCGACGCTACTGGTCATTCCAGGGGGTATCGCTCCCGTTCCCGCCGCGGTTCCGCGGCCGCTGGTGGATCTCTAAGGTGTGATCGTGATCCACAAAGTATCCTCGATCGGTGTACGGCGACTTAAAGTATCAGAGTCTGCGCGCCCCTTACAGGCACGCGAACCCAGATACGTTTCTTTGCCTCCCCGCTGCGATCCGGGAGCGTTCAGTCAGCGGCTGGAAGCCGGTGTGGGCCCAGAAGCACCGCCCGGCTTCTTAGCGATCGGTCTCGATCTCCAGTCCGTCGAACAGAGCGGTGAGCCGCTCGGCCACCCGCTTCGCCCGGGCCACTTGCGGCACCATCCGCTTCAGGCTGCTGAGGATCCGCGCGCTGGTAAGATTGAGCGTCCGCCACGCCTTAATAGAGCCCGCCGGTTCCACCCCGTGGCAGTGCCGTGTCGCCGCCGTCGGTGCTGGGATCGGCGTCGCGTGCCTCGGCCGTGGCGCCTGGCTCCGTGCCCGGCTTGAAGGCCTCGAGGATGATGTGCTCGCCGCTGCCGTCGGCTGGGTGCCCCGTTTGCGCATCAACCCTGACAAGCAGGATCCCGGGCGGGATGCGAAACGGTGTCGCCGGCGCATTCGCCAGCGCGTCTGCCATGAAGTCGCGAAAGATCGGTGCCGCAACGGCGCCACCGGTCTCCCGCGCGCCGAGGCTCTTGGGTTCGTCGAAACCGACGAAGACGCCGACGACGAGATCGGGTGCGAAGCCGACAAACCAGGTGTCCTTGCTGTCGTTGCTGGTTCCGGTCTTGCCGGCGATCGGTTTGTCCACCGCCTTCACCGCCTTGCCGGTACCGCGCTGCACGACCCCTTCCAGCATCGAGACGATCTGATACGCGCTGTGCGGATCGGTCACCGCCGGCCGCTGGTCCTCGATCGTCGGTACCGCCTGATTGGCCCACTCGAAGGCCCGGCAGTCGGGGCACGGGCGGGGGTCGTGGCGAAACACCGTGCGGCCGTAGCGGTCCTGGATCCGGTCGATCAGCGACGGCTGCAGGCCGTGGCCGCCGTTGACGAGGGAGCCGTACGCGGCGGTCAGGCGCAGGAGCGTCGTCTCGCCGGCGCCAAGCGAATTGGCAAGGTGCTCCGGCATGTCGTCGAACACACCCAGCCTGCGCGCGGCATCAGCAACGCGGCGCATGCCGATACTGTTGGCCAGGCGCACGGTCATGACATTGCGCGACTGCTCGATGCCGACGCGCACCGTCGTCGGTCCGTAAAAGCGCTCCGCGTAGTTGGATGGGCTCCACGTCGGCAGGCCGGGTCCCTGGCTGAACGTGATGGGCGCGTCGAGCACGATCGATGCGGGGGTGAAGCCGGCCTCGAGCGCGGCCAAGTACACGATCGGCTTGAAGGCGGAGCCCGGCTGGCGGAGCGCTTGCGTGGCGCGGTTGAACTCGCTGCGGGCATAGTCGTAGCCGCCGGCCATGGCGAGCACGCGCCCGGTGTGCGGGTCGAGTGCGACCAGGGCGCCATCAACGAGCGGGATCTGCCTCAGCGCGAAGCCGTTGCCGACTTGTTCGACGACGACGATGTCATTGACCTTGAGAACTTGGCCCGCGGTTCGCGGTGCCGCACCGACTCGCTGCTCGGAGATGGCCGGCCGCGCCCAGCTCATCAGCTCGAACGGGATCGTGCCGGTTTCGCCGCTCTTGAGGCCGATCTGGGCGGCCTTGGCATCAACCTTGAGCACGACCGCGAGTTCATGCGCGCCGAGGCCCGGCGGCGGCGCGACGGCGGCGAGCCGCTGCTGCCAGGGGACCGAGCCGTCGCCGGCGAGCCGCCCGACCGGCCCGCGCCAGCCGTGGCGGCGGTCATAGGTTTCGAGACCGGCCCGCAAGGTGCGATCGGCGAGGGCCTGCAGGCGCGGATCGATCGTGGAGTGGACGACCAGGCCACCCTCGTAGAGGCCCTGTTCGCGATAGCGCAACACGATCTCGCGACGGACCTCCTCGGCAAAAAAGTCCGCTCGCACGGTCTCCGTCTCGCGCCGGCTGCGAACTTCGATGGGCTGCGCGGCGGCGTGTTCGGCGTCCGTGCTGGCGATCGCGCCGTCTTCGAGCATTCGCCGCAGCACCCAGTCTCGACGCGCCTGGGCAGCTTCCGGGTGGCGCTCCGGGTCGTAGTTGTTGGGTGCCTTCGGTAAGGCGGCGAGGAACGCGAACTCGCTTAAGGTGAGCTCGTTCAGGCCCTTGTCGAAATACACGACTGCGGCTGCGGCGACGCCGTAGGCGCCACGACCGAGGTAGATCTGGTTCAGATACAGCTCGAGGATGCGTTCCTTGCTGAACGCGTCGCTGATCCTGAAGGCGAGGATGGCTTCGCGGATCTTCCGTTTGAGCGAGACTTCATTGGTGAGCAGGAAATTCTTTGCCACCTGCTGGGTGATCGTCGACGCGCCGACCGGTCTCCGATCGGTGCCGAGGTTGGTCAGATTGGTCAACACCGCGCGGCCGATGCCGATCACGTCGATACCGGGATGGGTGAAGAAATTCTTATCCTCGGCCGAAACGAAGGCCCGGATCAGCGGCTCCGGCATCAGGTCGATCGGGACGAATGCCCGTTTCTCAGTGGCATACTCTGCTAACAGGCGGCCGTCGCCGGCATAGACGCGCGTGGCCAGCGGCGGCTCGTAAGTCGCCAGCTTTTCGTGATCGGGCAGATCGCGGGTGTAGTACTGCACCGTGATGAAGGCAGCGACAACCGCGAGGCCGATCACAGCCGTGATCGCGGCCAACACCCTGCCGATTACGCGCATTCGTCAGTGCCCCCTCATGGTCCGCATCTCTCCATCAAGGCCATTCTTTTTTTCGAACGGCCGTGTTCGATCTAGGTAAGGTTGCGCGGCGCCTGGTGGAAGACGGGCGGCCGGCAAAGCTGTCGGGAGTTCACGCTGCCGGGCTGGCGGAATTAGGGCAGACTGGCAAGCTCCACGTCCTGAAAGTAGGCGTGGATCGCGCGCACGATCGCATGCGCCAGCCGCTGCCGATGGTCCGCGCGGGCAAGCAACTGCTCGTCCGTGCGGTTGGAGAGGAACCCCATCTCGATCAGCACCGAGGGAACATCAGCGGCCTTGAGGACGGCAAAGCCGGCGAACCGATGGCTCCGCGGCAGCAGCAGGGTCTCCCGCTGCAGTTCGGCCGACAGCACCGATGCGAGGCGCACCGAGCGGTTCATCGTCTCCCGCTGGGCAAGGTTGATCAGGATGCCGGCGACGTCCGCCGTCTCGGTACTGAGGTTGATGCCGGCAATCAGATCGGCCTTGTTCTCGCGCTCGGCAAGCGCCGCCGCTTCGCGGTCGGAGGCGCGCTCCGAAAGCGTGTAGATCGAAGCCCCGCGAACATCGGGGTTCGCCTGCGCATCGGCGTGGATCGAGACGAACAGATCGGCCTTCGCCCGGCGCGCGATCGCCACCCGGTGGCGCAGGCGGATGAACGTATCGCTGTTGCGGGTCAGGACGACCCTGTAGGGGTGAGGGGCCGTGGCGCGCAGAAGATCCGCAACCTCGCGCGCCGTGCGCAGCGTGATATCCTTCTCGCGTACGCCGGACGGGCTGATCGCACCCGGATCCTTGCCGCCGTGGCCGGGATCAAGCACCACCACCCGCGGCGACGGCCGCTCGAGCGGTCGCGGCAGCGCCGGTGCCACCCATGGGGCGCCTTGCCCGAGCCGCGGCGCGAGGCCAACGGGGCCGCTGCCGGCGGGCGTGCTGCGGTTGGCGTGCGCCGCACTCATATCGATGACGAGCCGGTACGGATGGCCGTCGCGCGGCGGCAGCATGAACACTTCGCGCAGATCCACCGGCGCGGAAAGCTCGGCCACGACGCGCGAATGACCGGGCGCCAGCGGTCCGAACCGGACGCGCTCCAAGAGCCCGCGCCGGCCGGGCATGGCCGCCTCGCCGATGCTCCAGTTCACGTCCGGAAGATCGATCACCACCCGGTGCGGATTGGCGAGCACGAAAACGCCATAGGTCACCGGTTCGGTGAGCGTCAGCACCAGACGCGTTACGCTCTCATGCAGGCCGACGCGGGCGTTGATGACGGATGGCGCCGGCGCCGCGGCGAGCGCGCCGCCGCCGGCTCCCCGCCCGGTCGCATCGGCAACGAGCGTCAGCGCGAGCACGACCACCAGTGCGGCTAACCGCCGCAGGACCCGCTCGATGGCTGTCCGCCGCGTGCCTCGCGAGCGGGAATGACTCCGTAACATCATTGGCCTAACGCCAAGCCAGGGTGCTCCAGCAGACAACCGGTGTTCTCGCGCCCGGGGCCCTCGAAAGCGGCGCCGGCCGCCGACCCGCATAGCGCGAATGGGCTCTGCACGCGGACCGGGATTTTTCCAGATCTGTCATTGGCGTTCAATGGTTAAGCGAATCACTTCAACAAAGAATGCAAACAAGGGAATTGTC
>ERZ1645192.2912-NODE-2912-length-14101-cov-13.988182_pt1 | contig 14101 bp, 11 predicted proteins | sample MGYA00575354_ERZ1645192 | MGnify/ENA primary metagenome ERZ1645192 (study PRJEB40844, sample SAMN11349763) | freshwater sediment metagenome | isolation source: river sediment | host: Sediment | place: India: Faizupur Khadar , New Delhi | collected 2017-02-21 ... | reverse complement strand
TACAGCAGGCGGAGAAGCTGAAGGCCTGCTACAAGCACATCTTCGAGGACATCCTCGAACTGCGCTGGCGGACGGCCTGGGTGACCCCCTGGTTCATGGCCCAGGAGGGAAAGACGGGCCTCGCCGAGATGACCGGGGCCGGGACGGTGGACTATGAGGCTGTTCTGCCCTACAACGGCAACTGGATTGAGTTTCAGAACCTGTCTGTGAACGGCGAGAAGTACCCCAAGGGCTTTACCGTCAAATCCCAGAGCGGTGAGGCGCTGTGGTCCGGGTGCAGCGGTGTCGGCCTGGAGAGATGGGCCTCGGCGTTCCTGAGCCAGAAGGGCCTGGACCCGGCGAACTGGCCTGAGGAGTTTCGCAGGCGGGTGGGGGAGATGCCGAAGGGGATCAGGTTCCTCTAGGCGTTCTTTTTTTTTAGGCTGGATATGTATTATTTTTCTATGCAATTAATTAATAATATTAATCTAAGAATGTACGGTAGATCATTTACTTTTTGATGATCTGCGGAACTCTCTTTGTGAGACTTCGATATCTAGCGCAAGCTCTTCTATGGCTACAGTTTCGACGAAGGATATAGCGAACCTTCGTCTTGTTTAATTTTATATCTTTAACTATGCGTCGTCCAAGCTTAGATGATCAGCGAAGTAATTTTAGGACTCCACATTTCACGGGACCTAAATGAATTCAACTCCAACCGAAATCCCCATTAATTAGTTAAAACTAATAAAACACACATGGGAGCAGAGATCAGCAGTTTGGCTGGCTCAGGCAAGGTGATGGGCACCAAGCTGACCCGAAATGAGATCGACCAGATCAACCGCCTCATTGATGCCGGAATGTATCTGAACAGCTCCGATTTTATTCGCGAAGCAGTTCGTGAAAAGCTGGCCGCCATTAAAGTCATTGAATACCGGGACGTAGATTTTGAAACCGCCAAGAAGGAGGTCTCAGGCTATTTTAAAATGAAAGGGGAAGCTTATGCCTCGGATGCCAGCTCTGACCTGGAACTGGACTATGACCTCGTCTGCCGGATAATGGATGAGCTGGAGAAAGAGGGCAAACTGGGGGCAGTGAAGTGATCGGCAGTGAAGTAGGTGATGCCATTCACGGCCATCGCATCATCGCCGAGGCCAGAAAGATAAGCACCCCTACTGTAATCACCAAGAGCGGCAGACATAAAGCTCAGAGGATAGTGCTCACCGAAAACGCCAGGGCGGTCGTCGATCGAAGAGATCGCTGGCTCGGTGAATAAAAAGGGTATCGACTGTGGCCGTCTACAACCAGATCCCCCTGGAGACACTCCAGGACCGCGCCCGCGCCGCTCTTGCCCGCCTTGCAAGCTGCGACATCTGCCCCCGCCGCTGCGGAGCGGATCGATTGCAGGACGAGCGCGGCTTCTGCCGGACGGGCAGGCTCGCCCGCGTGGCCAGCTTCACCCCTCACTTCGGAGAGGAGGCTCCCCTGGTAGGCAGTTCTGGCTCCGGCACCATATTCTTCTCAGGCTGCAACCTCGCCTGCGCCTTTTGCCAGAACTGGGATATCAGTCAGGCGGGGGCCGGGCGGGAGGTGACGGCAGAGGAGCTGGCGAAAATGATGCTGGCCCTGCAGGATGGCGGCTGCCACAACATCAACTTCGTGACCCCCACTCACGTCGCGGCTCAGATCCTGGAGGCGCTCGTCCTAGCCCGGCAGGGCGGCCTCACTGTCCCCCTGGTCTACAACAGCGGCGGCTACGATTCGGTGGATACTCTGCGCCTGCTGGATGGCATCTTCGACATCTACATGCCGGATGCCAAGTTTGGGCAGAACGGCCCCGCTGAGAAGTACTCCCAGGCACCGGACTACGTGGCCGTCATGAAAGCCGCCCTCCTGGAGATGCATCGCCAGGTCGGGGATCTCGCGCTGGACGAAGACGGCCTGGCGGTGCGGGGGCTCCTCGTCCGCCACCTGGTGCTGCCCTCCCGCCTGGCGGGCACGGAGGAGGTGGTGCGCTTCATCTCCGAGGAGATCTCGAAGGACACCTACCTGAGCGTCATGGCCCAATACCGTCCGGAGTACAATGCCTGCCACTATCCTGAGCTTTCCCGCCCCATCACCGCCCGGGAGTACGCTGCTGGCCTCGCCCTGGCGGCAGCCTCCGGCCTGACCCGAGGGCTGGCAATGCTTTAATGCCTGCGCCGTCCAATTGTAATCAGATGATTTCTTTCGAGTACCTGGAGCACACAGCAGACGTAAAATTCCGGGCCTATGGCCATACGCCGGAGGAGATGCTCTCCAACGCCGCTGCTGCCCTCTTTTCCGCCATGATCACCCCTAGCCAGGTGGTGGCAGGGGAGAGCTGGCAGGTGGAGCTGCAGGGCGAGGACCTGGAGGACCTGGCCTACCAGTGGCTCTCCGAGATCATATTCTTGTTCGAGACGGAGTCGGCGGTCTTCTCCACATTTAAGATTGCTCTGCTGGAACAGGATGGCTGGGATGGCACTGGCGGCTGGAGGCTGTCCGCAGAGATCGGCGGAGAGAGGATGGACCCACAGAGGCACTCCTTCCTCTGCGAGGTCAAGGCTGTCACCCGCCACAAGTTCGGCATCCGGAAGGATGATCTGTGGTGCATTCAGGTAGTGCTCGATGTGTGATATTTGCGATGACACTGAATCCTCAAGTGCGATGATTCTGGACGTGTGATTATGGAAATCAGCAAGATCGATGACAACATCTACGAGGTGCCCGTCGGCTACCGGCCGGGCATGCGCGTGCCGGGCAGGATATTCGTCTCCGCAGCCCTGCGCGACATGGTCGAGCCGGGGACGGTCGACCAGGTGGCAAATGTGGCCACCCTGCCCGGCATTGTCAAGCACTCCATGGCCATGCCCGACGCCCACCTGGGCTACGGCTTTCCCATCGGAGGCGTGGCCGCCTTCCGGGAAGAGGGCGGCATCATCAGCCCCGGTGGAGTGGGCTTTGACATCAACTGCGGCGTGCGGCTGCTGCGCTCCGACCTTGGGGCAGACAGCGTCCAGCCGCTCATCAACACCCTCATCGATGCCCTCTTTCAGGCCATCCCCTCCGGCCTCGGAGCCACGGGCAGGCTGCATGCCACCGACCAGCAACTGACCGAGTCTTTTCACTCCGGCGCCAGGTGGGCGGTGGAGGCGGGCTACGGTGTGGAGGCGGACCTCTCCCACTGCGAGGAGAACGGGTGCATGGCGGGGGCCGATCCCTCCCAGGTGGGTGTCAAGGCCCGAAAGCGGGGCCGGCCCCAGTTGGGAACGCTGGGCAGCGGCAATCACTTCCTGGAGATTCAGAGGGTCGAGGAGATCTACGACGAAGAGACAGCCCGCCGCTTTGGGCTGTTCAAGGGCCAGATCACTGTCATGATCCACTGCGGCTCGCGGGGGGCGGGCCACCAGATCTGCACCGACCACCTGGACGTCCTGACCAGGGCGGTGCGAAAGTACAACATCGATATCCCAGACAAGCAACTGGCCTGCGCTCCCCTGGGCACGCCGGAGGCGGAGCACTACTTCGGGGCCATGGTCTGCGCCGCCAACTACGCCTGGGCCAACCGGCACATCATCGCCCACTGGACGCGGGAGGTCTTCGAGAGGTACTTTTCCGGCTCCAAATTGGACCTGCTCTACGATGTGGCCCACAATGTGGCCAAGATCGAGGAGCATCTGGTGGAGGGCAAACGGGAGAAGCTCTATGTGCACCGGAAGGGAGCCACAAGGGCCTTTGGCCCCAGCAGGCGCGAGGTGCCGGCTGCCTATGCCGGCCTCGGCCAGCCAGTTCTCATACCGGGCAGCATGGGCACGTCCTCCTACGTCCTTTGCGGCCAGGACAGAGCCCTCGACCTGACATTCGGCTCCGCCTGCCATGGCGCAGGCCGGGTGATGAGCCGAAGCCAGGCTCTGCGGCAGTTCACAGGAAAGGACGTCAAAGCCGCTTTGAACCGTGATGGCATCGTGGTAAAGGCAACGTCGCCGGGAATGCTGGCCGAGGAGGCCCCTCAGGTCTACAAGCCCTCCGGGGATGTGGTGGACGTGGTGCACAACCTGGGAATTGCCACCAGAGTGGCCCGGCTTGTGCCGCTGGGCGTGTCCAAGGGATAGGATGGTCGGATGATAGGATCGATGCGGCTGCAAGTCGTCCTGGTCGAGCCCCTCTACGACGGCAACGTGGGCTCCGTGGCCAGAGCCATGAAGAACTTCGGCCTCTCCGACCTGGTCCTGGTCAATCCCTGCAAGATCGATGACTTCGGCCTGGCCATGGCCTCTCATGCCAGGGATGTCCTGGAGGGGGCGGCGGTCTATCCCGGCCTGGAGGAAGCTCTGCAGCAGGCTGACCTGGTGGTGGGGACGACGGGCAAGAGGCTGGAGGACGCCCGCCACCACCTCAGCCTGCACCTGCGCGTGCCCTGTCTCTCGCCCGCGGCTCTCGCCGAGAAGCTTCAGGGAAAGGAGGGGACTGTAGCCCTGCTGCTGGGCAGGGAGGACTGCGGCCTGAATAGCGATGAGCTGGCACTCTGCGATATGCTGGTCTCCATTCCCACCTCTGAGCAGTACCCGGTCATGAACCTCTCCCACTCCGCAGCCGTACTGCTCTACGAGCTGTCCAAGAATGGCGAGGGGCGGGGCAATGTGGAGATGGCTAAAGGAGAGAGCCTGGCCCTCCTGCGCGAGAAGGCGGCGCTGCTGCTCTCCGAGATCGCCTACCCGGTGCACAAGGTGGATTTCACACTGCTCATGCTGCGCCGCATCCTGGGCCGGGCGGAGCTGACGGAGAGGGAGGCGCGCACACTGCTCGGACTGATAAAGAGAATCCGCTGGAGCCTGGACTCTGAAAAGGCGCGACCTGAAATGCAATCCTCAAAAGCCGACACCTGAGCTTTGTTGCATGGAAATGCTTCTTTGTGAGTTCTTTGTGCGCTTTGTGTTCTTTGTGGTGAACAGTGTTCATAAAGTTATAATTTAAAATAACTTATTTAACCACAAAGAGCACAAAGCTCACAAAGGACGCACAAAGAAGCCAGAAAATTATCAGAGCCCGTATGCGGCGGACTGCATTTCTGACGATGAGGGGATCATGAGCACTGAAAGCGCCCGAATTGAAGAAGGCATAAAAGATATGAGGAACTCTGCCGGCAAAAAGCTTTCGAAGGAACTAATCCATTCGCCGGGCCTTCTTGAAGGCGTCCTCCACTGCATCGCGGATGATGTAGCCTCCCTTGTGCAGCACAGTGTCGCCCAGTTCCGTATCCCTCTCCATGGACCCGGTGCAGGGGTAGGCGTGATGGGCCTCGGATATCCTCTCCCGGATGTCCGGCTGGTCCGGCTCCAGGCCGAGCAGGCGCTTGGCCACAAACCAGGTTGAGCCGCAGGGGGCGGTGCGCTGCACATTGGCGGCCAGGATATGGTCTTTTCCCTCCCGGCTCCTCTGCACTGTGACGTCGATCACCGGGTCACCGATGCCCGCCTCCATGAGGAAGGCGTAGATGTTGGGCTTGGCCGGGTCGGGGCGCAGGGCGCAGAAGGGCTTGGCAAAGGCCGCCTCCATTCCCAGCTCTGCAGCCTTCTCCTCCAGTTGCTTTCTCTGGCCGAGGGGAAGCTCGCGGGGCGACTCCGAGCCGCCCACTATGCCCTTAACCCCCGCCTCCTTGAGCTTGGGCAATAGGCCGAAGAGTATGTCGGGGTGGACGTTGATCGCCATGGCGATATCAGCCTGGGGGATATTCTGGGGCAGAAGCGGCTCGACGTCGTCGATGAAGTCACCAAGCGTTGCCGGATCCGGCATCTCGATCAGAGAGACGATTTTGTCGGCATAGCCGGGCCGGACGTTTCTGCACTGAGTGCATGCTTCGCCGCAGGAGATGCAGAAGCCCGAGTAGTTGATCAGGTTGCCCACCACCCGCGCCCCAAATTCACCATTGTAGAACACTACCAGCTTTAAGCCGCTTATTGCACTCTTTTCATTGCCTGCCATATCCACTTCCTATCTGGTGTCCCTTTTTTCCGTTTTGTCCTTTTCATTCTTCCTTTGCCCTGCCTGTCGATCAGACTGGCATGGTATAATGGTATACTAAAGATACCGGCTTGCTTACTATTTAGAGCAGAGCGTTTCTGCAAAGATACCATTGCCTGGGTTATGCATTTTTTGCCTGCCGGGAGGAGGCCATGCCCCTCGCGGCGTAGAGGAGCGCAGCAAATCCCAGGCTCGTGGCTATCAGGGAAGCCAATCCGCCCACCAGAGGCAGGAGGTAGAGCAGATTGAGCAGCACAAATCCCAGGGCGAAATAGGCCATGTCGCCGCGCAATCTGCCGGTTCGCTCACCAATCCACCTGCCGAGCGAATAGGAGACGAACGTCCCGCTCAGGAGCAGTGCAGAGAAGATGACCAGCATGGAGATCATGGCGATGGGCAGTCCCACCACAGTCACTGCCACCAGCAGCAGGGCTATGAACGAGGCTATGATCATGACAAATCCCAGAAGTGTCTTGAGCAACGTGGAAGAGCGCACCTGTTCATCCACAATGCGGAAGACTCCGGGCAGATACCTGACCAGCAGCAGCCCCAATATGAAATAGCCGATCAGAGACATCAGGCTCAGAATGCCAAAGCCCGTCTCGTACCTCTCCGCGTCCTTCTTGGCGGACTTGTCCTCGATCCTGTTATAGTCCACCTTTCCCGCGAGGCCGGTATTGTTGAACTTAGCGGCATTGACGGTGAGGGTGCCGTTGACATGTCCGGCGTTGACCACATTATCTCCGGCCACCAGGGCGTCTCTATTCACAGTCTTGCCGGGCAGGATGTTCACTGTTCCGCCCGCAGCCAGCAGATTGGTGCCGACGTCTCCGCCGATTTGAATGTTTCCTCCAGCAGCAACCACCTTGCCGCCCACATCGGCATTGACAAAGACCTGGCCGGCGGCGGCGATCACATCGCCCTTCACAGGCGCATTGATGTTCACTGTGCCGCCCACGGCAATCACCGAGTCCACGGGAGCATTCACGCTGAGCATGCTCCCTGCAGCCACCACATCATCGGCAACCTCCCTGTCAATAGAGATGGTCTCTCCAGAGAAGGTCTGCAATGCCTGCCCGGCCGGGAAGATCACAATGGCCGATGCTAAAATCAGAATCAATTGGATGACTTTATCACACTTCATCCCATTCACCGCCCTAAAAGAAGATCTTCTCTAATAAATAACCCATGTATGAATTCTGTGATTAAGCATAAATAATCCTGAATGCCAAAATAGCCAAACGACTGGCAGGTGGCAACATTTGAGGATTGCAGTGGATATCGACGGAGTGCTTGCCGATCAGGTCTCCGCGGTGCTCAGCGAGATTGAGAAGGACTGGGGCGTGCGGTACGCCAAGAACGACGTCATCCGCGCCCGCTGGAAGTTCGCCGGAGGCGACATCGGCAGCGAAATCGCCCGGCTGCTGGCCGACCCGGATTATGTGATGAGGGTACCCATACTGGAAGGTGCCCAGGAGGCCATAAAGCAGCTCTCCCGTCACGACCTTCTCGTGGTGACCGCCCGCCGGCCCAACGCCGAGCAAGCCACCAGGATGTGGCTGGCTGAGCACTTTCCTGGCCTGGTCCGCTACCATCACGCCAGAACCGGCACCAAGCAGGTCATACCGTCTGACGTGCTCATCGACGACTTGGACATGAACATTGTGGAGTTCGTCCGGTCCGATCCCAGAAGGCGGGGGGTTCTCTTCCAGCATCCCTGGAGCCTTAACGACACGGATATCGAGGACTATGCCGATCAGGTGTACTACTGCCCCAGGTGGCAGAGTGTGATAGAAGCCATAGAGGAAATAGACATTGAGACGCCTTCCTGAGCTACTGGCACCCGCCGGCTCCATGGCCGCCCTGCAAGCGGCAGTGGCAGCCGGAGCTGATGCCGTCTATCTGAGCGGCAAACGGTTCGGAGCCAGAAAATTCGCAGAGAACTTCGATGAGCCAGCCCTGGCCGGGGCCATTGACTACGCCCACCTGCGGGGCGTGCGGGTATATGTGACAGTCAATACACTGATCAGAGACAACGAGCTCTACGATGCCGCAGCCTACCTGCTCCGCCTCTATGAGATGGGGGCGGACGCCGTCCTGATTCAGGACCTGGGCCTCTCTCTCCTGGCGGCTCAGGCCCTGCCCGGACTGCAGAGGCATGCCTCCACCCAGATGACCATTCACAACCGTTTTGGGCTGCTCTGGGCGGAGAGGGCTGGATTTTCCAGAGCGGTGCTATCCAGGGAGGTCTCTTTGGCGGAGATCAAGGACATGCAGCGGCTATGGGCATCGCCGAAGATAGGAATTGAGGTCTTTGTGCATGGAGCCCTCTGCTACTCCTATTCCGGGCAGTGCCTTCTCTCCTCGGCCATCGGTGGGAGAAGCGGCAACCGGGGCATGTGCGCCCAGCCCTGCAGAAAGCCCTATGTTCTGCTCAAAGGCGAGAGGGACGAATTGGGCCGGCCGGCAGGCCTCGCCGCCCAGCCGCTGGTGCAGCGATTTCTCCTCTCGGCCCGTGACCTGTGCACCTACAGGCGCCTGCCGGAGATCGTCCGCTCGCCGGTCTGCTCCCTGAAGATCGAGGGGAGGATGAAGTCTCCTGAGTATGTGGCCACAGTCGTCTCCGTCTACCGCCGGGCACTGGACGGCATCGCCAGCGGCCGCTGGACGCCATCCCCGGAGGACGAGAGGGACCTGGCTCTGGCTTTCAACCGGGACTTCACTGAGGGGCACCTGCTGGGAGCCAGAGAAGTCATGGGCCGGGAGATGTCGGACAATCGTGGCCTGCTCATAGGAAGCGTGGCCTCCTACGATAGCCAGAGAGGAGAAGTGGCGGTGCGGCTCTGCGGAGGGATGGTGCTGGAGAAGGGCGACGGACTGGTATTCTTGGCTCCCGGCCAGGAGGTGGGGTTGGTGGTGCAGAGCGTCCCGGAGAGGGGGGGCCTACTGCGGCTGAAGATCCCGGAGAGGGTCCGGCCGGGAGCGCGGGTATACCTGACCGGCAGCTCTTCTCTCGCCAAGAAGGCTCAGCAGATCATGGCCAGGGAGCGAGGGGCAATCGACATTGACGTCACACTCACCTGGCAGGACGGACGGCCCGTGGCCTCAGCCCGGCTCAGGGATGGGCGGATGGTGGCGATAAAAGCCGATTTCATCATGGAGAAGGCGAGGAGCAGGCCCACCAGCAGGCAGCAGATCGAGTCGCAGTTGCGGCGCACGGGAGGCACGCCCTTTGTGGTACAGAAGGTGGAGATGGACTACGCTGAAGACCTCTTCGCCCCCTTGGGGGCCCTCAATCAACTGCGCCGCAATCTACTGGATGAGGTGGAGGGGGCCCTATTGCAAAGAGCCCGCCCGGCGAAGGTGGATGTGCAGAGAGGACGGCTGGCTGTGGAGAAGCTTCTTTCTCCGGAAGGGGATGCGACCTCCAGCACGAATCTTCATCCTGGGCCATCTTATGCGTCTGCAAATGCTGCCGTGGCCGGTCCGGAGGGAGCACCCTCTCTGGCCGTCTATGCCGACTGCCCGGAGGCGGTGCGAGGAGCAGTATCGGCAGGCTGCAGCAGGATCTACTTTGAGCCCGCCCTCTGGCAGAGGGACGAAGTGGGCTGGACGGCCCGGATGGCGAAGGCGGGAGAGCTTTTGGCCGCTACCAGGCAGATCTGCGGCGAGGCGGAGCTGTTCTGGAAGTGGCCCAAGATCGCAGAAGACAGCTTCTTTGCAGCGGCCCTCGCCATCCTGGATGGTATGAAGATCGATGGGGTGATGGTTGAGAATGTGGGGGGTTTGCAGGCCCTGCAAGAAGCCCGGCCAGGATTGCGCCTGCTGGGCGGGGCCGGGCTGAACATCTGCAACCACCTGGCGGTGGAGGCTCTCTCGCCGCCCCTGGAGAGGCTGACGCTCTCCCCGGAGCTGTCTGTCCGGCAGATCGAGGGCCTCGTCGCTGCCGGGAGGAGAGGCCCGGCCCTGGAGCTGGTTGTGCAGGGCAATTTGGAGGTCATGGTGGCCGAAGACTGCATCCCCTGCCTGGCCAAAGGAGGCTATGACCCCCGGCTATTTTGGGGATTGCAGGACATGAGGCGCGTCTTTCCTCTGCGCTTGGATGAGGTGGGCAGGACGCATATCTACAACTCCGCCGAGACCTGCCTGATCGACATGATGCCGCAGATCTGCTCTGCGGGGCTGGACGGGATCGCAGTGGACGCGCGGGGCCGGACGGAAGAGTATGCTCGCCGCATGGCTGAAGCCTACGGAAAGGCCATCCAGCTCACTGCTCAGGGTGGAGCCGGACTGGCTGCCGGGCTGGAGAGGCTCAAAGAGGAGATCAGGCCATTAACGCTGGGGGCAATCACCTACGGCCACTTCGTCAAGGGGCTGAAGGATGAGCTGTCGTAGAAGGAAGTGTGATGATCTATGTGGATTCTTCTGGATCTGCAAGTCCTAGGCTACCTCTATCTTAATCGTTATTCTGACACCCCCGCCTCGCCCGCCACCGCCGGTTTGCTACCGCTGCCGCGGCTCCCGAAGCAGTCAGCGCAAGGCCGATGGCCACCACCTGCCAGTCGAGCTGGGACAGCATGAAGGCGTTGAGCAGGATGCCGAGCAGCGGCAGCAGAGCCAGCCTGCCCAGGGAGACGGGCACCCGGAAGGGCCTGCTCACCTGGGGCTTTTTGTACCTCAGCCAGATGAGGACGGCATTGATGACTATGAATGTCACAAAGACTGTGAAGTTGTTGACATTGGCCACCAGGGCGATGTCTCCCAGGAAGACAAAGGCCATGGAGAGGGTCATGGAGAGCAGAGAGGCCATCCAGGGCGTCTGTCTCTGAGGATGCACCGATGCGAAGATTCGGGGCAGGCAGCCTGACCTGGCCATGCCGTAGATGATGCGGGAGGATGCGACCAGCATGAGCAGGACGGTATTGGCCGTGGCAAAGAGGGCCATGACCGACAGGACCACCGACGCCTCCTGGCCGAGGGCCGAGTAGGCTATATCAGCGAACGGAGCCGAGGAGCGGCTGAGAGCCTCCCAGCCGAGAACGCTCACTGCAGAGAGCGCCACCATGATGTAGACGACAATGCTCCCTGATATGGCCAGTATGAGGGCTTTGGGAATGTTCTTCTCCGGATCCTTCGCCTCCTCGGAGAGCTTGACCATCTCCTCAAAGCCGAGGAAGGCGAAGAATATCAGAGCCGAAGCCTGGAATATGCCGGGAAGGCCCAGCGGCGACATCTCGAAGTAGTCGGCCCGGCCCAGGTAGGGCAGGCCAACGAGCATCACCAGCACCAGGCCCGATGCCTCGATGGCTGTGAAGACTATGGCCAGCCGGGCGGACTGCTTGATTCCCAAAAGTACCACGGCGGACAGGAAGGCCAGCAGCAGCAGGGCGGCAGGCAGCAGGGGTGTGCCGGTCAGGGCGCGGAGGTATCCGCCGAAGCCTAGGGCTACGGTAGCCGCTCCGATCACGCCGGAGAATATGATCAGCCATCCGATGATGAACGCCGCGAAGCGTCCGAAGGCCTGAGAGGTGTACTCGTACTCGGCGCTGGCTCTGGGAAACATGGAGGCCAATTCCGCATAGGACAGGCCGGTGAAGACGGCTACGACGGCCGAGAGCAGAAAGGATATCCATACGGCGTTTCCGGCGAGGCCCGCCGCCTGGCCGATGAGGGCATAGATTCCGGCCCCAAGGATGATACCTATGCCGGATATGGTGACCTCAAAGAGGCCCAATGTGCGGCGGAGCTCTACTCTTTTCGGCACAGGAATAAACTGTCAACCGTATTCTATTAATGATTTTGCCAGGCCAGCGTCTCCTTGGATTGGAGGCTCATCCGGCAATCGGCACAAGCCTATATCTGAGAAGAGTTCTGCTATTATTACCACTGGAGCTGACATATTCATGCTAGGAATCAAGGACAAGTTTCCCCATCTGCCGGAAGAGATATCAGGACTGCGAGAGCTGGCCTACAACCTCTGGTGGAGCTGGCACCCGGAGGGCCGGGCCCTCTTCAAGCTGCTCAGCCGCCAGGGATGGTATCTGAGCAACCACAACCCTGTGAAGATGCTCAACCGCCTGGATGAGGGTTCCCTGAAAGCCGCCTGCTCCGATCCCCATTTCATGAGGCATTACGAGGCGGTGATGGCTCGCTTTGAAAGCTACATGGACCCATCCCGGGGCTGGTATTGCAGCAGTTCCTCAGGACGGGAGAGATCCAAGATCGCCTACTTCTCGGCGGAGTACGGCCTGCACCATGCTCTGCCCTTTTATGCCGGAGGCCTGGGCTTTTTAGCAGGCGACTTTCTCAAGGAGTGCAGCGATCTCGGTGTGCCCTTGATCGGAGTCGGCTTCATGTACCCTCAGGGATACCTGCGCCAGATGATCTCCCCGGATGGCTGGCAGGTGGGGGCATGCGAGCTTTTGGACCGGGAGAATGCCCCCATCAGAAAGATCATGGATAAGAGCGGCGAGCCGCTCACTGTCAAAGTGCCGGTCATGGACCCGCCCGTCTATCTGGAGGTCTGGGCGGTGAATGTGGGCAAGACCGGCCTCTATCTGATCGATACCACCAGCGAGGCCAACGATCCATGGAATCGCATCATATCCGACCGCCTCTACACCGGCGACCTGGAGCAGCGCCTGCGCCAGGAGATCGTCTTGGGCATAGGAGGTGTGTGCGTATTGAGGGCTTTGGGCATAGAGTACTCTGTCCTGCACTGCAACGAGGGCCACCCCGCTTTTGCTGTTCTGGAGCGTATCCGTGAGCGCGTAGCGGCGGGGATGAGCTACCGGGACGCCTTCGAAGAGGTCAGGAACACTACAGTCTTTACCACCCACACCCCAGTCCCGGCTGGCCATGACGTCTTCTCCTATCAACTGATGGACAAGTACTTCGGCACCTACCTTCCCACCCTGGACCTGACAAGGGATGAGCTCTTCCGGCTGGGAACCAATCCGGCCAGGCCGGAGGGCTTCAACATGACCGCCTTTGCCCTGCGCTGCTCAGCCTTCCGAAATGCCGTCAGCAAAAAGCACGGCGAGGTCAGCCGCAGCATGTGGCAGCAACTGTGGCCGGAGCTTTCCGTCGATAGAGTTCCTATTGAGCACATAACAAACGGAGTGCATGTCCCATCCTGGATCGACCGCAGGCTTGGTGATGTGATATTCAACCGCTACCTGGGCAGGACGTGGCTGGAGGAGCATGACCATCCCGCCACCTGGGAGCTGATAGACGAGATGCCGGACTCGGTGTTATGGGAGCACCACATGATCATGAAGGAGATGCTGATCTCCAAAATAAGAGAGCGGGCCAGGAACAAATGGCGCAAATCCGGCTCAGATCCCAATAACGTCATGGCCTCAGGGGTGCTTCTCGAATCGGCTGCTCTCACCCTGGGCTTTGCCCGCCGCTTTGCCTCCTACAAGCGGCCCACTCTCCTCCTCCAGGACATGGCACGGCTGGCCAAAATTGTAAACGACCCCTGGAGGCCGGTGCAGATCATATTCGCCGGAAAGGCCCATCAGGACGACCAGCAGAGCAAGCTGCTCCTCCAGCAGGTCTTCAATGCCGCTCGTGACCAGTCGTTTGGAGGGCGTATCGCCTATGTGGAGGACTACGATGAGCTGCTGGCTCAGTATCTGGTGCACGGGGTCGATGTCTGGGTGAACAACCCCCTGCCGCCCATGGAGGCCAGCGGAACATCCGGCATGAAAGCTACCCTCAACGGGGTGCCCCAGCTCTCCATACTGGACGGCTGGTGGATCGAGGGCTACAACGGCAAGAACGGCTGGGCGGTGCAGGGCTCAGAGGGCCCGGACAGAGACGCAAGAGATGCTGCGGCCATATACGATCTGCTGGAGACCGAGATCGTGCCCCTCTACTACGACGCTGATGAGGATGGTCTCTCGCGGGGCTGGGTGAATACGATGAAGCAGACCATCAAGGTGACAGGACATCAGTTCAGCGCCCGGAGAATGGCCAAGGAGTATGCGGAGCGGTTTTACAGCAAGGCCATGCAGGCGGCGGTCAGGGCGGAGGGCCTGAAGGGCAGGAGCGCAGGAAAAGCAGATCTCTTCGG
>ERZ1645192.2911-NODE-2911-length-14103-cov-6.283386_pt1 | contig 14103 bp, 28 predicted proteins | sample MGYA00575354_ERZ1645192 | MGnify/ENA primary metagenome ERZ1645192 (study PRJEB40844, sample SAMN11349763) | freshwater sediment metagenome | isolation source: river sediment | host: Sediment | place: India: Faizupur Khadar , New Delhi | collected 2017-02-21 ... | reverse complement strand
TCTTATATTCCATATTAACTAATCCCCTTCCATCGGCAGATTAGCTCTGCTGTTTTCTCTGGTGATAATTGGATTAGCCATTTTGTATATTCTTCTGGATTCCAGTTTGATGGACATGACCCCACAGCATATATATGAAACTCACTCCACTCTCCCTTCTCGATTATAGCCATAAGCAAATCCTGCTTGTCCTGTGCCGTATCAAAATGAATATTTCCCTTAACGCAAATATCCCAATAATCCATACCACTACGTCCACAAGAACATAGGCTTGTCCCCTTTTTAGTTTCTCCAACTATTTCGTGATATATAAGCCCTAAATACTCCGTCAAAAACTTACGTTGTGTTTCGGTCATGATTTGCCTCCTTTGTGTTTACAGGAATTTACGGCTATTACGTATAAAGCTCCATATACATCATAGGACAACTGTTTTAAATCTCTGTTTGTTTCCACGCCTCTCGTAAATAATGGTTCTTTACCACCACTGTCCTCTCGTTTTTCTTCGTTGTATTCTAATCTCCACATCATGCAGTCAGCGGAGACACAAAGACTACCTATAGGTTTCATTTTCTGTCTTCCCCTCTTGTTGGTTGTAGTTGCTCTCGATTATAAACAATCAAGGAACCATGCAGAATTAACTTATCTATAATATTGAGTGGAACAATTAACAAAACTCTGTCATAAACTTTTCCAAAATACCTAAGTTTAATCCAGCCTAACTCACCTATGCCACCCACCTGTATTTCTTCAATTTCGTACAGATTTTCAAATCCGGTACACAAAGTCTGCCTTAATATGTCTCCAGCCTTCATTTCCTGTCCTCCGAAAAATTATCATTTCTCTCTATCTGCCAGACCAACGCCTTGAGTAAGGCAATTTCTAAATCTCCTGTGAAACCAATTCTGGTAGAATATGTTTGTATGCAAACTTCTCCTATTATTGTTGTAGTCATAAATAATTTCCCCCAATCCACCTTCTCCCACATCTGATGCGGGTAGGGGTAGTGGAGTATATTTGTTGATACAGCAAGTTTAAATTTTCCGTTGCCTGCATATATGCAATAATGGTTTCCAATTAAATCCCATCCTCTATCCCCCACATTCCACCCTTCAAAGAGTGGCTGAATCTTTTTAATCATTTCAAGTTCGGTCATTTCCTGTCCTCCCACTTGTCGCATTTTCCCATAATCGGAAACGGGTAGAAATCATTTTCGCAATATAAACTATGTTGGTCGTCTATCCCAAAATGTTTGCAGTTCCCGCAGCACTTCAGCCGTTCAACCTCTGTTTCCAGCCGCTTAATTTCGGCCTTATATCCTGTATCTTCAAATACAGTTGCCATCATTACTCCTTTTTTGTTGAAACAAACAGGGCAACACTTCTACGCTGTGGGGCAGGATTTGATACCTGCAAAATATTACATCTTTATTACTTCGGGAATTAATATAACCTCTGTCAAGCAATATTAACGTAATCTAGTATGTGCGTCTTTACTCTTCCGCTACCCACTATAACAAAAACGATGATTGATACGCTGCCCTGTCTGTTTCATTTTTCTTTATTTATAGTTTTGTTAATTCTTTCACATGATTAAAGCAGCTTGTTTCACAATTATTAATATGAAATTTAGCGATGGTTAATTCACTATCTACTTTTTGAATATCAATAGTTGTTTCAATTAAATTTTTAATTGTTCTTTTATTACACACATCTATTATATCTTTTTCTTCAATTTGTTTAGTTTCTTTTTTCCAATGTTTAGTTTCATTATCAAACATTTCAATTTCTATACTGATTTCTGAATTCTTTTTTAGTTCTTTAAATCTGTCAATAATTTCTTCAATCTTATGACATTTATATTGTTCGAATATATATCTAATAATCTGAACAATCATAAGTTCTAATTTTTTATTTGATAATTTATCAAAATCATCAATAAATTTAAGTAATACTGAATGTTTCCAGAGATCATAATTATATTGTAGAATATCATCAATACCATAGGCAGTCACTGTTCCTACATTATCACAAAAGAGACAGCTAAAATTTAATTTTGTAATTAAATAATCTTGCCAAATAGTAGTTCCCAAATTTGTTAGATTTATTCCGCGTTTTTTCGGTTCAACAACAACATCAAGTGTATCTGCTGATTCGTCGAATAAACTAATATCTAATGCATCTTGAGCTTTTATTAAGGAATCAAAAGATGTATTTGGAGATCTACCTTGAATTCTAATGTATTTGTTATCTACTTTTCCATGAGGAATATAATTTATACTTCCAGTTCCATTAGTTAATATTTTTTTAAATTCACCTGGTTCTACTTCTTGCACACTACAGTCTTTTGAATTTGGTTGGATTATTATTTCATCCTTTGCTTTTTTTCCACTTAAAATCCAAGTTAATCTTTTTGCAAGATCTGATAATTTATATTTTGGAATTAAAGTTCTATAGAATGAAATTCCTGTAATTACTCCATGACCAATTAATCCAATTGGAATTGGACTTGGTAAGTATACTGGTTCCGGTTCTAATTCAAATTCATCATACATAACAAATTTTGGATCAAGATATTGAAATGTCATTTCCTCGACCCATTTGTTAATGAAAACTTCTGTATATCTATATGGACTTGCTGGAGCATCTTCTAATCCAGGAGAACCCCAATTACCTTCACCTTTAGCATACCCTTGATCTGCCATATTAACAAGAGTATTGTAACAACTTGTATCACCATGAGGGTGATAATGACCTAGTGCATGTCCAACAACGGTTGCACTTTTAACTGTTTTTCGAGCGACTTCGTGTAATGTTAGAAGAATTCTTCGTTCAACTGGTTTTAAAGCATCAATATAACTTGGTATTGCTCTAAATCTGCTTATATATCTTCCATATTCACTATAAAAGACAGGGATTATTTTATTCACAATTACTCCTTTTTTATTTAAGTTCTAAAAATTCTTAAAATTTCTAACAAGTGATGGGACATTTACTATACATGCTAAATACTTTAAATCAAAATTTTGTTCATACATTTCAAAAAACGGAGTTTCAAAAAAGTCTGTGCCAAAGAATTTAAACTTTTTGAATGAATAGTTTCTATTTGATGAACGTGCAACAACACAATTACATGAATCATTTTCTTCTATCTTATAGGTATTAAGAACTTTAGTAGGGTTTTCTAATACATTTATAAGTGCATCTTTATCCCTTTTAATATTTTTCAATAATGAAATATCTTGTATTTGAAAATTTTCACAATTAATATCATAAAAACTTTTCATAAAAGCAGCAAGTACAACTATCGATAACTGCAAGTCATTATTAGAAAATATTGATCTAACATTTTTAAAATCTGTTATATAATCTGTAATTATACCAATATCATCTGTTCTTGAGATTTTTATTTTATAATGTACTTTCATTATATGATCTTTTGATTCATACCATGTTTTCATATGTGGACAATAATTGATTATAAAATGACAAACCTCTGGAAAATCTGAAAGTTTAATTGTTCTTATAAGACTATATATTAATGTTCTGTCAAGGTAATGAATATTATCTTGATGTTGATTATCACTTGGAATCAATTCAAAATCACCAAGGCCACTACTACTACTTGAATTGTAAGTTGTGTAAATAATTGTTTGTTTATTCACATTATCTGTTTCTGTATTATGAATTGTTGACCATTTAATATCGTGAAGCAATTGATGAATTTTCTCAGGTTCAAAAACATCTTTCCAATAAAATGTTTTTATTATAGATTCTTTTGTCATGATTTCTCCTAAATTCTTGTGAATATTTCTTTGCTAATTTTAGCTTCAATATTATCAAACATATTAGTTTTATCAACAAAATCAGCTACAAAATTAAGTCCAGGATGATCCAGAAACATAAAATGTTTAATTTCTATTTCTTTTAATAATGGAATACCAAATAATTTAATTCGAAGACAAGAATTTTCTTTTGTAAGCTCAAGACTATTTACTTTTATATTATTAATAACATTATTAGATCTAAATATTTCACAAATATCAATAAACTTTTTTCTTGCTTCTTCAGAAGGCATTGTAACTTGATCTATAATGTCTATAAATCTACTAAACTTATCAAATTCAGCAAGTGTTGTACGTTGTGCTCCTACTTCTCCACTAAAATTTCTTAACATTAACATAGGATACATTTTTATAAAATTTTTTTCAAAAGTTTTTATTCTATAAACTAATGTATCAAATTGTTGTTTTATATCATTTTCTTGTTCTGGATTCGGATCGCTTAAATGTTGAATAACAGTTTTTGAATCAATACAAATATTATTTATTTTACACATACGTTCTGTTGGTTTTAAATGTTTTGTAAATTTTACAATATTATTACTTGCTTGATCTATTGAAATTTGAATTGGTGATATATTTATATCACATGAAATATTTCCGATAGATCTATTTCTAAAAATATTTGTAACTGATAAGTCTATTTTTGTTTCATCATCAGTTACAAATGATCTTTTAAAATATGAACGTCCATAGCGTTGTGTATAAGCTTTTGAAAATCTTGCTTGTATTCCTGAATAATATTGTCCTTTTATAAGTCTGGAACTTTTCACAATTGATTCTGTTCCACCACAAGTATAACCTTTTTTAATTAATCCTAAATTTAGTGCCACTACTTGGAATGTTGGAGCTTGATCCGATATAAAAAATGAAGTATCTAAATTAGTTTGGTTAATTATCTCTATCACTGTTTCTCCTTTCTTAAATTTGTATTATTCCTGGAAAATCTCCAGTGTCATTGCCTATCATCGGTTTCCATCCTTTTATAATAATATTTTCATTGTATTGTTTTGTTAATAATCGAGCAGTAAATAAAAATCTATTATATTTACTATTATCGTTATCAAATATAAAATCAAATTGTCCAAAACCAATTAAAAAATGTTCTAATATTAACCATTCAATAGCACTATTATATTTTTTACCATTAAGAGCTATAAAGAAACAATTTTTGAATTCGTCACTATATAAATATAATGGTAACATATCAAATGGTCCTTCAGCTAATACAACTCTTCGATATTTATCAAAATCTTTTTCTTGAAAATAATATCTGCCGGAAGTTTCTTGAAAAAGATGGTATCTTATATCCTTATATGGTTCAATTAATCTTAAAGCAACTTCTTCATTATCACAATTTGTGAATAAACATGAAAGCTTTTCATAGAAGTAAGTTGGGCTAATTAAAAATTTACTAAAATCTACATTTCCTAATCTTGTTTTTAGATATTTATTGTAGATTTCATATTTTGAAGGATATTGTTTTTCAAACTCAATATTTTTATTGAGTATTGATTCTTGTATTTGATTAATTTTAGCTGATTTTTTCTTTGTTTTATAATAATCTTTTATGGTTCTATATTTAATAAATTGAGATAAATATTGTAATATTTCTGAATCATCAAATCCAGAATCAATTAATAATCTTAATAAAGTACCAGACGTATCACAACGAAAACAATGAAAAATAGGTTGTGTTTTATCAATGTATAAATGTCCATGTTTAGGATTCGGTCTAGTAGCATCATCACAATATACACAGTACATAATTATTTCTTTACCATGATCATTATAATAATTTGATATTTTTTTAAGATGATTAATAATAGGACTTATTTTCATAATGTCAAACATGTTAAAAACTCCTCAACAAAAATATGAGTTATTCAATATATAGTTATTATTTCTATATAAAAAAAGAAAATAAAAGAATTGTTAGCACGAATTTCTTCATGCTAACAATTAGTTTTGTAATAATTCGACCAACTCAGCCCAGCGGTATTAGTAGGATACACTAGAGTTCACCTTTCCCATTTTTTGGGACTCGATAGTCTGGGATTTGAAAAATCTTTGGTCTTTAATGACTGAACTTTAATAACGAAAACTTCAATGTCCTCTAAGGACTCCATCCTCGCATAAATGAACTTTAAACTCTAATTATTGAGTTTTTAATTTTGAAGACTGATCGTTTCTTTTTTTACTATTATTTAATAGTAATTGTTGGTGGTCGCATTTTTTCAAGAAAAATGCGACCATATTATTTCTATTAGCCTTCGCCATATATTAGAAAAGATGACCCCATAACCCAGGGGTCAAACGGGCTCTAGTATTTACTAATTTCGAGCAAGCCGAATTTTAATAAAAATTTATCAACCTTCAATTTCAATATCTGTCTTAGCATTTATTTCAGATAAAGCAGTATCGACGTCACCTTTGAAGGCGGTAATTGCATCTTCGTGTTTTTTCAATGTTGCTTTAATGTCGATTGGATCGATAAGTTTTGGAGCATTACCCTCCAAAAATGGTTTTGCAATTGCATCATATTCTTCAGATTTAGCTTTAGAATCTTTGCCAAAATTTGTTTCTAGTAATCGTTGGAGTCTCATCTGAATATCTACATCCATTTGTTCCATCGTTCGAAGTGAATTTGCTGAATACGTATTTAATTTTTTAAGTAAAGCTTCTTCATATTTAATAGAATTCTTATATTCAATTGCTTGAGCAATTGTCATTTCTTTCTCACCAATTTTTACATTTGTTGTAGCATTCGCCTTTACAATTGCACCTTTAATAGAATTTCTGCGTTTTATCAAATCCACTACAGATTGATAATCTTCTCTTGCTTTCTTATTGAATTCTTCAATTGTCTTATATCCTCTTGGAATATTTTTTCCTGTCACAATTTCAACAGGAATAAGTTTTTCAATGGTTTTATTAATTCTAGAATCCAATGTGTTCAATTCTACCAGCGCTCTTGTAATCGACATTGTTGACATACTTTTCTCTCCTTTAAGTGTTAAATGTTAAAATAAAAATATTACTTTTTTACATAAGTATTATTTCTATATGAAACTTAAGAAAATTAAAAATGTGGTAAGATCATTGTTAGATCTTACCACATTATAAAATTATTTCTTTTTCTTCTTCTTTTTTTGTTTATATTGTTTTTTCGGACCACAGTTTTCACAATAGAATAAATCTTCATCAAATGGTCCATTCGGTTCAAATGATTGACAATCTTCTTGATTTGAATCATGCTCATTTTTATAATAACCACAATGTTTACAACAATTATTTGCTGAATTTGAACCAGGTCCTCTAAATACAAATGCTTGTAAATTGATATTTGATTTAACTCTTTTATCACAAATTATACAAACTGCCATTCTGTCTGTAAGATCTGGAATATTCTCTTTTTTTTCTTCACTCAATTTATTTCCTCCCATGTTTTTGTTGAATTGCTTTCCAATTTTTCTTTTGTTGTTGTTTTTCAAATTGATTTGTTACTTTTTTATTTTTTATTGGAAACGGTGATTGACTGTTTGAAGTTGATGAAATTTGATGAAAATCATAACCATTATTATATGGACATTTCTTACAATCACAATTTGATGAACATGTTACAGTACAATGTCTTTGATAATAACTAATATGTGCTATCATGATTCTTAATAAATTAAATAGATAAAATATTTATTACGTAAGATATCTGCTATTTCCCAATAGTATTCTAAAACACCTAATTCTTTGGATTCTTGTATCTTATTAAGAATTTGATTTCCAGCTATATTTTTAAAGAAATTTTCAGTATCACTTTTGGTATCATTTTCTAATTCTTTTCTATATTCTTCTATGATATCTGGTAATAACTCTAAAAACTTGGCACCACCAGAATGTTTTTCTTGCAATAATCTTTTAGTTATAGTTACGATATCCATTCTTTATTCTCCTTATTTTTTATTCGCAGAAATCTTTTAAATAATACAATTACTCTTTTCTTATCCCAAATAGGTGATATAGTTGCTCTATAATTTGAGTTTTTATCACATAGAAATACATTAATTCCTTTTATTTTAATTATCTTAAAGTCATTATCTGGAAAATATAACCATTCAAAAAATCTGATTAATAGTTTATTAGTCTTTAAGTTCATCTCTTTTAGCTCCACATACTACAATATGTCTTTTTTCATTTAATTCTTTAAATTTCTCACATTGTTGACATGTTGTTCCACCAACTTTTACAAGTTTTCCAAATGGACACATTGCTTGTTTAATTGTAAATTTTAATCTTGTCTTATCAATATCATAATATACGATTAAATGATTACGGTTATTTAATCGTTTTAAAATTTCGCGATCTGAATATTTGGTGTATTTTCTACACAAATGGACATATTTTTCACATCTATTCTTAAAATATTCTATCTCTTTTTTTCTTTCTTTTGCTGCTCCCATATTCACCTTTTCTAGAAAAAATAATGTGCGGTAGCTAAAAGATCTACCGCACAGTTTTCATACAATATCAATGAGTTAGAAAAGTTTCATTGATATATTTTTTAGCAGCTGTCATTGCTGCTTTCTTCATAATTGCATTAGACGCGTCATAACGTTCCAACACTACTGCATCGTATCCTATCTTTTGATGAGCTATGACTTGCACAATTTTTCTTACGCCACAGTATGAAAACTCAACATCTGTTAAATTATTAACGTTATATTTTTTTGTACGGGAATACCCCCATACCCATCTAGTTCTTCTTGCCATAATTATCACCTCTTTTTATGATGAGATGAACCTCAGCACCAATTTCTAGGAGCTGAAAAATGTCTTTCATATTCAACGTCGTTATAGATATGACGTCCTGTTCACATTGTACTCCCTGTACTCCTGGTATTCCCATACTCGGTGGTTCTGCGTTTTGTAGGCTTTTTGATTTGTTTGCTAGAGCCCGTTTATAATTCGCTTTACGGAGGTTATTAATGTTTTGAAGGTATAATGTTACAACCTCATCTGCATTTGTTCCTTCCGCTACATGATACGTTCCTTTTTCAGTATAGAATAAAGGATTTTCTCCAGTACATTTTACTACATCACTAAGGAAATTTCTTACTACATTTGCAACAGTACCTTTTCCACCAGGTTGAAAATGTTCCATAGCTTCAGCAATTTCCTTATGTCGTTTGCCTGGATGTTTTATTACCCATTCAACTAATTTTACTAAAAAGTGTTTTCGATCGTTACTTGTCTTCGTCATTATATTATCTCCTTTTCTCGAATACGTGATCACTGTCCGGCTGTTTCTACACTTTCTTGGTTTGAATTTCTCTTTAATTCCTTTTTTACTCATCGTTTTCTTATGTCGAATTTCCTCTGACATACTGTGCCGACAAGATAAGATATCTAAAGTTCCAGAAAGAATTTTAGATCCCTCATTAGGAAGTTTGGTTGACAACTTCTCTGCTAATTCTTGTTGCAGAGTCCTCATTTTTCAGTACCTCCTTTCAATTTTGGTACTTTAATAATTTCTATATAAAATTATGAAAAATAAAATTAAATATTGGCAAGATTCCTTAATCAGAATCTTGCCAATATTTTTACTTATTTTTTATTCTATCTGTTATTCTATCGATAATTATTGTAAAGGGCATCCATAGAGGTGCAGTTAAAACTGACCACTTTACAAGAAAAAATATTAAGTAACAGAATGCTGGTATTAATAAAGGGATATATAACCACTCGTTTGAAAATACTCTCATATCGAATTGAAAAAATCTCCAAAGTAATGTTAAATATTCATCTATGATTTGTTGATATGTCATTATATTTTTCCTCTCTTTTTTTGGACCATCTAATAAAAATATCAAGTAATTTTATTATTAATAATCCTAATAAAAAAGACATTGAATAATTTAATATAATTTGATCTATTGTCAAATTAGTATAAAATGCTGTTGGAATTACAACAATAGATACTCCAATTAATACACCTATTATATTTTCTTGATCTTTTTTCATTTTTATTTTTCCTTAAATATTTCCTATTTCTCTTGTATAACTTCCTGTATTTCCTATTGTCTCATCGACATCCACGTGTATCTGTCCATTTCTAATATGGTATTTTTTACATATATCATTTATTGAATTGGCAAATAGTTTTGCCATATTTTCAGCAGTCACATCTAAGCTGAGTGGCATTTTAATAATTTTACAAACATATGGCTTAACAATATCATATAATGGATCGTCTTGATGTAAAATTAAAGCATGATCAAAATGTTCGTTTAATTGTTCTTGAAATTCTTTTAACTTACCAAAATCAATAATCATATTTGGATTTTCTAGTTTAGATATATCTTCTGTCCAAATACTTGCCCTCACTACACAACTATGACCATGTATATTTCTACATTGATGACCTTCTGGCATAGTAAATAATCTGTGAGCATATTCAAATTTGAATGTTTTTGTTATTCCGTGCATATATTATCTCCTTTAAGTTTTATTTTTATTCATAAGATACATTATTAAAGCTAAAAATACTGCTGTAAAAATATTACCAGTTATTATTAATATTAATATAATACTAATAAAAATCAAATTTTTCATTTAATTTCTCCTTTTTCTAAAGCTTGATAGTATAAATAATCATATCTCTTTTGACAATCTGTACAACGAGATAATAATAAGAACAATGAATTGTCTTTATCGATTTTATGATTAATCTGTGTTGTTGATAAATATTGAAAAATAGAAGTGTCATAATTTAATGGAGTATAATGATTATATTGTCTTTTAATAATTTCATTAACAATAACATCGTGTCTTTCTTTTAGTGATAATGGTTCAAATAAATCATTTTTAATATATCCATCAATGGCTTTTTTCTTTAGTAGTGTACCGAGAAACATATGATGTTCAACATGTTCACCAAACAAATGTTTTCGACACATAAACATTGGATCACACATCCATTGTCTCATAATCTTCTCCTAATATTTTATACAAGTAATATTTCTATATAAAAAATAAAATAATTAAAAATTCGGCAAGACCATAAAAGATCTTGCCGATAATTTTTATCTATCTTGAAGACATTCTCTTCTAAATTCTTGCATCTCAATTTGTCTTTCAAGTTTTTCTGACTCTAAATTGCCTTTAGCAATATCTTCGACTTTTTCATTAAATGACTCATTATCAAACAGATATTCAGATAACCATCCGAATATTAATTTACTCTTAATTTTCTTATTTCGTATATATATTTCATCAATCTTAAATCCAGATACATAGTCTGGACGACGATCAAAACATTTTGCTCCCCAATATTCATAGAAACCAATACTATCATTATCCCATTCAATATTATCTATTTCAACATCTACATCTAATTCTCTTCCTTTTTTAGATATTATTGTAAATTTTTTAATCAACATAAATATCCTTATGATTTATTTTTATTTAGTTTTCTAAATTAAATGTTAAACTATATTTCAACAAATCCTTATAATTATCAATATTCGCTTCTTTCATGAAACTTGATATCATAGATTCCGCAGAAACAATGTCTTCTGATTCTAGACCATCTGTCTCGTCTCTTACCTCTTCAAAATTTTTAGTTTGTTTACTGATGAAAACATTTGTCTCATTAAATTTTTTTGCCTTACTTTCTTTATCGAATGAACAATACCAGTTATGCATGAGTACAAGATACTGTTCCATTTCTTTCTTGGAATTGGCAGACATCACATATGCGCTTCTTTCTTCTTCAATAACGAAGTAAAATAATGATTTTTTCATAACTTGATTTTCCTTTATCAGCCGTTTTTTATTTAGTTTTGTTAGTGCTGAATTTACCGCTATTGTGACTACATTATCGTCACTTAAATTATCACATGCTTGTATAAAACTATTTAATGGAATATCACAACTCAGATAAACTTCTTCATTTACTTCTTTTCCATCTCTCGTTGTTCTTAAAAGAATAATTCTTAATTGTTTATCAATTAAAACAATTTTATGCTTAATTCCTTCACACATTTCAATTTCTATTTGTTGACCCATAAACAAACTGTCTAGAACTACTAATGTTTTTTCACTAAGATTCATTTTCGTTTCCTTGTTTTAGTCAAATCATTTATTAAATTATTAACATGTTCTAATATTTTTTCTTTATCAAGCAAATCCCATCTTACGCGTTTTGATAACGTTGCTTTGTATTTTTCTAATAACTGTAATTTAGTATATTTTTGCTTTTCTCGATATTTTCCAATATTTTCTATAAATTTCATTTCATCAAATGTTGACCATACTCCTATATACCATTTACGATTAGTTTTTTGTGCATCACCTATTTTTGTCATTCTCTTTCTCCAAATGTTTATTTATATTTTTGTTATGATACATCATTATTAGAACTACACTTAAACTACTTAGATATTTAATAATCGCTTGACCATAAATAGCATCCCATTGCCACCCAAATGCTAAAACAACAAATACTAATGAATCTATTGGTGTTGAAAATGTATTTGAAATCCATATTCTGTGAATAAAATCTTTTTTTGTTATTGTAAATACTAACCAGTCAACAGTTTCAGAAATTAAAAAAGCAGATACGGAAGCTATTGCTATTTGCCAATTCATAAACAATGTAATAATAGTAGCAATAGCTATAAATATCCAAATTTTCCAAACACCCCAATATTGTTGTGCATAGTCTCGAAATGAAAAACATAATCCAACAAAGATAACTCCAGCTGGAAATATTAAACCAATAAAATTAATGATTCCAAATAAATCAACAAATATATTGGCTATTAAAACGCTTAATATATAAGCTATTGCCCATATCCATTTCATTATTATTTACTCCTAATCATTTCTTTCTAATAGAATAATCAATTTATGTATCCTTGTTTGTTGAAATTATTTTTGTTGAAAGATTGTCATATTCTTGAATATACCAAAAAGCACCTAATAACACAGCAATTTCAGAAATATTCAAAATTGATGATAACCGAGTATAGAGATAATCATTCCACTTATCAGTTAAATCTTCACAATCATGTAATGATTCTTTTTCATTTTCTATTAGAAGACTAGGCCATATTTCTAAAAATTCTTTACGAATACTATATTGTAAAAATAAACCATTTGGCCTCAAATATTTTTCTTGAATTTCATTTAATTTTTCATCAACAATTTGAATATAATCTTTTAAGATTCTATAAACCTCTTGAAATGGTAGATTTAAATCAATATCAGAAATATGTTCTTCTTTTAAATTAATTTCTGCAATAATACATTCTATTTCTGATATTTCAGATTCTATAGATTGTTTCTTTTGTGATTTCTGATATATTCTCTGTCCCAGATTCATTTTTGTTCCTCTTTTTTTGTTATAGACATAATTTCCCTGGACAATGGACTATTTGATGTAAACAGTCCATATAAATATCTTTTTGCTTGATCTTGTTTACCATCTTCTAACAACATACTAATATATGTTGGTAATTCAATTGAAAAACCACTACCAAAATTAAAAGCATTAAATGATTTACCAGTTACTTCATGATAAACATTTTGTATCAGAATGTTCGCATCTATATTTGGTGTACAAACACAACATGATGATCTAAGAATTCTTTTATCACAAATTTCACAATGACTTACATAATATTCTATACCGTAAAAATTACTATGTATTGGTATATAATATGTGTTATGATTATCCCAAATATGGATACAATCAATTTTCTTACATTTCTTACAATATCTAATTCCTCCATAACCATTTCCCCAAGCTGGATAAAAACCTTTTTTCTCTTCAGATTCGAGAGGAATTTCTACCATTCTGTCATTAATTGTTTTTTTATTCCATATGAGTGAAGCATTTATGAAATCATGTTTTAAACAAAATTTTTTATCATTCATATACATCACTACTGCTTCTGATTTTTCATCATATAATCCATTAATACTTGGTACTGTTGTTCTTTTTTCTTCCATTTATTCCTCGTATTTTATTTGATCTTTTTTTCCAAGATTTTTAAAAGCTTCTAAACGTTCTTGACAACTTCCACATTTTCCACAAGAAAATTCTTGATCTTTATAACATGTTCGAGTAAGATGATAAGGAATTACTGTATTAAGACTTAATCCAATTTCAATAATTTTTGTTTTATCAAGATATTGAAATGGTGCTTCGAGATGTACTTTATTATCTGAAGCTTGAATAACCGAAGCATTCATTGAAGCGATA
>ERZ1645192.2910-NODE-2910-length-14110-cov-6.015297_pt1 | contig 14110 bp, 13 predicted proteins | sample MGYA00575354_ERZ1645192 | MGnify/ENA primary metagenome ERZ1645192 (study PRJEB40844, sample SAMN11349763) | freshwater sediment metagenome | isolation source: river sediment | host: Sediment | place: India: Faizupur Khadar , New Delhi | collected 2017-02-21 ... | reverse complement strand
AAAAAATAAAAAAGGATTTTTACAATAGAGAAAGCTGGATTTCATACACGCCCCTTGCCAACAACTCCTTGTCTCTTGGTTTCGTCTTTCCCGAAGACGAACTGTATGCAGACCTGCATCTATTGTATAAAGACTTAATTATTATACTTCTATCCGGAATATTAGCACTTACATTTTTAATTCTGCTAATAGCCGCAAATCTGACAAAACCTATACGCAATTTAGCCAACCTAATGAATACAGAAACTGAAGCATTTATAAATATGAAAATTCCTGAGTATATTTCTAATAAAGAAATTAATATACTTACGAACTCCTTCCGCAACTTACAAAATGAACTTAATAAATATATTGCCCATTTAAAAGACATTACTATTTCGAAAGAACGCATTGAAAGTGAATTACAACTAGCAAGCAAAGTACAAATCAGTATGTTGCCATGCGCTGAAGATACTGAAAAATACAAAAACAAAATTAACATACATGCTTATATTCATGCTTCAAAAGAAGTTGGCGGCGATTTATACGATTATTTCTTCTTAGATGATATGCATTTATTTTTTGTCATCGGTGATGTTTCGGGCAAAGGAATGGGAGCTGCCATGTTCATGACCTCTACCCTCACCTTATTAAGAGCTCATGCAAAAATCATCGGCAATAATCTATGCCGCATCCTACAACTTACATCCGACTACTTGGCAGCCAATAATCCGGATAAATATTTTGTTACACTCTTCACAGGTATTTTTAATGTACAAACCCATGAATTAAACTATATCAACGCCGGGCACACTTATCCGGTTATACTTAGCGAAAATACGGAAATAATTCTAATGAATCACACCCACATGCTTCCTTTAGGAATTATAAAACCCAAACAATTCATAGCGTCGCAATGCAAATTACATCCAAACGATACCTTGTTTTTATATACCGATGGCGTTACCGAAGCTATGAATACCAATAATGAATTATTTGGCACTACCTCTTTACTTGAGATATTAAAAAATTATTCACAACGCAACAAAGACAAACTTATTTCTTCTGTTTGTCAAGCATTGAAAAGCTTTACAACTGCTGCTCCTCAACACGATGATATCAGCATGTTATGTATACAAGTAAAGGAATGTTTAACGGATAAAGCCCTACACCTTTCATTCAAAAATCTACAAGACATATCCATTCTGAATGAAATCAATTGCCAAACAGAACATTTTTTAAAAAATAAAGATGTTCCTACTAAAACAATGCATAGAGTTAAACTTGTTATAGAAGAACTTGTTACCAATACCTTTAAATATGGCTTTTTGGATATTGAAAACAAACAACTTGCTATTGACATGAACATTACAAACCAATACATTGAAATCGTTTATAGTGATAATGGACAAGAGTTTGACATCTGCAGTTCGATGACAATATCGGTTCAATCCACTGCTAACATTATTACTATCGGGAAAAGAGGACTTTTATTAATAAATAAATTAACGGAAGATTTTTGCTACAAACGAGGAAACAACCTAAATATAAGCAGTTTTAAAATACCTATACCTTAATAAAAATGATAGAATACACCTTAGCTCGTACAGAAAATCCAATAATCATTACACTTAGTGGTCGCTTGGACGCCTTGAATGCCACATCATTTGAAAAAGCAATGGATGATATATTAAGCAAAAAACAGGACCATCTTGTTTTTGATTTAGAAAAGCTTGAATACATCAGCAGTGCCGGAATACGTATCTTTTTACTATTGATTCAGAAGTTAGATGCTTCCAATAAACGAATAGCTATACTCAATCCCTGCGAAATGGTCAAAGAAGTATTTGAAATGAGTGGATTAAAAGAGTATATTCCTATATTACATCATCCTGATGAAGTGAATGAGTTAAAATAAATAACCGATTTTTACATATAAATTCGATAAGCCGGCTCCATCTTGTTTATCGAAAGGAACTGCCCAATCGACTGAAAGTATGAAATTTTCATTCATGGCAACTTTTAAACCTATACCTGCCGACATATGCGGACGGTAGATTGAGGATTTATCAAAATCAAAATAATCAGCCGGATCATCTTCCGGATTATTCACTGCCATTACGCTATTAATATGGTCTTCTTCAAAATCATAGGCTTGCGTTATCATTCCTATGTCAAAGAAAGGATTGAATCCCAAATAGAAATGTTGTTTCCCTATATCGAATTTCCATACTTTTAAACGCAATTCAATATTGGAAAAAGCAAAGCCATTAGCAAGAATTCTGTTTCTTAGTATACCTCTTAATGAGTTTCCTCCCCCCAAGCCTTCGTACAAAACACGCTGAATATATAAGGTATTCATATAATTATTGGTATAAAAAGGACTTTTACCGGCAATGAGCAATTGCGTTCCTACACGATATGCCAAGGCAATGTAATCTTTGTATATCGGTACATAATGACGAAAATTCGCATTTAACTTCAAATTATTATAGTCTTTCTGTTGACCAAAGGCAGCGGTATAGGTTAAGAATGCATCTGCATATATCCCTTTCGAGGGGTTTGATTCTTTGTTGCGACTATCGTAAGTAATCCCCCCCCTAATATAAGGATGTACGCCTCCATTTTGTTCTTTGGGATGAATGATACCCCAATCGATATACTTTTCATACAAACCCTGTATCGTATCGGGTAGTAGATTCTCTTGCTTTTTCCCTTTATTAAGCATCGCGATATCAACCACATCAATATTATAATACAAAAGCCCCAGTCCGGCATTCCATTTCCATTTGTGATATATCGTTCCCTGCATATCGGCAGCAAAGCGAAAAATATCGCGTTTGTATTTATAGAAAGCACGCGATTTATACCCTTCGGCTACGGTATACTTTTTAGAATTTCTCCATGTATCATTATAAACAGATTGATAACCATTGTAGCCGAAAAAGTCACACATAGCGTCGGGTAAATAAGAAATATCTACTGTCAGCCGATGCTTAGGAATCAAATATTTAGAATCATAAAAAAACCGAAACAAGCCATAATTCTTTGTCGTATAAGCAGCTTCAACATAGAAAGAATGCAAATATTCCGGATAGGTAGAACCGTCGCCGTAATAATAGACATTTGCTAATGCTCCGTATTGAAAGCCTAAATCAGCATCGTAAGAAACACTTGGCAAAGCTCCGAAGGTCCAGCCCGTTTTGATTTTCTTTGGCTCCTCCTGACGAGAAAGGGAATCCGTTTGTGTATAGGAAGTAAACATACACAAAAATAAACTTGACAAAACTGACCATTTCATTGCATTTTTCATAATTGAAATTGATTTAAAGTTTCATAAAAATCTATTTATCGATAGAAATTAACCGATATTTTTTCGTTCCCATTCCCATGCTTTCAGCATAATTGATTTGATGTTTGCCACTGACGGAATTCTCTTTCAAAAAAGCATCATCACAGGAATGTGCTTTATCGACCAAGTCATGTGCTGCTGCTTCTATTGCTACAATATCTGTTGATGCCAATATACCGATATCGGAGATGAAAGGTTTGTTTGGATTGCGACTGCAGTCGCAATCGGGAGACACATTAATAATGATATTAATATAAAGCGAGTTTTTATAGGTTGTTGTAGTTTTCGCATATTCGACCAAACGTTCTAGAAACAGTTGTTTGCGTTCCAAATCCTCAGCATTAACAATAGCCTTCGCGGGACAAACGCTTACACATTTACCGCAGGCAATGCATTTGTTTCTATCTATCATCAAAGGATTAAGGCTTATGGCATTTGCAGGACATTGAGAAACGCAAGCAGCACACTTGATACATTTAGCCGTATCTGTGGCAGGATAATCATTAAAATGCATTGCCTTTTTCCCTTCGGGAGTAGCCATGCCCATGGAAGCATTTTTAATACAGCCGCCAAAACCCGCACTTCCGTGTCCTTTAAAATGACTGAAATAAATGATAGTTTCGTATTTATCAATATTTTTACCTATGCGGGCCTTTTTGAAATTCTTACCACCTACAACATCTAATTCCAAGGTTCCGCCATCATCCAAAATATCTATAGGTGCGAAAGTAAAGCCATGTTCTTTTGCTAATTGTATGTGTGATTCTGTCGTGCGACGTTTTCCCGTATACGCTACATTGGTCTCTATTAAGGTTGCATCTAACGACAAACATAATTTCTCAACAATGGATGCCGGTACAAAATACTGATTTCCCTCTTCCCCAAAATGTACTTTTATGCCTACCTTACCTTTAACATTATCTTGAATATACGCAAAAAGCTTCATCACCCCTTCCGGAGAAATATCACGAGTGAAATAAACGTTTGCACTGTCAGTTTGTGCTGACAGCACATTGAATGTCATTGTTAAACAACAAAATAGAATTGTTTTTTTAAACATAAAAAGATGTTTTTTTTATTATTTATAGACTAATTTAGATAAATTGCTTCAAAAGTGTAGCTAAAAGGACACCTAAATACGTGCCTATTGCATAACCTACCAATCCAATAACAATGCCGCTGATGAGCACTTTTTTATTTTTCATAGCACTGACAATGGGTGGGATAAAAGGAGGGGAGCATAACATGCCTACATGAGCTACGGTAAATAAATCGCCCGGCACTTTCGATATCTTTGAAAAAATAACATGTAATACTACCGATACTACCATGATATACAACACAAATAAACCCAAATTCAAGGCAGAAACATTTATACTGTAGATATCGAATTGTGAAGCAACGACCACACTGAATATTAAAATAAAAAACATTCCCAATTCAAACGTCTTAGGTAATAGGCGTATGGTTTTGAAAAAAGAAGCAACGATAGCTAAAGTTGTGATTGTTAAAATAATTATCAATTCATTTAATCGAGGCATTGGAGGCAAGCCTTGAAGTGCAAGATTTTTATTAATCTGTCCTGTAATTAAAAATGAAATGCCCGCTCCTACTCCTAAAAAGAGTAAGGAAATCAACAATGCCAACATCATACGCGGGAATACCTTTTGATTTGTCATACCGGCATAATTTTCCACTCCGTTTTTTTCCATTTCACTTTGGTTATTTGTATTTTCTATAGTAAAGGTATCTTTATAAGGCAATAACCATCTGAAGAATTTATAACCACCACCCACTAAAAATAAAATTAAAACCAAGGTAACTAACATTTCAAAAGTATAGGTTAATACTATTGTTGTTTGATTAACATGTAATGCCGCTCCTATTGCAAAAAAATTCATCGTGCCACCGGTATAAATACCCGTCATCATTCCGGCGACATTGGCAAAATCGTCAATACCGGCATTTCGGAAAATAAAAAAAGCAGATACAACGGCAATAATAATGGATAGGACACCACCGATGAGTGCCGCAATTGTTTTAGGTAAGGACTTCGTCCATAATCTAAAATCACAATTAAACAACATCAACGGGATAGCCAATGGTACCGTTAAATTCTGAATCCATTTTTGCAATGACATCATGGATGCCGCATCAGGGTCATCCCCAACGGGGATGAAACCGAAAAGAGCCAACGCTATACCAATGGCATAAGCAATTATGACAGTTCCTACTTGCTGAACAATTTTATAGCGTTTAAATAAAAAAATAATAAATAAAGGTGCTAATAAATAAATAAGACAGATAATTACAACATGCATAATTTAAAATTTTTATCTCACAAAATGTCTTCAAGCCTTTTATTAATGGTGCAAAAGTATAAAAAAAAATAGTACAAAAATTTTCTTAGTTGTAATATTTCCCTTGCCAAGTATTTTTTAACTCCATCTTTTGATGAATGATTTGCAAAATTTGGTCATTACGTATATGTCCCCAAGGATTAACAATTAAATAAGGAGGAGGAACTTCTCCGGCTAAGCGTTCTATAATTATTTTAGGATTCAATCGTTCTAAAAAATCTATTATAAAATCGACATACTCCTCAAATTCAAATAAATGAAATTCATTAGGTTTTGTTTGGTAATCCAATGCCATTGACGTACCTTTGATTAGTTGTAATTGATGAAATTTTATAGTATGTATGGGTAATTCTGAAATAATATCTGCCCATTGCATCCATTCTTGTTTTGTTTCACCGGGCAAGCCGAAAATAAAATGAGCACCGGCATGTATATTCATTTGATGAGTTAACTGAAGTGCCCACACTGATTTTTCAAAATCATGTCCCCGATTAATGGCTTTCAAACTTCGGTTATTACAACTTTCTATACCATATTCTATAATGATATAATACGTTTCAGCTAATTTGGCAAAAAAATGTAATTTTTCTTCATCTATACAATCAGGTCGGGTCCCGATTACCAATCCAATTATTTTATCATTACTTAATGTTTGATGAAATATCTTTTTTAAATTCTCTAAAGAAGCATAGGTATTGGAATATGCTTGAAAATAAGCCAAAAACTTATTTGCCTTACGGTACCTGTTTTTATGAAATTCTATCCCCTCTTCTATTTGTAGACTAATACTTTTATCAGGATGACAATACGAAGGATTAAATGCTTTATTGTCGCAATATGTACAACCTCCTACACTGAGTAATCCATCACGGTTGGGACACGTAAAACCTGCATCAATACTTACTTTTTGAACGCGTTCTCCAAATATTTTCTTTAGATGGTCAGCATACGCATTATATCTACGTTCGTGATTCCATGGATAAGCCATACTTTATTTTTCAATTTCATCCTGCAATTGTATGCAAATTCGAGTAGGTTCAATACTTTTGATGTTTTTTGAAAATTTAGGACAGTTGGCCATATAATCTTTTAGTTGTTTTTCTTGTATACAAATATGATTGTACTTCTTTTGATACGATGAAGTGATTTTATCATAATCAATTTTAAATTTTTTGGACGATAACTCCAAAGGCATAAATGACAATCCTTTATCTTCAAAAACAACTTTAATCAAAGAATCCGATTGATTTACTAACATTTTATTATTCGGAATATTGTAAAACACAACATCTAATTGATAGGTTGCCGTATAATTAATAGACATTTTCACAATAAACCAAGCTAACAAAGCTAATATTAAACATGTTAGCAATACAGCATAATTTTTTTTGGTTTTTTTCTTTGCCATAATGTCTGAAGAAAAAATCTTTATTTCGCAGGAGTAGTACCAATATCATTTACATTTTGGGCAACTGCACTTTTTTCTATTTTAAGTTTTGTTCCACCCTCCACTTCAATAATAACAATACTTCCTTCCATATCTAAAATCTTACCATGTATTCCACCAATGGTAACTATCTTATCTCCTTTTTTCAGATTTTCTCTAAATTTTTGTATTTCTTTATTTTTCTTTGATTGAGGACGAATCATAAAGAAATAAAAAACCACGATAATTAAAGCAATAAATATCAAGGATTGATATCCACTTCCTTTTCCTCCTTCTGCTCCTTGTTGAGCAAACAAAATGATGTTTAATAAATTCATAAATTATATATTATAGTTTAAATTAAGGTAATTCTACAGTAGCTGAAAACCATAAAAGTGTTTCTGCCGGATACGTATTTGCTTGTACTGCAACTTTTTTACGCATCATTCCAGTTTTATTCTCTGTATCAACATTTAAAGTAACATAACCATTTTCTCCTTGTTTTACAGGGGTTTTTGTAAATTTAGCAACGGTACAACCGCAACCGGGAACAACGGTTGAAATAATTAAATCGTTTTTCCCGATATTTTTAAATTTATAGGTAAAACTCACTTTTTCCCCTTGTTTCAATGTTCCAAAATCATGATCTGTAGTTTCAAATTCAAAAACAGGCATACTTGTATCAGTAACTTCTCCATCCGCATTTATTGGAATATTCACTAAATCTGTAGATATACTGCTATCCTTTTTATGAGAACATCCCATGATCAAAACCATCAAAACAATAAAGCTAAAAAAACGCATCTTCATTAATTTTTATAAGTCTGCAAAATTAATGAATTTTTACGTAATATATCCATTTTTTTAGAAAATAATTTTAATTTAATCTATCCGATGGATATTTATCGAAGAAAAAAAATTATAACTTCAATAAATATAAGCCTATACCACAATGAAGACAAGCTTTAGCATCACAATATTTTTTCTTTAATTGTATGAGTGCCTGAGAATGAAAAGCATTATTGAAATCATCGCGTAACAATTGAAACTCTCTGCTTATTTTATTATTCTCTATCGGAATATCTTCATAAAACTGCACCACTTTGTTTTTTATTTCCTGAGAATTTCTAATTTTTCCTACTTGATACATAAAAGGAAGCACTGCATTAATAATTAATGTATGTATTGCCAATTCTCCCATGTGTTTTGATTTTTTTGAAGACAAGCTATCAAACATATAATGTGTTTCCCAATAGGCATTTAATGGAACACAAAACCAATTTCGTATTTCATTAACATCAGCTGCTTCCATAATTTTCGACAACAAAGCAGATGACTGATGAATAAGAGCTGACAATTGGGCTATACGAATACTCGGAAATCCGGATGGATATGTTTTGGCAAATTTCCACATTTCTTTCGTACATTTTTTTTTCAAATCGAATTTTTGTTTTAGAAACTCATATTCCTTCTTTAATTTTCGAGGGTATTCTTCTTGAAATTCAGCATCCAATAATCCTGCTTGCCCAAAAAGCAAGGATTCAATTTGAAACAAATTGTTTTTATGTTTTGCCAAGTAATACAGCGGCAGAGACTTTGCTAAAAGTTGAAACGGTAAATTATTAATAGTAAATCCAAAGTAATACGACAAAAATTGATAAAAAGCTTCTTCTTGATTCTGATTGCATTGTTTTAGTATTAATGCTACTGTTTCCGTTTTCTCTTCCAAACGATCGATTAACATTCTATCCAGCCATGCAAACAAACGAAAAGAATCAATTTGCGAAAATTGATATGTACATGGAATGTTTTCTTTTGATTTCAAGAAAGAAGTATAGGTTTGAATGATTTTCTCTGAAATTAAAGGTTGCAACGCCAAAGTTGGGACTAAAGCGTTATTAGGCAATAAAATTTCTTTATCATTTTCATAAACCACATGCAACACTACATTATTATATGCCTTATCGTCTTGATGATTGTGTTTATACCAATCGGAGGCTTTTATATGTATTTCAACACAGCCAACCCAAAGAGTAGAATTTATGAGAATCTTTGCATTATAGAAATCGGGTCCGCTATTCAGATTCAGTTCCCCTACCGATAAAATTGTGATTTTTTCATTTTGGCTTGTTCTACAATCTGTACTGTCAAACAATTTATGTTGCCATATATATTGTAATAATTTCTCGTCCATACTAATTTGTTTTATTTAGAAAAAAAAAGGCCACCACATGGTAGCCTTTTTGATTGATTCTCAAGCTTTTTCTTAGTTAGCTGGAGCTGCTTCTTCTGCTGCTGGAGCTGCTTCTTCAACTGGTGCTGTAGCTTCTTCAACTGGTGCTGGAGCTGCTTCTTCAACTACTGCTTCTTCTGCAACTACTGCTTCTTCTTCTTTTGGGGTATTGTTACATGCAACGAATACCATTCCAGCTACAACTAATAATGCCATTAATTTTTTCATACTAGTATAAAATTTAATTGTTAAAAAAAAATATTTTTATTTATGTGGTGCAAAGATATAACTTTATTTTTTATTACTAAAAAAAAAATAAAAAAAATAAAAAAAAATTATTTCTGTGTAAACAGCAGTAATACTGCCATTTATTTTTTTGTTGCTTTCTTTTTTGTGCTATATGTAAGTGAATTGCGATTAAAATTTAAAAAAAAATGGAAGCAAAATATTTTTTTTTGAATTTATTTCAGCAATGACTTAATTTCATTGAGTTTCATCAATGCTTCCATAGGCGTTAAGGTATCTATATTAATAGTTAAAATATCTTCTTTTATTTGGATTAACAATGGATCGTCAAGGGTAATAAAACTTAATTGCGTCGATATTTCATTCTTTGTATGGATAAGTTTTTTGTTTAAATCTTCATGTTCAGACGATTCGAGCTTGCCTAAGATTTCATTGGCGCGTTTCAGAACTTCAGGTGGCATTCCTGCCATACGTGCCACATGTATGCCGAAACTATGTTCAGTGCCTCCATGAGCCAGCTTACGTAGGAAAAGAACTTTATTATTGATTTCTCTGACAGTTACATGAAAATTTTTTATACGTTTAAACATGTCTGCCATTTGATTTAATTCATGATAATGCGTAGCAAATAAGACTTTTGCTCGTGCGACAGGATGCTCGTGTAAGAATTCGGTTATTGCCCAGGCAATGGAAATCCCATCGTATGTACTGGTACCTCGACCTATTTCGTCCAATAAAATTAAACTTCGGTTTGAAATATTATTTAAGATACTCGCTGTTTCATTCATTTCAACCATAAAAGTAGATTCTCCCGAAGAGATATTATCGGAAGCACCTACACGTGTAAAGATTTTATCAATTAATCCTATGGACGCTTCCTCAGCAGGTACGTATGAGCCAATCTGTGCCATTAAGACAATCAGTGCCGTTTGACGCAACAAGGCTGATTTCCCCGACATATTCGGACCTGTTATGATAATAATTTGTTGTTTCTCATTATCCAGATACATATCATTGGCAATGTATTTTTCTCCTACAGGCAATTGGGTCTCTATCACCGGATGCCTTCCATTTTTAATATCAATACTATAGGATTCATTGATACGAGGTCTTACATAATTATTTTTTATTCCTGTAATAGCAAAAGAATGTAATACATCCAAACGAGCTATTAACTGAGCATTTCTTTGAATGGGTTGAATATAATGCAACATACTTAGTAGTAAATCGCTGAATATCTTTTGTTCCAAAGCTAATATTTTATCCTCAGCTCCCAATATTTTGGTTTCATATTCTTTTAACTCTTCGGTAATATATCTTTCCGCATTAGTAAGTGTTTGTTTTCTAATCCAATCACTTGGAACTTTATCTTTATGCGTATTGGTTACTTCCAAGTAATACCCAAAAATAGTATTATAGCCTATTTTTAATGAAGAAATATCGGTTCTTTCTATCTCTTTTTTCTGGATTTGCAACAAATAATCTTTACCGGAATAGGCTATCCGACGCAATTCATCCAATTCGGAGTTAACCCCTTCTTTGATAATACCTCCTTTATTCACATGGGCAGGAGCTTCAGGATTCAGTGTTTGTTCAATGGTAGTTCGTATGCTGATACATGGATTTATTTGCTCGCTTATTTTACTCAAACAGCTATCGGGAAACTGTTCGCATGCTAATTTAATACTTTCAACGGCATACAATGATTTTTGTATTTGCACAACTTCTCGCGGACTAACTCTGGAAACAGCTACTTTGGAAATCAACCGTTCCAAATCTCCTATTAATTTAATTTGAGAGGATATGGTTTCCGAAAATTCTGATTGATGCATAAATAAATCGACAATTTCAAGCCTTTCTTCTATCAATATCTTATCTTTTAATGGAAGCATCAACCATTTTCTTAACATACGCGAACCCATAGGCGACAAGGTACTATCCAATACATCCAATAAAGTAACGGCATTGGCATTTTGCGAATCCAACAATTCCAAATTACGAATGGTGAATTGGTCTAACCACACATAATGATCTTCTTCGATACGGGTGATTTTTGTAATATGACTTACATTGTTATGTTGGGTCTCAAACAAGTAATGCATCGCCACGCCGGCAGCAATCAAACCTTGCGGAACATTTTCGACCCCGAATCCTTTAAACGATTGTACTTGAAAATGTTTCAATAAAATATCATTGGAAAAGTCAGGGGTAAATACCCAATCTTCAAAAGTCGCACATAAGAATTTATCTCCAAATAATTGCTTAAAAAGAGATAATTTACTTTTTTCAACCACTACCTCACTGGGTTTAAAACTTTGCAATAATTTGTCAATATATTCCATATCTCCTTGAGAAACATAAAATTCTCCTGTTGAGATATCTAAAAAAGAAATACCAAAGTATTTATCGCTTAAATGTACACTAGCCAGAAAATTATTTTGTCGTGTTTCAAGAATTTTATCGTTGTAGGAAACTCCCGGTGTAATCAACTCGGTTATCCCTCTTTTAACGATAGTTTTAGCCAATTTAGGGTCTTCCAACTGATCACAAATAGCTACCCTTAGTCCGGCTCGCACTAATTTCGGTAAATACGTATCTATGGCATGATGCGGAAATCCGGCCAATTCAACATAAGCAGCCGATCCATTGGCTCGTCGAGTTAATACTATGTCTAAAATTTTTGAGGCTCGTATAGCATCTTCACCAAACGTTTCGTAAAAATCACCCACTCGAAACAATAACAAAGCATCCGGATATTTTGCTTTGAAGGAATTATATTGCCTCATTAAGGGCGTCTCGCTTGCTGCTTTGTTAGATGATTCGGCTTTCAATGATGAATGATTTTTTAATGATTTTTTTTTGCAAAAATACAATTTTTATGATTTAAGAATAGAATTAAAACATAATTTATTCAACACATAAAGACATATATTAAAGCTATGACATTAAAAACCAAATACTCATAAATATTTATATTTTAATAAAAAATATAATTTATTAAACTGTACTATATTAAAAATTTATATACTTTTGCATTACGATATGATGCCATATTCTTACTGGCATAATAATTGATAAAAATTCAGGACGTAATTAACTATAATTAATGTAATTTAAAAAATAAAAAAGATGAAAAAGATAGTATTATCTCTCACATTTCTAGCGTTTATGATAAGCTTAAATGCTCAAGTAGAAATTAAACCCTTAAACAAAACCTTTCCTAAAGAACCGACAAGTAAAGCAAAGTTGTAACCCTTTATTGAACCAAACACACTCCAACAAAAAGAATATGAAGTGATTGGTTGGTTAAATCCGAGCGGTTACCTCAACTATTTAATGAATGAATCTCAAAAAGGACAACTTGCAGATTCTTATACTTCATTAGCACTTTTACCCGACACATGTATGAAAGTGTATGCAAAAGACATTTTTACTCCGGGTGTTATTGGTATGGGAATGGTTATAAGCCCTTATTCTCCGGCATTTAACGAAAACTTTACCACCGGTATATTGCCTACTCCACCGGCAACAACTTATGCTTACCGTTTAGATTCTATTCAAATGCTTGCATTATATCAATTAGGTACTAAAGGCTATAATCCTGCAAGTCCGGACACATTAAGAGTATTTGCTACTTCCGTAGCTCCTTACAGAGGACAACGCGACCATTATATTACAGTCTACATGAATGGACATCAAGATACTATGTATTTAATCCCGAAAATTACCGTTAATGGTGCTAACCAAGTAAAAGGTTTATCCATGGTTCCTACCTCTCCACATACCGTTCAAATTGATTATGTTTTACAAGCAAGTGATACGGTTTATACGTGGGACTCAGCGGGAACGACATGGATGAGATGGTCTATCATCACCATACCTTTAACTTATGACGGTGTTACTGCTAACGGCTTTGACGTTCCTTGCGGAGACGCTTTAGCAGTAATGGTTCATTTTATTCCGGGATATGACTATGAATTAGGCGATACCTTATATCATGGTGAAGTAGTGGGCGATGACTGGGCTGAAGGCTATCCTATCCGTATCAACAATCAATTTTCACTACGCTACCAATATCTTGATGGTGTAGACAATGAATTTGCCGATCCCTTTGGCTTTAACAACCCCCTTATAGTCTATGAAGAACACAGATATCAAATGTTTACTGGAACCGCCGCTTTCTTAAATGAATATTATTATCCGGCACCCAACGCATTACCAACCATCTATTTAAGACTTAGTGCAAACGGCTCCGACAGCTGCGAAATTGACGTTGCCATTACGGAAGCCAACGATATTGTATCTAAAATTTATCCGAATCCTACCAACGATAAACTAACCATTGATTTAAAAAGCAATGAAACTGCAACGATTCGTTTATACAACATTTTAGGACAAGAAGTTAAAACTACCGTTTCTTCAGAAATGCAAACAATTTTAAATGTATCTGATTTAAACGCCGGTTTATATATTGTTAAAATTGAACAAAAAGGAAAATATTTTACTTCAAAAGT
>ERZ1645192.2909-NODE-2909-length-14112-cov-7.453013_pt1 | contig 14112 bp, 8 predicted proteins | sample MGYA00575354_ERZ1645192 | MGnify/ENA primary metagenome ERZ1645192 (study PRJEB40844, sample SAMN11349763) | freshwater sediment metagenome | isolation source: river sediment | host: Sediment | place: India: Faizupur Khadar , New Delhi | collected 2017-02-21 ... | reverse complement strand
TAGTCTATCGGTTTCCCATGCCCATAATGCTTTAAAAGAAACGACCTGACCGCATCTGACTGAACCCATCCCTGGTCCAGCTGGGTCACCAGGGCATCAATTCGTTTCACCTGCTCAACAATTTCAGCATTATCCTCTGTATCCTCTATTGATGCTAGGGACATAATAATAGCAAGAGGATTTCTGATCCGGTCATTAAGGATCTGAAACTGTTCCATGTTATGTTCAATCTGAACAAGGCCTTTCTTTTCCACCTCTTTTTCAATTCTTACCAGTGCAGAGATATCATGGAACTGGCCGATTACCTGAACAACACCGTCCGCTGTAACAACGGGGACGATCGAACAATCAAACCAGAAATCCTCCTCATGAAAGGTAAAATGATGGGTTGCATGGAGGGAACTGCCATATTCAAAGACCGTTGAGATCTGCAGCTCAATTTTTTCCAGAAGATCCGGGGGAACAATCTCATGTAGAGAAGGAAATGGTGGATGCTCGGAAGATACATGAAAGAAAGCACGGGCATGAGAATTGAGAAATGCGAACGATGTATCCCTGTTCAGAACGAAAAGCAGATCCTCGGAAAGTTCAGCAATGGTCCTATATCGTTTTTCACTCTCAATCAGGGCCTTGTCCATGGAATGTTTATACAGTGCCATCCGGATTGTTGTATGCAATGCCCGTTCATCCAGGGGCTTTATAAGATACCCGAATGGCTCTGAATGGACAGCTTTCTGGACCGTAGCCTCATCTGAATGGGCAGTCAGGTAGATGACCGGAATATTATAATCTCTGCGGATGGTATCAGCGGCCTCTATTCCGGTCATCTCTCCCCGGAGCGTGATATCCATGATCATGACATCAGGGCGGAGTTCTCCAGCCTTTTTGACCGCCTCTTCCCCGGTGTCAAGAATATCCAGGACCTCATATCCAAGGTCTTCAAGACGTGCCCGTATCTCAAGGCCGGTAACAAACTCATCTTCGACAACAAGTATCCGGATGGCTGTATTCATTCCTGTCTGCCTCTGTTACGGATGTGATGATGCAATAAACGTTCTCTGAATTTGTTCATGATCATCTCAATACCAGCACCAGATGCTGTTCCCATTCTGATGTCTTATAGTTATCATACAAGGAGATAGAGATTGTGATCATAGGATTTTTAAATTATGTGATCTGTTGGGCGAACATGCATGGCAAAAAAGCCGGGCAAACAAGACTTTCATGCAGGAAAATCTATAATAAACCGAGACCCTTGCAGCTTGTCGTACCTGAAAGTCCCGTCAAGTTGTCCGGCAAGCCCCTGGATTAACTGCATACCAAGAGTGGATCTCTTTTCAAATGAATATTCGTCAGGAATTCCTGCTCCGCTGTCCTGGTAGATCAGCAGGTACCGGGAATCTTCAAGAGAGAAATGAATTATTATTTCTCCAGGTCCGCCCTTTGGGAATGCATGCTTTATTGAATTGGTAATCAGCTCATTGACGATAAGGCTTAACGGCACTGCTTTCTCAATGGTGAGGAAGACCGCTTCTGATCTGACATCCAGATGAATACTCCCGGGAATCACCTGATATGATTCAAAGATATGGTGGGCGATTTTATCCAGATAATCTTTATAGTTGATCTTTTCAAAATCCCGTGACTGGTAGAGCTTTTCATGAACGAGTGCAATTGATTTTATCCGGTTCTGCGACTCAAGAAGAATGTCTCTGACTTCCGGTTGCTGTGTGGATCGTGCCTGCATGAAAAGAAGGCTTGAGATCACCTGCATATTATTCTTGACCCGGTGATGAATCTCTTTGAGCAGAACCTCTTTCTCCTGTAATGAGGTATTCAGCTCCTTCGTCCGCTCCTCTACCTGCCGTTCCAGGTTTTCATTCAGGTACCGTAACTGATCTTCAATCTTCTTTCGGTCGGTAATGTCGGTCAGGACGTTCAGTGAAGCAGGGGTTCCCAGGTACTGGATCTTCGTTCCCCTGACAACAACAGTTCTCCTTCCCCCTTCTTTTGAGAAGACTTCTATCTCATAGGGCTGAATCTCCTTTCCTTCCATCCGTCTGCGAATCGCACCCCCAAGGACGGGGTGATACTCCTCAGGAACATGAACCAAAAGGGAAGTTCCATAGAGTTCTTCATTTGAATATCCCATCATCCGGGCAGCTTCAGGATTCACATAGAGAATTTTCCCATTCTGATGGACCAGAATGATATCAGGCACATTATCCACAAGTGACTTGTATCGTTCCTCACTTTGGCGGATGATTCGTGTCTGCTCTTCTATCTGTTGTTGCAGGGAATTGTTCAGTTTTTGTAATTCCTCCAGAGCTTCAAGACGGTCCCTGACCACTGAATAGAGAAAAAGCCCGGTTATTGAGGTGACCACGATAAAGAGCTGAAATGTTAGAAGACTATACGGAAGTGGCTGGCTGAAAAATGCACCATGACTCATCCAGACCATGCTGACGGCTATCAGATCACCAAGGAGCAGGGTGAGGAGAACATGGATAAAAGAAAAGCGGAATACTGCATAAATGACGAAAATCAGGAACAGATAGGGAGAGGTCCCAAGTAAAATGAGGTATGAACCGGGAAGCAGGATCAGGTAATACAGAGCATACTCAGCCCATTGATTGACGGCGGGTTTCGGAGTTGTCCCCGGACAGCAGGAGAGGAGAAGGGGCGTTATTATGAGCATAGCGGAGAGATCGCCGAGCCACCAGGTAAACAGGTTCAGAGGAATCGCATCAACAGACAGATATCCCTGGGAGAAGAGGGAGATAATTCCGACGGTACTCCCGCAGAGAGAAGATAATGCACTTATGAGGAGGAACCAGAAGGTCTTTGGTGGTGTTATAAGAGAGAATACTCCCCCCTGATACAGACGATAGAGGGAGTAAAAAACCAGCGCCTCAATGCTGTTGCCACATCCCATCATGAGTGCAGACAGGGGAGAGACGCCTGTTCCAAGGACGGCAAGGACGGTGCCGGCCCATATACCGGGTAGAACCGGGAGACGCCAGACCAGGATTGCAGCCGCAGCTATGCCCGATGGAATCCAGACCGGTGAGACATTCCCGTAACTGATCCCGAAATTGAGACATATCTTCGCGAATATGAAATAAACAAGAGTGAAGAGGAGGATTCGGACAAGTATCGGCTGATCATTCAGGGAAGAAAATCTCATACCTGACCCCCTGATCATGATAAACCTGCATTGTTCCGGTCAACTGCTTTACCAGTCCCTGTATCAGCTCAAGGCCCAGTGTTTTTGGTGGTTTCAGGGACATCTCCGGTGAAATACCAATCCCGTCATCTGCATATATGAACGAGTACATCCCGTCCTGGAGCTGGAATTCTATCCGAATCGTTCCGGTCCGGCTCTTCGGAAATGCATGTTTCAGACTGTTTGAGATGAGCTCATTCACGATAAGGCTGCATGGCACTGCTTTCGATATCGTGAGAAATTCCGACGTTTCTGGCAATGAGAGTGATATCCGGCTGGTATCTACTTTATACGTATCAAAGATATTCCGGGTGATCTTTCTCAGGTACCGGGTATAATCAATCCGGTCAAGATCCATGGACTGATAGAGTTCCTCATGGACCAGTGCGATGGATTTGACCCGGTTCTGGGACTCAAGGAGGATCTCTTTCAGTCTTGGATCATCTGACAACCGGGACTGCATAAAGAGGAGGCTTGAGACAACCTGCATATTATTCTTGACCCGGTGATGAATCTCCTTTAAAAGTATCTCCTTTTCACGAAGCGACTTTTCTATCTGGGCCTCCATCTCCTTATGCCTGGTCACATCCCGGAAACTAAAGACACGGCCGACTATCGTGTACCCAATCCGCTGGGGTTTTGAGATTCGTTCAAAGATGCGGCCATCTGCAAGTTCTATCACATCAAAGGAATCTATCCCCGGGTTATGGTAGATTTCCGTAATTTTTGAGCAGAAGGAATCGGGATCTTTTACCTGTTTTACCTGCTCTTTCAGGATAACCTTCTCATCCTTTTGTCGGAGCACAGCATCAGGTATCTGCCACATGTCAGCGAATGTCTTATTGTATACGGAAACTCTCCGGTACGCATCCACTACAAATATCCCGTCTGCTGTGGACTCGACAGTTGCAGATAATACAGAGAGGGCCTCCTGGAGTTTCTTCTCTGCAGATAATCGTTCTTCAACCTCCCCCTGGAGTTCCTCATTGATGAACTGTAACTGATCTGTCCGCTCGATGACCCGTTCTTCCAGGACCTGATTCAGCGATCGTATCTCATCCTCATTTGCTTTTAATTGGGAGATATCAAGGACGAACGCAACCGCCTGTTCCCGGGTCTCGCCAACGAGAACATACCCGATAAGAACCCATATCCGGGTCCCATCCCTCCGGAGGTACTGTTTCTCATAGGGAGGACAGTTACCGGTCTTTTGTGCCTGCACAATCGCTTCAGTATCCCGACCACTATACTCCGGGGGAGTAATTCTGGTCCAGTCCACTCCATCCCGGACGAATTCCTCTCGTGTGTATCCGATAATCCGGAGAAACTCATCATTCGCCTCAAACACCCGGCCATGAATGTCACTAAAGACTGATCCGAGGATTGGAGAATTAAACAAAGCCAGGAGTTTCTCCTGGTATTGTTTGACTTCTTCTTCAAGCAGATGTTTTTCCGTTATATCCTGAATTACTCCAACAATTTTGTAAGGATTGTTCTCTTCGTCATACTGCAGTACTCCAATGGATGAAATGAACCGGTCAGGTGATCCGTCTGCAGGGTGGAGGAGATAGGTCGTATCAAACGGAATATTCCGCTCTATGAGAGCATTGATTGCAGAGGTGATCCGATCCCGGTCCTGGATGCAGTTCATGATTACTGAAATGTCATACATCCCGTCCGGGGGAGGTGACAGCCCATAGATGCGAAGTGCCCCTTCTGTCCCCCAGATTTTATTTGTTCTGACATAATACTCCCAGATACCAACACGGCCTGCCTGTTGTGCTTCATTGAGACGATGATTCATCTCGACTAATTCGATCTCCCGCTCACGAAGCATCTCCATCTGATCGCGTAGTTCTTCCTCCTGTGATGCCAATTCTTCATAGGAGGCACTGACTTCCTCATTGAGCGAATAGAGTTCAGCATTCTTATCAAGAAGTTCCAGTTCGTATCTCTTTCGCTCACTAATGTCCCTGATTATCGCCTGGATGTATCGTGCTCCCTGGATATCGATAATCCTGATGCTGTCCTCAACCGAAAAGATCCTGCCATCCTTTCCCTTATGATCTGTTGAGATAATGAGGCTGTTCGTCTGTGAGAGACGATCCAGATCCTCCTGTATATCTTTTTTAGCATCGTCTGACCTGAGGTCAAACAGAATTTTTTCTTTAAATTCTTCCGGTGAATACCCGTACATCTGTACTGCAGCATCATTGACCTCAAGGATGTGCCAGTCTTTGTCAAGGATAAGAATAGCATCATTTGCCTGCTGCATGAACAGTCTGACTCTTTCGGCCAGGAATAACTCATGCTGTTTCTGCTGTAACTGGTGACTGATAAATTCATTCTCCCTGACTTTCCAGAATACCAGCACAACAAGGCCTGCAACAAAGAGAAGAAGGATTATTACACCGGTCACCAGCTGACTAAATGCTCGGAACGGAGCATAAATCTCATCCTGGTCAATCTTTGCAATGATATACCAGGGGGTATCAGGGATATCAGAGATATAGGCCAGAACCGGTACACCACGATAATCATTCCCTTTTACGATCCCATGCTGCCCTTTTGCAGCCATGACAGCGGGTACATCTTCTTCGTATACCGGAACCGTCAGAGACAGGCTTGCATTCGGCACATGACGGAGATCATTGAGGAACAGGACATTTTCTCCGGATAACCGGGTGATGAGGGATTCTGCAGTCCTGCTTGGGGTGGGCCAGGTCTGGATCAATGGATAGAGGTACTCTGCAGGATCCATCTGGAGAACAAGAACACCCATGGATGACTCCCCTGCACGGAGCCGGACCGGAACCCAGAACTCCATCAGCCTGTCTTTGGAGACAGGGTCTAAAAAGAGGTCGGTGAACACAGGAGTATCTGATAGAAGAGTCGTCTCAAGCGTACTGTTTTTACTAAAATCGCTGACCGTTGCAGAAGCAGGAACGGACACTGCCATATCCCCGGTCCGGTTGAGGAGCACAATACCCCGGTAATTATAATTTTTTACCAGGCTGTCCATCCAGGCGGTCAGATCTTCCCTGATATGGTCAGGTTTCCCAGGTTTTTCATGAATCTGAAGATACTGAAATGGCATCTGATTATGCATGGCAACCTCTGCATCAGATCGCCGCTCCTGGTACCAGTCAGAAATAGTGCCGGCTTTCAGCTCTGCAATAGTCTCAAGCTCTGAATAAATCTGCTCCTCGGCAGTCTGTTGCTGACTGTCGACTGCCAGGTATCCAATCAGGACAATGAGGAAAAAAACGAGCGAAATTCCAAGGATCAAGGTAAGGAGAGACTTTTTAGAATCATGAAGGGGAATCATGCCAGCCCCCGTTTCCTTTGTATCTCATACCTGAAGATAAACAAACATGCAAAAGGAATGAACACCAGGGTTCTCTCCCAGGACCATTCTTCCCCAAGGTAATACCCGTATATCCTTTCCCGATCATGATCCATCGGTTTCCAATAGTAGTCAATTGACCTCTGAGTATTTGAGTGCTTCTTCAACCATTATTCAACCATTATGAAAACGAAGAAATTATCATCAAATCCCATGAGAAGACAAATTTGTGATGATATTATATATAAGAAAAAGAAATATTCCGTTCATGAAACTCCGGACACGGGTTCTGCTCTTATACCTGTGTATCATTACCCTCGTACTGGTCTGTCTTGGAGTTATCATGCCCTCATCAATTCATGAAAAAAACCTGCAGACAATCCATTCAGATACTGAGAACCAATTACAACATATCGACTTTGCAATCTCCAATTTTATCAGGGAGGTTGAGCAGGATGTTTCTGAACTGCTGCTGCATGATATCATAACAGATCCGGATGATACCGGGTTTACTAATTTTCTGAATGCATCAGAAGATACCTTTGTCTATCATATCGGCCCACGGGAGGCCAGGATTATAGATGATCTGAATGCATTCCGGCTCACTCACCCGTCGGTTAATTCAGTATACATGGGTAGGGAGACAGGCACTTTTGTCAGATCCCATCCACGGCCCAGACCGACACAATATGACCCCAGAGACCGGCCCTGGTATATCCTTGGAAAACAGAACCCGGATAAAATCATGATGACCGACCCGTATATGTCGGTCACATCGCCGGATATCAACATAGGCATTGTCAAGGCTCTGACCTATCCGAATGGAACCGTCTATGGTGTCCTGGGAGCGGACATCACCCTTACCAACCTGACCAGGTATATCTCTTCATTCGATGTCGGGAGATCCGGAGAGATAATGCTGGTAAATGAGAATGGAACCATCCTGGCGTCAAGGAATGAAAGCGCATTATTTACAAATATTCATGAAAGTCTTGGAGAAGAACAGACAGATTATCTTCTGAATACCAGCAAAGGGATTCTCACCCTCCCGTCTGCATACCTGATTTTTTATACATCGCCTATGCTGGGCTGGAAACTGCTCATAACCATCCCATATCATGAGATTGAAAAGGAGATGATGGAGTCGGTGATATATATGCTGCTCTTTGTATTCCTGGCACTCATTCTTCTCAGCATCACCACCCTTATAATCCTTGATAAGACGATAATCCGGCCCCTCTCCTACCTGACCGATATTACAAAAAATATCACCGAGACCGGGAACCTGAACCAGACAATTGACCTGCAGACCAAGGGTGAGGTCCAGGAACTTGCAAACTCCTTTGAACGGATGATTGGAAAGATAAAGGAGGAAGAGGAGCAGAAGAAAAAGGCATTCAACGAGTTATCATCATACCGTGATCACCTGGAAGACCTTGTCAAAGAACGGACACAGCAACTTGAGGCGACGAACGAAGATCTCATCAGGGAGCGGAATCGTGCAGAGGAAGCAGATCAACTCAAATCCGCATTTCTCGCAACCATGTCCCATGAGCTCAGAACTCCGCTCAATTCAATCATCGGATTTACCGGTATCATCCTCCAGGGGCTTGCCGGGCCGCTCAACAAGGAACAGGAGAAGCAGCTGGGAATGGTCCAGAACAGTGCCAGGCATCTGCTTGCACTTATCAATGATGTTCTGGATATCTCAAAAATCGAGGCAGGAGAACTTAATATCGCAAAAGAACCGGTGAATGTTCAAAAGGCAGTAGAATCAGTATGCACAACCCTGAAGAAGAGTGCAGAGGATAAGGGACTGGATCTTCGGGTTGATATATCACCTGATACCGGATTCATAATAGGAGACCAGCGGAGAATTGAGCAGATCCTTATCAACCTCATAAATAATGCCATTAAATTCACCGACCAGGGATATGTTGGTGTGAAAAGTTACCTTCAGGAGAATAATGTGTGTGTCTCCATATCAGATACCGGTATCGGGATTACTGATGAGGAGATGAAATTACTATTCCGGCCGTTCCAGCAGATAGATACCGGAACCACCCGGAAACATGAAGGAACAGGCCTGGGATTATCCATCTGTAAAAAACTTGTGGAATTGCATGGAGGAACCATTTCGGTCACGAGTGAACCGGGACAGGGAAGTGAATTTACGGTTATTTTGCCAGCAGGAGAAAATTTATCATGAGTCAGAAAATTCTCGTCATAGAAGATAATGCACAAAATCTCTATCTCATCCATTTCTTGCTTGAATCAAATGGATATACCGTCATAGAAGCAGAAAACGGAATAATTGGGATTCAGAAAGCAAAAGAAGAGAAACCGGATATTATCCTTCTTGATATCCAGCTGCCTGAGATGGACGGGTATGAGATAGCTCGTATCCTTCGGAGCACCCCCGGGATTGATACCATCCCGATTATCGCCGTTACCTCATATGCCATGGCGGGAGACAAGGAGCGGATACTTGCAGCAGGAGCAACGGACTATATTGAAAAACCAATAAATCCGGCTACATTTGTTGATCAGATAAAAGTTCATTTTAAGATCCAGGGGTAACAGAGCGATGAATGTCCTGATTGTTGATGACCAGTATATCAACCGGTACTTGCTTGAAAAGCTTCTGGACGGATATGGCTATTCTGTACTCTCTACTGAAGATGGTACACAGGCACTTGAAACATTACGCACTGAACCGGTAGACCTTATCATCTCCGATATCCTGCTCCCAAAGATGGACGGGTTTCCACTCTGCCGTGAAGTGAAAAAAGATCCCAAATTGAGCAGGATTCCATTCGTTTTTTACACTGCTGCATATACCGAACAAAAAGACCGGGAGTTTGCCGAAAGCCTGGGAGCAGACCGGTTCATTGTAAAACCAACCGATCCGGCTGAGTTTATTACGATAATCCGCGACCTTATCCATGATATTCCTGAAGAACATGCAGAGCCAAAGACCATCATCCTTGGAGAGAACGAATACCTCTCTCTCCATAACAAACGACTGATTCACCAGCTGGAAAAGAAACTGACCGAACTGGAAGGTCTGAATAAAGCTTTACGGATTTCTGAAAAGAGATATAAGAGCCTTTTTGAATATGCCAACGATGCCATAATTCTGCATGAGATTACCCCGAATGGTGAGTTTGGCAGGATACTTGAAGCAAATGGCGTCGCCTCCTCATTACTCGGGTATTCTCATGAAGAACTGCTGAGCAAACATATGGCCGAAATTGACACCGCAAAACAGTTTGCCCATTACCAGGAGTTCATGGCTACGCTACTTGAGAAAAAACACCTTACCTTTGAAGGTGAGCATATCGCAAAAGACGGGCATGTCATCCCGGTCGAACTGAGTGCTCACTTATTTGAGGAGAACGGTACCAGGCTCTGCCTTATCATCTGTCGTGATATCACCTTCCGGAAACAGGCGATGGAAGAACTGAAACGGGCAGTTACCCAGATTGATGATAACCTTCACCAGATAGCAACGATTGGGGATCAGATAAGAAATCCCTTATCGGTCATCATGTCATGTTGTGAGGAATCGGATATCAATCAGAATGAAACGATACTCCATGCAGTTAAAAAGATTGATATCTGCATCCAGAAACTGGATCTGGGATCACTGAAATCTGAAAAGGTCCGGAACGTCCTTCTAGGGCTGAACGGGTATAAGACCTATGGATTCCAATCTGAAAAATAATATCAGGAGATCGGGAAACCGGCATTTTAGCAAAGCGGTTGATCTCCGATTGCCAGATCATTTCTAAAAATCATGATGAAAGACGCCCATAACCAGGAACCGGATCAGAAAAGACAGATCATATATCACACTGGTTTTTGGGCGGTGATGATCGTCGGCATCGGTATTCTGGGATTATCCGGATGGGCTCTTTCCTCACGAACTCTTGTCACGATAATCCCGGATAGCGTGACAATAGCCCCGATTTCAGCAGTCCTGTTTATTCTGCTTGGAATAAGTCTCTATCTTGCTGAATATGGAATACGGGATCCACGGTTTCTCATTATTCAGGACGTTCTCCTTATTCCACCCGCTCTTATCGGAATATGGGTGCTTCTCTTCAGTGCGATTGGGAGAACCGGAGTTATCCACATATATTCCCATGCATCAGATCAGATATTCCTGATCGCCCCCGAGAGTTCCATGTCCCCGGTAAGTGCTGTTTTATTTCTCTTAACTGCACTCGGCCTGTACGCAAACAGACATCAGTTCAGATATGCCCCCATTCTAGCAATACTCATTTCATGTGCCGGAGCGATTCTTATCCTCGGATATCTGCTTGGAAATCCATTTTTATACGGAATGAGTATGAAACCAGTCTCATTTCTCAGTGCATGCGGATTTCTCGTTTGTGGGATTGGACAATGGGTCTCTGCACATCATGGATCAGGATAGATTCATACAACCGGTGATTTCGTACCAAAAGACGCTGGCCGATTTCCTCACGGTACCTTTTCAGATATAAAACCCACCGTTACGGTGAGCAGACTGAAAAACCTATAAACATAGAGTTCGATTATGAAGGGATAGGAATATTCCTGAATCCAATGAATCATACTTCTCATACCATTCATGTTCTCCTGATCGGATTTCCGGACGATGTATCCACACGTATACTGGATGGTATTCAGTCAGCAGGGTTTTTGTCCGATTCAATTCAGAGACTTGAACAATCCGCTCGTGAGAAGTTCCCTGATGTTTCCTGTATCCTGATCGGGGTAGCAGGCCAGAAATCCCTCTCTCACGAGATTAAAAAAATCAGAACCTACTGGCCATCTGCCGTTATCCTGTATTGTGCCGGTGAAGAGCCATATCAGCATGAGCTCCTTCCCCTTGTTGACGGATATTTCCGGATTGACTCTGCATCTTCTTCATGGGGAGAGAACCTTTCTGCACTCATTATAAAATCGGTTGAAAGCAGGAGAACTCCCCATCAGACCCACCGGATGCATGATCAGATATACCGGAGGATATTTGCAGAAAACGCCACCCCGATGAGCCTAACCGATCCCGATACCGGTGAGTTCATCGAAGTTAACCAGGCTTTTGTCCGGGCAGTCGGATATGAACGGGATGAAGTCATTGGGAAAACCACACTTGAGTTGAATGTATTCAAAGATCCTGAAGACCGGAGGAAGATTGTAACCGGCCTTACCAAGCAGTCATCTCCCCGGGAAAAGGAGGTGACAATACGGAGAAAGGATGGGACCTATATCACCGGGATTTTTTCAGTCTGTACCCTGAACTGGAATGAAAAACCGGTCCTTCTCACCACGATGCAGGATATCTCCTACCTGAAGGAGATTGAATCAATTCTTTCAGCACGAAACCAGTGTATTCAGGAGATTTTATCCAGCGTAAGTGAAGGAATTATCGTCTATGATTCGCATCTCAACTACCGGGTCTGGAACCGGTTCATGGAGCACCTGACTGGTATTCCGGAAGAAGAAGTGCTGGGAAAACCGGCCCTGAATTTTCTTCCCCTGCTGAAAGGTGATGATCTCCAGGGACTTCTTGAAAAAGCCCTGAAGGGATCTGAATCTCTCTCACAGGATGTCTGGTACCAGATACCACAGACCGGGAAGAGCGGATGGGTTTCAATTATTTACACTCCGTTCCGTGATTCAAGCGGGGAGATTATCGGAGTTATCGCTTCGGTCAGGGATATCAGTGAGCGGAAAACAGCAGAGGATGAGATTCGCTCCCATAAGGGCCTCCTCCGCTCAATTATTGACACGGTCCCGGTATCGATCATCTGCTTTGATGAAGAAGGCCGGATTCTTCTTGCAAATGCCAGTTTCAGTTCATCATTTGGACTGAAACCTGAGGCCATTGAGGGTCACACCTACGAGGATTTCTGTCAGGATACACGATTTGAACGCCACATGCCCCTGATAACCCGTGCATTAAGTGGCCGTGAAGTCCCATTCAATGAAGAGATCGAACATGCCGGTGAGAGTCCGAGGAAGCGGTTCCTGAGAGGTCGATACTCTCCACTCAAAGGAACCAACGGGAGTATTAACGGTGTTGTTGCTGTCATTATTGACATCACCGATCTCAAATCCGCCCAGGCAGCTGTTGAACTGGTGAATGCCAAACTAAATCTCTTATCCTCAATCACCAGGCATGATATTCTGAATAGTCTGACGGGAGTTCTTGGGTACCTGACCTATGCAGAGGAAGAGGAGAACCCGGATCAACGTGCCCAGTATATCAAAAAGGCTCTCCAGGTGGCCAGGCTTATTCAGGAGCAGATTGAATTCACCAGGGATTACCAGGATCTTGGTGTGAAGGAACCGCTCTGGCAAAACGCCGGCCGTGTTTTCCTAACCGCTCTATCCAGTCTGAAAATGGGTGATATTCAGGTCAATATTCAGCTTGATGATCTCACCGTCTATGCCGACCCGTTGCTCGAACGGGTGATCTTCAATATCGTAGATAATGCACTCCGGTATGGGGGAACGGTAACCAGAATATCGTCTTATTGGTACCGGACCGGTACTGATGTCACCTGGGTTATCAGAGACGATGGTGTTGGAATTCCAGCGAATATGAAAGAGAGAATATTCAGGAAAGGGGTCGGAAAGAACACCGGTCTTGGGTTATTCCTGACTCGTGAGATTCTGGATATCACCGGGCTTGCGATAACTGAGACTGGAAAGGAGGGTGAGGGAGCGGTGTTTGAGATCAGAATTCCGGATGGAGCATGGGAGCAGAAAGGTCAGGGAACGTGAATTCAGAAAATAACCCGGACCGATATGATAGAGGGACATGTTCTGGGATAGCTAAAATTTCATAAGAGAATAGAACAAGATAAAAATGATAATCCTATTCATTGGATGAACTGTCTGAATACACAAACAAGGGAGGAATTAATCATGGTATCTGAAGCAAACCCGGTAATTAAGAAAGCAACTGATCTCCTTATGACGATGAGCAGGGATGAGGAGACAAGACTGATGTACGAGGCAAGAGAAGAATATCTCCTGGGAAGACAAATTGAAATTCAGGGTGCGAAAGGAGAGGGAAGAGAAGAAGGAAGGGAGGAAGGAAGAATCGAAGGAAGGGAAACTGAAAGAAAAGATATTGCGATGAAATTAATTGAAGAAGGAATGAATGACGAATTTATCGAAAAGATTACAGGGCTTGATATTGCAGTGATTCGTTCATTGCATAATAATAGATAATGTCCGGTTTCCCTCCTAAATTCTTTCCTTAACTTGCGAAAGGGACGCCAATTTTCATAATTTATTTATAATTTTACCCGGTACAGACAATTTTTCTGAGAACTTCTAGCACATGATCACCACATATATTGACACTGATCATCTCATTCCTCCAATGTGTTTCACTCTTTTGAACAAAACTCATCATTTAGGATATTAGCCGGATTTTTGGTTGAAAACATTATTTTCATTCAGTAATTTTTATTTCACCTCATTCATATATCATGACCGCGTAGATATGGGAGCATTATTCCGGATGATGATACAT
>ERZ1645192.2908-NODE-2908-length-14113-cov-6.287594_pt1 | contig 14113 bp, 8 predicted proteins | sample MGYA00575354_ERZ1645192 | MGnify/ENA primary metagenome ERZ1645192 (study PRJEB40844, sample SAMN11349763) | freshwater sediment metagenome | isolation source: river sediment | host: Sediment | place: India: Faizupur Khadar , New Delhi | collected 2017-02-21 ... | reverse complement strand
TATCCCATTCCCTTGATAGGATGATGTTGGGATACTCCGCCAAATAGCTCCCGAATAATTTTCTTTGTATTCAATCTGGCAAATATCATTTTTGCTCACTTTACAAATGTGTTTAAATTTAAGAATAACATGTGCATAACTTGTAAGATTATAAATGGGACTTGTTAAAATTACAGAATCTCCATTAATGGCCGGAACATATCCAACATAGGATTTCTGTCCACTAGCATATAAGTTAGTATTTGATGTCCAAGAAAATGAAGGGGTAATAGTCCACCCACTCAATGTCCCTTCAAATGACTCATTGCAAATGGAGTTTATTTGAGCTTCTATACTTGTGTTAAAAAATAGAAAGAATAAAAAAATCAATAAAATAATCTTTTTCATTTTAAGTTAATAATTTCAACATTCATAAAAATTAAAGTGCAAAAATACTAAAAAATATTAGAATTAATTTAATTAGTTTTTAATAATAAGCTTTTGATAAAAATGTATTTTTGTAAATAGACAATAAATCAGATAAAAATATAACTATCAATAATATGAATGTACATTTTATTGCAATAGGAGGAAGTGCGATGCATAATTTAGCTATTTCTCTTACATTAAAAGGGTATAATGTGAGTGGTTCGGATGATGAAATTTTTGAACCGGCTGCCGGCAGATTGAAGAAATATGGTATTTTCCCTGATTCGATAGGGTGGAATAGCAATAGAATTACAAAAAATATTGATGCCGTTATCCTTGGGATGCATGCCCGTGTTGATAATCCAGAATTAATAAAAGCAAAAGAATTAGGATTAAAAATTTATTCTTATCCTGAATTTATTTACGAACAATCCAAACTTAAAAAGCGGGTTGTGATAGGAGGAAGTCATGGTAAAACAACGATTACTTCCATGATTCTTCATGTATTGGATGCCTGTAATCTTCCTTGTGATTATATGGTTGGAGCTCAATTGGAAGGCTTTGAAGTTATGACTAAACTTACAGATGATGCATCGTGTATCATTATCGAAGGAGATGAATATTTGACATCCCCTTTGGATAGACGTCCCAAATTCCATGTTTATAAACCGGATATAGGTCTTATCAGTGGCATTGCCTGGGATCATGTTAATGTTTTTCCAACATTTGAGAATTATGTTAAGCAATTTCAGATTTTTGCAGATATGATTCCTTCGAATGGGGCGCTGATTTATTGCAATGAAGATGCACATTGTGTGGAAATAGCTTCAAAGACAAAAACAAAGCATAAAATACCGTATACATTGCCGGAATATCGCATAGAAAATGGTAAATATTATGTTCTTTTGCGAGATGAAGAATATCTTTTACAAGTCTTTGGCAGACATAATTTGTTAAATGTAAATGCCGCTTGTCAGGTATGTGCCTGTTTAGGAATAAATAATAAAGATTTTTTTACGGCTATCCAAAGTTTTAAAGGAGCTTCAAAACGATTGGAAAGAGTGTATGAAGATGCCGAAAAAGCAATATATAAGGATTTTGCTCATTCTCCTTCAAAGTTGAAAGCTACTATTAATGCGGTTAAAGAAAAATATCCCCACAGACACTTGGTGGCTTGTGTTGAATTACATACGTTTAGTAGTTTAACCGGTGAGTTTTTAAAACAATATGCACATACAATGGATGAAGCCGATATTGCTATTGTTTATTTTAATCCACATGCCATAACGTTAAAAAAACTACCTCCTATAACAGAAGATATAGTTTTCGGGGCTTTTGCCAATAAAAAGTTAATTGTTTTTCAGAATTCGAAAAAATTAAGTGATTATTTATCGTCAATAGTATGGGAAAATAAAAATTTATTGATGATGAGTTCCGGAAATTTTGATGGAATGAGTTTTGAAGATTTATTTAAATGAAAATGTCTGCAGATACATCAGAATCTCTTAATAGAAACAAGCAAGCCGTGACTAAAAAGAAGCTTGTGAAACGTATTTTATTAATAGTAACTTCCGTAATTGTTGTTTTGTTGTTGAGCGCAACCATAATTGCGTATGTTTTTGAAGATAAAATTGCGGATGTGGTATTAAAGGAATTGTATAAATCCATAAAAACAGAAGTTAATCATCAGGATGTATCGTTTAGCCTTATACGCAAATTTCCAATGGCGTCTCTGCAAATAACACAAATGAAAGTACAAGGATTTAGTGAAAAAAGAGATGTGCTATCTGCTGATTATGTGTTTTTACAATTCAATCTTTTCGATGTGTTGACATCTAACTTTAAGTTAAAACGTATCGAAATTAATAATGCCGTATTACGATTAAAAGTTTTTAAGGATGGTGTTGCAAATTGGGATGTGTTTAATGAAAAAGATACCTCAGATACAGATTTTGCTATTAATTTAAATGCTATTTTATTTCGAAAAATAAACGTAAGTTATGAAGATATAAGCAATGATATTGAATTTGGACTTTCAGTTATAGATTTAAATGCTAAAGGCGATTTTGCTAAACAAACCTTCGATTTGCATATTTCTACTAATTTAATGTTGGATTCTTTCTTGGTAGATACCTCTTTTACATTAAAAAACAAAAAAATACAAGCTGTTACGGAAATAAGTATTGATGCTGAACATCAAAAGTACCATCTCAAACAAGGCGAAATAAGGATGGATAAATTATTTTTTATGGCAGATGTGAATTTAAATAAAAAGAAAGAAGCATGGTACTATGTCGTAAACATGAATGCGAATGAGATTGTAATAAAAGAACTCTTGGTACATTTGCCACTATCTATAAAAGAATCACTTCAAATGTATGATGTAGATGGCTTGTTGAAAATTAGAATTAATGCCAAAGGTCAAACAGGAAGAAAAAAGGATTTGGACATAGCCTCTAATTTTACATTAAAAAAAGGGAAAGTAATCAATAAGGAAAATAATATTGGCTTAACGAATTTACAATTTACGGGAAAATTTAAAAGTTCAAGCCTTAATGTTCTCAAAACGTCAGTTTTGGAGGTTGTAAACATAGACGCAATGTTAAATAGAAAAACAATTTTCGGAACTCTCCTTGTTAAAGATTTAACCGCACCTTTTGTGTCTGTGTCCCTTAAATCAGATGTTAATCTAGCAGATTGGCAAGGCTTTATGCCTAAAAATTACATATATAAAATGGAAGGAGATGCTAAAATTGATGCACAATTTCAAAATCAATTCAATAAAACATCATCATTAACGGCAAGTGATTTTAAAACAGCTACTATAAAAGGAAATGTTGTTTTTTCAGATGTCTTAATGCAATTGGTCCAAGGAGAGACAGTTTTTAAAAATGTAAATGGAAAAATTGACTTTTCAAATCAACTTTTATTTTTAGATGATTTGTCTGGAAGTATTAACGATAATGACTTTTTACTTAATGGTAAAGTTGAAAATTTCTTTGATTATTTGTTGGATTCAGGAAGTACTATGACAATTGTAGCCAATGTTTCCTCTCCATATTTGAATTTTAATACGTTTCTAACACATAGTGAAAATTCAGAGCATAAGAAAAATGAAGATGCATTTGAACTTGTCTTTCCAAAACTTATAGATTTTAATTTTGTACTTAATGTCAATAAATTTGTTTTTGATAATTTTGAAGCTAAAAATATAAATTGTGAGGTAGTATTAAAAAATCATATATTTTCTGTAAATGATTTGGTGTTAAAATCATTAGGAGGAATGGTTTACGCATCGGGTTATGTACAAGAACAAAAAGATAATTCTTTTATAATGTATTGTAATGCCAAATTATATAATACAGACGTACAAAGTATGTTTCATTCATTTAATAATTTCGGTCAATCTGAAAATGGAATTACTGATAAAAATATCAGAGGGACAGCATCTTCGACTATTCTTTTTAAAGCAAAGGCTACTAAAAAATTAAACATATTGCCTGCATCTGTCGATGTGCTTGCTACTATATCAATTGAAAATGGACAACTCATCAATTTCAGACCTCTAGAGTCATTGTCTAAATTCGTGGAATTGGAAGATTTACGCAATATACGTTTTGCTACCTTAACAAATAAGATTCAAATAAGTAATGAAGTAATTACTATTCCGGAAATGGATATTAAAAATAATGCCATGAACCTTGTTTTATCCGGTAATCAAAATTTTCAAGGAGATATTAATTATTTTATAAAACTAAAATTAAATGAATTATTGACAAAAAAGAGGCAAAATAAGTTAAAGAAAGAAGAAGATTTCGGAGAGGTTGTTAGTGATGGAACAGGGAATACCTACATTCATATTCTTGCCACAGGAAATTTAGATAATCCGAATTTTAAATTATCTAGTCGAAAAGCAAATGTGGGTGCTAAAGAACAAATAAAAGAACAAAAACAAGAATTTAAAACAATTTTTAAGTCAGAAAATGAAAATACTAAGACAGAGAAACAAAAAGATAAAGACTTAAACGACTATAAAAAGAAACCTTCGGAAATTGAAGTGGGTGAAGATTGGTAATTATATATTTGTAAAAATGAAAGGCAAAAAAGTTTTTTTAAGAGCAGTCGAAATGACTGACGTAAATATGTTATATGCGATTGAAAATGACGTTGAAGATTGGCGTTATAGTGATAACGTCAAACCTTTTTCTCATTTTGCAATGGAACAATATGTGATAGAAGCTGCAACACAAGATATTTGCACATCCAAACAGCTGCGGTTAATGATATGTGAGAATAATAGCGATAAAGTAGTAGGGGTCATAGATTTATTCGATTTTAATCCGTTGTATAAGCGTGCCGGACTTGGTATTTTGATTATAAAGGATTATAGAAGAAAAGGTTACGCCCATGAAGCGTTGCAATTAATGATTTCTTATGCTTTTAAAAAATTGCAATTAAAACAATTATATTGTAATATTGCCGCTGATAATACAATTTCTTTGTCTTTGTTTAAAAAAATAGGTTTCCAACAAACCGGAGTGTTTAAATCGTGGCGTTATCATGATAACGTTTGGAAAGATGAGCTTTTTTTACAATTGATAACGATTTAATTATTACAATATAAATATATAAATGAAGAAAAAAAAACTTGTAATAGGACTTCTTATTTTATGTTTTATCCTTGCAGCATTGTTTATGTTTTATACAGTTTATCAAAAAATTTTCAGTGTTGCTATTCAGAAAGAAGCGCCGGAATATCTCTATGTGCCAACAGGCATGTCGTACGTTGAACTTTTAGAAGTTATCGAAAAAGAGAATGTAATTAAGGATATACAGACATTTAAGCAGTTAGCTAAATATAAAAAATTATCACAAAAATATAAAGCCGGACGGTATAGACTGCAAGATGATATGAGTATTAATGATTTGGCAAATATGTTGCGTTCCGGTAATCAGGAAGCTGTTAAGTTGATATTTAATCACATACGTACTAAGGAACAGTTGGTACAGAAGATTTCAAAACAATTGGAGTTGGACGCTAATGATTTACTCAATCTTTTAAACGACAGTGTTTTTCTTGCAAAGTATAATCTAAATACTCAAACTGTAATAAGTATTTTCATCCCAAACACCTATGAATTTTGGTGGAATACTTCTGCTACAGGTTTTTTTGAACGTATGTATAGTGAATACGAGAAATTTTGGAATAAAGAAAGAGTATCTAAAGCAAAAGAAATAGGATTAAGCCCCTTGCAAGTAATTATTCTGGCATCTATTGTTGAAGAAGAAAATTATCGAACCGATGAGCAAGCACGTATTGCCGGTGTGTATATGAATCGTTTAAAGAAAGGAATGTTGTTACAGGCAGATCCTACCATTAAATTTGTATTGGGTGATTTCAGTATTAAGCGGTTGCTGTATAAAGATTTAGAAATAGATTCGCCCTATAATACCTATATGTATACGGGATTACCACCGGGACCTATTCGAATTCCTGAACGTTCAGCTATAAATGCTGTTTTGAATTATGAAAAGCATAATTTTTTGTATATGTGTGCTAAAGAAGATTTTTCAGGATATCATAATTTTGCAGTTAGCGCTCGTCAACATGCAATAAATGCTAAAAAATACCAGCATGCTTTAAATAAATTAAAGATTAATAGATGATTTATCGAATTAATAAAACGGATCCTCGTTTAGATACCTTTATTCTTTCGTTAATACTATATTGGATAAAATAAGTGTATAAACCTTTAGAAGCCGGATTCCCATTGATAGTTCCATCCCATCCTTCATTAATGTCTTTAGTTTTAAATATTTCGTCTCCCCAACGACTATATATGCGAAAGTCATAATCGTCGGTATTCACAAAAACACAAATAGGCTTAAAAGTTTTATTTTTTTCAATCAAGCTGTTGGGAACAAAAGAGTTTGGGATAAAGATGGTGTCTTTTTTTTGAATGGCAACAATATTGGAAACACTTTCATCTTGAAATTGTGATTGAGAGCATGCTGTGGCTATAATTTTATAATAAAATATACCTCCATCTTCAACTAGGTTCTCTACATTTTCAGAAAAGGTATATGTGTCAGGTGTTTCGCTACTAATTAACATAAAATCATCAGATGTTTGTGTTTTACGATATACATCGTAACCTTGTAAACAGGAATCAAAACCTGAGTAATAAGGGGTCCAACTTATTTTGTTGGTGTATAATTCTCCATCTAAAGCACTTGCTAAAATGTTATTGGCAGTATCTGACGAAACATATTCAATATCACATTCTTCAGTTAATGTAAATCTATAATGATAAATGCGTTGATCTACCTTAACGTTTTTATCGGTGAAAATATAGGTTTCTTTTTGATTGATTTGCGATTGTTTACTTAAGTATGTAAAGCTTTGACCACTATCAATACTTTTATATAAGATGATATTGTTAAACAGTAAAGTGTCACTAACATGAGCAGCAATTTCTATGTATTCATTGTCTTTGACGGTAACGTATCTAAGAAGTACACTTCCTGTACCTATGATTCTATTAAATTTAATTTCCACAATCGATGATGTGCTTGTATAGGTATTCGTTTTATTATATGCTTGGACATAAAAACGAAAATCATTAGCAGTATTCAAATGCTGACATTTATAATCCAGTATACTTCCTGCTACTTGAGCAATTTGATGAAAAGCTCCTCCGTTTTCCGAGATATAAATACGGTATATGTCAACATCTCCGGGCATATTCTCATAGGCATTCCATTTTAAAAATACAATGCTGTCACATTTGTCGGTGGTCCCCGATAATAATAACGTATGATGTACTTCTCCCAATGGACTTGCATTTAAACACGTATCAATGGCAGCTATACGGTATTCCTGTGATTGTGTGTTTGCTGAATTATTGATATCACGATAGAACGTATTATTAGCACCAAAAAGAGTATCTAATGTTTTCCATATACCATCTTTAAAATATACGATATATCCGTAAGTGTCTTCGGAAATGCTTCTTTTCCATCCGATTTCTGTTATACCGATGGAAGGATTAATACTTACGGTATCTAGTAGTGGAATTTCGGGTGCAATATCATCACTGAAAAAATCTGATAAAGCAGAGGAAGTGTTTTTACAGCCTCTTCCCTTATCATAACGTATACGATATTTGGTTTTTATGCCACAAAAAGTAATGGTGTCATTATACATGTTTAGGCGTGATTTTAGTAATAAATTCCACACATCATCCGTATTCCTTTCAATTTTAAAACTATCATTGATGCTAAATTTTACAGGAAATTTCCATTCCAAAAGGGCAATGCCTGTGCCTTGTTTGTCTAATACAAACCATATGTTTTCAAGGGTGTCAGAAGTATAAACCACTAAACTACCATCCCCGTTTTTAGGAACTGCAAGTAAATAATAAAAATTTTGACGTGTATTGGCGTCTGCTCCAATATGTGTGTAAGTGTCAATTTGTATGTCTGTTATGCTGTCTAATAATGCATAGGGCCCGTTGATAGAAAGAGAAGTATAAATGTTAACTTGATAGGTGTCGGGGATGTTATTTACTTCCCAAAACAAAACAACATCATCGGAATCGTTGACTTGAATGCAACGGAATTGAATTGTTTGCGAATAGGCATGTGATGCAAACATTAAAAATAGATTGAGAAGTATGCTAATCGACGATTTCATTATTAAATCAATATCCTTTCCTTTAACGTAAAAAATGCTATTTATGTTATATCAATGATAAAATTATCGTATTGTTAATGAATTTCTGGTATCATTGATATGTATAAAAAATAATTTTAAAAAACGACAAACTCTGCCGTATTTTTTTCTACTTTTGCACGAATTTTTTTTTATGAAGGAGAGATGCCGGAGTGGTCGATCGGGGCGGTCTCGAAAACCGTTGTGCTTGCAAAGGCACCCAGGGTTCGAATCCCTGTCTCTCCGCAGTATGTTGAAACTACCAAAGAATCAAAATGATTGATTTATTAGTTTTTGCTAAATCATATGATATACTTACATAAAAAAGCGTACTTTTGCTTTTTGAATGAACAAATTAAATTATTTTTTAAATAGCTGAAATATAAATATATGGCAAATTGGTTACAGAAGATTTTTGGAACGAAATCAGATAAAGATGTTAAAGAATTAAATCCTATTTTACTTAAAATTCAACAAATATATCCTGAAATAGAAAAGCTCTCTAATGATGCATTGCGTAATAAAACCGTAGAGTTTAAACAAAGCATACAAGAAGAAGTAAAAGAAGAAAATGCAAGGATTCAAGAAATTAAAGATATCCTCGAGCAAGACTATGAAATGGATATCCATAAAAAGGAATCGCTATATGCGGAGATGGAAAGCTTAGAAGATACAGTTTATCAGATGTTGGAAAATGCATTGATGAATATCGTTCCGGAAGCTTTTGCTGTAATGAAAGAAACAGCGCGTCGGTTTAAAGAGAATAAAGAAGTTGTAGTAACGGCAAATGATTTTGACTGTGATTTGGCAGCACAGTATGATTGTATCAATATTGTTGATGATAAAGCAGTTTATCAGAATTCCTGGATGGCAGGAGGAACTGAAATTGTTTGGGATATGTGCCATTATGATGTACAATTGATAGGCGGGATTGTATTACATCAAGGAAAAATTGCTGAAATGGCAACGGGAGAAGGTAAAACACTCGTGGCTACCTTGCCGGTTTATGTCAATGCATTGACAGGAGCAGGGGTGCATGTTGTTACTGTTAATGATTATCTGGCAAAGCGTGACTCCGAATGGATGGGAATGTTGTACCAATTTCATGGATTAAAAGTGGATTGTATAGATAAACACGAACCTAATTCAGACGAAAGAAGAAAAGCTTATTTGGCCGACATCACTTTCGGCACCAACAACGAGTTTGGCTTCGATTATTTAAGAGATAATATGGCTCGTAACCTCTCCGAATTAGTGCAACGTCGGCATAATTATGCTATTGTAGATGAGGTAGACTCTGTTTTAATTGATGATGCCCGTACTCCTTTGATTATTTCAGGACCAACGCCACGTGGCGAACAACAGGATTTTGATAAATATAAACCTATCGTAGAAAGATTGTATAATGCCCAAAGGCAATTGGTGAATAATCTTTTGTCTGAATCAAGACGTTTATTGAATGACCAATCAAATCCTAAAAACGAAGAAGAAGGAGCTAAATTATTGTTGAGAGCCCACAGAGCTTTGCCTAAAAACAAAGCCTTAATTAAAATGTTAAGTGAACCCGGCATGAAACAGTTACTCTTTAAAACAGAGAGTTTTTATATGGCTGAACAGAATAAAAACATGCCTATTATTGATGATGAATTGTATTTTGTGATTGAAGAAAAATTAAATTCGGTTGATATAAAAGATAAAGGTATAGATTTGGTTGCTACAAATGCCGAAGAAGCTAAATTTTTTATCATTCCCGATATAGGGAGTGAAATTGCGGAGTTAGAAAAAATGAATCTAAGTCCGGATGAAAAACTGGAAAAGAAGAATGAAATTTATCGAAATTTTTCCATTGCCTCCGAACGTATTCATACTATTCAACAATTGCTCAGAGCGTATACCATGTTTGAAAAAGATGTTGAGTATGTTATTTTAGATAACAAGATTAAAATTGTGGATGAACAAACCGGACGTATTATGGAAGGTCGTCGCTACAGTGACGGTTTGCATCAAGCAATTGAGGCCAAAGAAAATGTAAAAGTAGAAGCTGCCACACAAACCTATGCAACTATCACGCTTCAAAATTATTTTCGTATGTATCGTAAATTGGCAGGGATGACCGGAACCGCCGAAACAGAGGCAGGAGAGCTATGGAATATTTATAAACTGGATGTCGTTACTATTCCTACAAATAAACCTGTGATAAGGGAAGATAGAGAAGATTTGGTATATAAAACCAAACGTGAAAAATATGCTGCCATTGTCAATGAAATTATAGCATTAAATGAAATAGGGAGACCTGTATTGGTAGGAACGACATCGGTAGAAACTTCTGAGTTATTATCTAAAATATTATTGACACGTAAAGTAAAACATAATGTATTAAATGCTAAATTACATAAAAAGGAAGCAGATATTGTAGCAGAAGCCGGGCAGCTGGGAAGTGTAACCATAGCAACAAATATGGCCGGTCGTGGTACCGATATTAAATTAGCTCCTAAAGTACGTGAATTAGGAGGATTAGCAATAATAGGTACAGAACGACATGATTCTCGCCGTGTGGATAGACAGTTACGTGGACGTTCTGGTCGTCAAGGAGATCCGGGTTCTTCACAATTTTTTGTCTCTCTTGAAGACGATCTTATGCGTTTGTTTGGTTCAGACCGTATTGCCAAAGTAATGGACCGATTAGGATTTAAAGAAGGTGAAGTGATTCAACATAATATGATATCTAATTCTATTGAACGCGCTCAGAAAAAAGTAGAAGAAAATAACTTCGGAATTCGTAAACGTCTATTAGAATACGATGATGTAATGAGTAAACAACGTGATAGTATATATAAAAAACGCAGAAATGCTCTTCACGGTGATCGTCTGGCATTGGATATATCGGAAATGTTTCGTGAAATGTGCTCTTATATCGCAAGTAACTTCCAAGAATCTCGTGATTTTGAAGGATTTAAAAGGACAGTTATTTCAATATTAGGCTGTGAAAGTCCTATCAATGAAAAACAATTCTATCAAGACAAAGAAGAAGAAATTGCAGAACAATTATATGAATTGGCATATCCTACCTATAAAACTCGCATTTTAAAAATGTCGGATAAAGTAATGCCCGTTGTACATTCCGTATATGAAAGAGAAGGAAATCGATATGATAATATTGCTATTCCAATTACAGATGGTAAAAAAACCTTGCAAATTGTAGCTAATTTAAAACGATGTGTTGAAAATGGAGCTAGAGAAGTTGCTTTAACAATCGAAAAAAATCTGACATTAGCAATCATTGATAATGCATGGAAAGAACATTTACGCGAAATGGATGATTTGAAACAATCGGTGCAAAATGCTTCCTATGAACAAAAAGACCCTTTGTTGATTTATAAATTTGAATCTTATGATTTATACTCTCGTATGGTAACGGATGTTTATAGGGAAGTAGTGTCATTTTTAAACAATGGTCAGATACCTATACGTGAACCACAAAATGTAAAGGAAGCTCAATTGCCTTCATCAGATAGAAATAAATTGAAAACAGGTAGAGAGGAGGTGGCGGCACAACAAACATCGCAACCTCAAATTACCCAGCCAATTAAAGTTGAGAAAAAAGTCGGTAGGAATGACCTTTGCCCATGTGGAAGCGGTAAAAAGTTTAAAAACTGTCACGGCAGAGAGTAAGATAGTTATGAAAAAGAAAGTCATACTTAGCGTAACCAATGATTTGTTTACAGATCCAAGGGTTGATAAAACCTGTCGTTCGTTACTCAGTTTGGATTTTGAAGTATTGTTACTGGGTCGTCGGTATAATAATTCTCCTTTTCTGGAACCGAGAGAATATCAAACCAAAAGATTTTTTTTGATTTTTCGTAAAGGACCCTTCTTCTATGCGGAATATAATCTGCGTTTATTCTTTTTTCTTTTGTTTCAAAATTTTGATGTATTGGTAGCTAATGATTTAGATACTCTTTTGCCGAACTTTTTAATAAGTAAATGGAGAAAAAAACACTTAGTATATGATAGCCATGAATATTTTTGTGGTATTTTGGAAATAAAAGATAGACCTATAGTACGTAAGATTTGGCTTAGTATCGAAAAATTATGTTTTCCTAAACTTAAAAATGTGATTACTGTTTCACAGTCTATCGCTAACCAGTACGAAAAAGAATATGGAGTGAAAGTACATGTTGTTAGAAATATTCCTCTTAGTACAAAACCTCCCATCATACAAAGTAGAAGTAGGTTAGCATTACCGGAAAATAAAATCATAGTTATTTTGCAAGGAAATGCAATTCATCGCGATAGGGGTGGAGAAGAAATGATTGAAGCCATGCAATTTTTAGATAATGTGTGTTTGTTAATTGTGGGAAGCGGTGATGTGATTCCTTTACTAAAAGAACGAACCAATGAATTACAATTAAGTGAAAAAGTAAAATTTGTCGGAAGAGTACCCGCTGATGTTTTGTTTAATTTTACGTGTTTGGCTGATATAGGTATTGCTTTTGATAAAGACGTAAGCATGAATCATCATTTTAGTTTGCCAAATAAGATATTTGATTACATAAAAGCAGAAATTCCTTATTTGTGTACGAATTTACCGGAACGTAAATATATTACCGAAAAGTACAAAGTAGGTGTTGTCTTAGAAAATATTAATCCTGAAACCATAGCTCATACTATTCAAACTTTAATAAGCGATGCCTCTTATTATCAACAATTAAAAGAAAATTGCAGGAAAGCAGCACTTGAACTTACCTGGGAAAATGAAGAAAAAGTATTAAAAGCTGTGTATTTAAATTTAAATTGATAAAATAGGAATTTCAATTAAATAAGTAATATTGTCATTGAATAAAACCTCCTCCCACCAAATCTTCATTTTCGTAAATTACGGCTGATTGTCCCGGGGTAACAGAAACGACAGCATCTGTAAAATAAGCTTCTAATTGATTATCATGTTGTTTAATGCAAGCTTGATGTCCAATGTCACTATATCTTATTTTTATTTCTCCATTAAAAGAATGGGGGAGGCTTGCATATTTTTGAAGATTGAAATTTAAAATACTTAATTTTTTAGACAATAAATCTTCTTTATCTCCTATGGTAATGGTATTGTGAACAGCATCAATGGCACAAATGTATTTGGGTATTCCAAAGGAGATATGCAAGCCTTTCCGTTGACCAATAGTATAATAAGCAATCCCCTTATGTTTCCCTACTATATTCCCGCTTATGTCTAACACATCTCCAGGTACATTCTTTTCAATAAAGTTTTCTACGTTCTCTTTCAAAAATTCGCGGTAATCATTGTTAGGTACAAAACAAATCTCTTGACTTTCTTTCTTTTCAGATAATTTTTTGTAACCATTTGTACGAGCAATATTACGGACTTCTTGTTTAGTCTTCCATCCTAAAGGGAAAAGTGTACGTGATAGATTCTCTTGTGTTAAAGTCCATAAAAAATAACTTTGATCTTTGTTTGAATCAATGCCTTTTTGCAAGAAATATCGTTTGTTTTCCTTTTTAATGCGAGCATAATGACCGGTAGCAATCCATTTACAATCATGTTCATCGGCAAAATCTAAAAGGTAACCCCATTTAATGTGCGAATTGCATAGCACACATGGATTGGGTGTGCGTCCATGAAGATATTCTTCAATGAAATTTGAAATGATAGTGTCTCTGAATTCTTTTCGAATATCTAAAATATGATGTTCAAATCCTAATTTTTCCGACATGTACTTTGCTTCTAAAATAGAATTTATATTACAACATCCTTTTTCTTTTTCAAAACAAGCCTGAGAAATAGAGTCATAACTTCTAAAAGTCAGGCCTACCAATTCATAACCTTCTTTTAATAATAGCATGGCTGCGACAGTACTGTCAATGCCTCCACTCATTGCCATTAATACTTTAGGCTTTTTCATTCAAATTTAGGGAGTTTAGGATTGGTGATAGATTTCAGCATTTTATAATAGTCATCATGTGTAATGATATCAAAAT